>LSQX01079416.1_pt1 | contig 33778 bp, 25 predicted proteins | sample 654561 | NCBI WGS metagenome assembly LSQX01 (sample SAMN04489861, study PRJNA283612) | anaerobic digester metagenome | isolation source: 4 biogas reactors fed with cattle manure at either 37C or 55C with and... | place: Denmark: Kongens Lyngby | collected 2014 | reverse complement strand
CCTGGATCGCCTCGCTGTCCAGCGCGCTGCTGCACGGCCTGCTCCTGCTGCTGGCGATGACCGCCGAGCCGCTGGTGATATCGAACCCGCAGGGCAGCGCCGGCGGCGGCCGGATCGAGGTGACGTGGGTGGACGAGGACCAGCGCATCCCCTCGCCGCCCGAAACCCCGCCGGCATCCCCCACGCGCGAGCGCCCGCGTCCGGACCCGGCGGCCTCGCCGTCCAGCTCGCGCCTGCAGGTGGTCGAAGTCGACCGGGCACCCGAGCCCCTGCCCGCCGAGCCGGACGAGCCCGACGACGCTCCGGCGCCGCCCGCCTCCAGCCGCCACCCGGTGGCCAACCGCCCGCAGCACGTCTGGGGCCAGCCGCCCGGCATGCTCCCGGAGCAGCACGCACCCGTGAACGCCGGCACCGCCGCCAGCCCCGCCATCGACCGCGGCCGCCGCTACAACGCGTCGTCCACCGAAGCCAGCATGGAGGCCGGCGGCTACCAGGTGCTCTACGACGTCCTCAGCGAGCAGCGCATGCGCGACTGGCGCGATGAAGGCATCACCGAGGTCTACCTGCCCCTGCCCGGCACCCGCCAGTACATGGTCTGTCCGCTGGAAACCGCGCTCCGCCGCGAATCCGGCCCCTGTCGCCTGCTCGAGCCCGACGCCCCGGAGATGGCCGACATCGGCGACGCCCGCAAGGTGATCACCATGGAACGCGTCTATCGTCGCGGCGAGCTGGTCTGGCGCGGCCCCGGCGCCTATCGCTGACCCCTGCCGAACGGCACGTCCGCACCGCCCCGCACCGGCGCAACCTTGCCGCCACCCTTGCCTTTCCCGCGCCGGAGCACCACCTCATGCTGCGAACCCTGCTGCTTTCCTCCGCGATCGCGCTGGCGCTGGCCGGCTGCGAACGCACGCCCACCGAGCCCGCCATGCCTACCACCACCGCCGCGCCCGCCGCGTCCGAACACGCCGACAACCCCCTGCTGGTCGCCAGCACCCTGCCCTTCCAGGCCCCGCGTTTCGACCTGATCCAGGACGCGCACTACCAGCCGGCGATCGAGGAAGGCATGCGCCAGCACCTGGCCGAGGTGCGCTCGATCGCCGACAACCCCGAGCCCGCGACCTTCGCCAACACCATCGAAGCGCTCGAGCGCAGCGGCACGCTGCTGACGCGCGCGACCTCGGTGTTCTTCGCCATGACCTCGGCCCACACCAACGAAACCCTGCAGGCGGCCGAGGAAGCGCTGGCGCCGAAGCTGGCCGGGCATGCCGACGCCATCCACCTCGATCCGAAGCTGTTCGCACGGGTGAAGTCGCTGTACACGCAGCGCGCGGACCTGGGCCTCACCCCCGAGCAGGTGGTCCTGGTCGAGCGCACGCATGACAACTTCGTCCGCGCCGGCGCCGAGCTGGATGCCGGCAAGCAGGCCGAGCTGCGCAAGCTCAACAGCGAGGAGTCCTCGCTGACCACCGCGTTCTCCAACAAGCTGCTGGCCGCGACCAAGGCCGGCGGCGTGCTGGTGGACGACGTCGCGAAGCTCGACGGCCTCGACGAGGCCACGATCGCCGCCGCCGCCGAGGCCGCGAAGGCCGACGGCAAGGACGGCCAGTGGCTGCTGGTGCTGCAGAACACCACCCAGCAGCCGGTGCTGGCCTCGCTGAAGGACCGCGGCCTGCGCGAACAGGTGCTGGCCGCATCGATGGCGCGCGCGGAAAAGGGCGACGCCAACGACACCCGCGCCACCCTCCAGCGCCTGGCCGAATTGCGTGCGCGCAAGGCCCAGCTGCTGGGCTACGACAGCTACGCCGCCTACGCCATCGCCGACCAGATGGCGGGCACCCCCGAAGTCGCGCTGAAGCTGCTGACCGACACCGTGCCCGCGGCCACCGCGCGCGCGAAGGCGGAGCTCGCGAAGATCCAGGCCGTGGTCGACGCCCAGGGCGGCGGCTTCACCGCCGGCGCGGCCGACTGGGACTTCTACGCCGAGCAGGTGCGCAGGGCCGAATACGACCTCGACGCCGAGGCCATCAAGCCCTACTTCGAGCTCGACCGCGTGCTGAAGGACGGCGTGTTCTTCGCCGCCGAACAGCTGTACGGGATCACCGCGAAGGAGCGCACCGACCTGCCGGTCTACCACCCGGACGTGCGCGTGTTCGACATCTTCGACGCCGACGGCACGCAGCTGGCGCTGTTCTACCTCGATCCGTTCCAGCGCGAGAGCAAGCAGGGCGGCGCCTGGATGGGCAACTTCGTCGAGCAGAACGGCCTGACCGGCGACATCCCGGTGATCTACAACGTCGAGAACTTCACGAAGCCCGCCGAGGGCCAGCCGGCGCTGCTGGGCTTCGACGACACCACCACCCTGTTCCACGAGTTCGGCCACGCACTGCACGGCATCTTCTCGAAGACCACCTACCCGAGCGTGGCGGGCACCAACGTGCCGCGCGACTTCGTCGAGTTCCCGTCCCAGTTCAACGAGCACTGGGCGCTCGACCCGAAGGTGTTCGCGAACTATGCGAAGCACTACCGGACCGGCGAGCCGATGCCTCAGGACCTGGTGGACAGGATCGTGCGCGCGCGCACCTTCAACCAGGGCTACGCGACCACCGAGTACCTGGCGGCGGCGCTGCTGGACATGGCCTGGCACACGCTGCCGGCGGGCGACGCGAAGAAGGACGTCGACGCGTTCGAGAAGCAGGCGCTGGCGAAGTACAGGGTCGACCTGCCGGCGGTGCCGCCGCGCTACCGGAGCAGCTACTTCAGCCACGTCTGGGGCGGCGGCTACGCGGCCGGCTACTACGCCTATTTCGCGGCCGAGGTGCTCGACCACGACGCCTTCCAGTGGTTCCGCGAGAACGGCGGCCTGACGCGCGCGAACGGCCAGGTGTTCCGCGAGAAGATCCTCTCGATCGGCCACTCGCGTGATCTCGCCAGGGCCTACCGCGAGTTCCGCGGCAAGGAGCCGAGCGTGGAGCCGCTGCTGGAACATCGCGGCCTGGACTGACCCACGAGGCCCCGACGCAAACCGCGCCCCTTCCCCTCCTGTAGGAGCGGCTACAGCCGCGATTCCAGCAAGCAAACCCAGCCATCGCGGCTATAGCCGCTCCCACAGGGTCCCCGGCGCTCCTCCGAGGCGCGCCGCGACCGGCCTTCACGTCGACCATGGCGCGCGGCACCGAGACTCCCGGGACACCCACGAAGTCCCACGACAAGGAGCCACGCCATGCTTCCGGATGAAACGATGCGCATGCTGCAGGTCGCCGCCGTGCTGTTCACGCTCGCCGCGCTGGGCGGGCTGGCGATGGCCGGCGTCCGCTTCGCCGGCCATCGCAACCCGCCGGCCTGGATCGCGATGCTGCACGGATTGCTGGCCGCGGCCGGCGTGACCCTGCTGGCCTACGCCTGGTACGCCGGCGGGATCCCGGCCGCCGCCCTGCTCGCGCTGCTCCTGTTCCTGCTGGCGGCGGCAGGCGGCGCGGTGCTGAGCCTCGCCTACAAGTGGAAGCAGCGCCTGCTGCCGGCCGGCCTGGTGATCGGGCACGCCGTGGCCGCGGTGGCCGCGTACGTCCTGCTCCTGGTCGCGGTGCTGGGGAATGGAGGCGCGATCGCCGGCGGCTGAGGCCGCGACTGCGGCCGCCCCGGCCCGATCTGGCCGGATCCGACCCCCCCGGCCCGTAATGATCCAGGACGGGGAGCTCTTCGGGGGGGGCGCATGCGGGAACAGGCGGAGCCAGACGCAGCTGCGGCGGGTGACCGACCACTTCCGCTGGCCGCGGAGTTCACGCTGCCCCGCCTGGTCGTGCGTGCGGGCCTCGCCGGCCACCGTCCCGACCGGCTGCGGGTCTCCGCCGAAGTGCTGCAGGAGCGCATCGCCAGGGTCCTGGACTGCCTGGCGACGACCGCACGCGCGGCGGGCACCGGCCTACCGCGTTTCCACCAGGCCGCCGAACCGCTGCTGCGCTTCACGACGGGACTCGCCCGCGGTGCCGACGAGATCGGCGCCGGCGTGGCCCTGGCCAGGGGCTGGGAGCTGCAGTCCGTCCTCGCATTCGACCGCCAGCGGTTCGTGGACCGCGCCGTGGCGGGCTGCAGCGCCGCGGAGGCGGCGGCCTATCGTGATCGCTTCCACGCCCTGCTGGAGCGCTCCAGCAGCGTGCTCGAGATCATGGGCAGCGAAACCGGCGGCCTGCGACGCGACGGCTACGAGCTGGTCGGCGAAGTCCTGCTGAAGCAGCTGGACGTGCTGGTCTGCATCTGGGACGGCCAGCCGGGGCGCGGCGCCGGGGGCACGGCCAGCGTCATGAGGAGCGCGCTGCGGCGCGGCCTGCCGGTGGTCTGGATCCACGCCGCGCAGGCCGGGGAAGGCGTCCGCGTATTCCTGCCCGGCGAAGCCGGGACCCGCGGCCTGGACGAACTGGCGGCGTGGCTCGGCGCCAGCCTGCGCCTGGACGGCGGCGTCACGCCCGCGCCGGGCGAACCGAAGCCGACGGCGCTGGACCGCTGGAACGACTTCGTCGCCGAGCGCGGCGGCCGCGCGGCCCGGTTCCCTCCGCTGTTCGACTGCCTGCTCATGCTGGGGGGCGGGCGCCGGCCTTCGTGGCGGGTGGATCCGCTCCACAGCGGCCGCCACTGGCAGGACAACTGGAACCGGTTCCGCAGTGCCGTGGATTCCGTGGATCCCGCGATCGCGCAGCGGATGGACACGGCCCTTTGGCTCCCCTTCCTGCGCGCCGACCACCTGGCCACGCGCTACGGCCGCGCCTACCGCGGCACCTACGTGCTGATCTACATGCTCGCCGCGCTGGCGACCCTGGCCGGACTGTCGGGGCTGCTGTTGCACGACCTCAAGCCATGGCTGGTGGCGCTGGAACTCTTCATGATCGTGTCCATGGTCGGCGTCACCTGGATCGGCCGGCGCCACCGCTGGCACCAGCGCTGGCTGGAGTACCGCGCCGTCGCGGAGCAGCTGCGCCAGGCGCGGATGGGGGTCTGGACGGGGCGCTCGCTGGAACCCGGCGCTCCGGAGGGCGACGGAGGCCATGCCGGCGCTTCCTGGGTGGGCTGGTACATCCGCGCATGCGTCCGGCAGCTGCCGCTGATCCACGCCTCCGCCACGCCCGGCTTCGTCCGCCTCGGCATCGACACCATCGTCCGGCTGGAGATCGAGGAGCAGCGAGGGTTCAACGAGCGGACCGCGCACGTCCAGGAGCGCGTCCACGAGCGCCTCGAGGCCATCGAGATCGGCCTGCTGGGTGCCCTGATCCTTGCTTGCACCGCCTTCCTGGTGATCCATGGCCTGGACATCGGCCAGTTCCGCACCGATTTCGAAGCCCACGCACTGGGCCGCTCGGCGCGCTGGACCGCCCGCCTGCCGGAACTGATGACCTTCGTCGGTGCCCTGGTGCCCGCGCTCGGTGCGGCGCTGCTCGGCGTCCGCTCCCAGGGCGACTTCAACGCATACGCCGAGCGCGCCGCCGACACGGCGGCGCAGCTGCAGGCCCTGGCGGAGAGCGTCCGGCCCGGCGACGCCGACGCGACGGAAGGCCCGGCGTTCGAAGACCTGATGGACCTCGAGGACAGGACGGCAGCCGCCCTGGCCAAGGACGTCTTCGCCTGGCGCATGGTCTACGCGCGCAAGGCGCTGAGCATTTCCGCCTGACCGTGCAAGGAGCCCACATGGATCCCGAGCCGACGTCGCCCAGCGTCTTCATCAGCTACGCAAGCGCGGACCGCGAACGCGCCTTCGAGATCTGCAGGTACCTCGAGGACATGGGCCACCGCTGCTGGATCGCGCCCCGGGACATCCGCGCCGGCCACGACTACGGCGAGGAGATCATCCGCGGCATCGAGCGATCGCGCTGCTTCGTGCTCGTTTTCTCTTCCGCGGCGAACGCGAGCATCTACGTCAAGCGCGAGCTCGAGCGCGCGGTCTCCAAGGCGAAGCCCGTGTTCCCGGTGCGCCTCGAGGACGTGCTGCCTTCCGCGTCGCTGGAGCTGCACCTGGCCTCGCTGCACTTCCTGGACGCGTGGAACGGCGTCCTGCGCGACCACGTGTCGTCGCTGGCACGCGCGCTGTCCGGCGAGGGTGACGAAATCCCCCACCGAGCGCCGTCGGCGCCGCCGGCCCCGCCTGCGCCGTGGCGGCGCCATCCCAAAGCGATCGGGGCCGCCGGCGCGGCCGTCGTCGTACTGGGCGCCCTTGCATGGTGGCGCCTTGCGGGACAGCCCGAAGAGCCTGCCTGGCAGGACGCAGCCGGAGCGGGAGTGCCCGGAGCGGGAACGCCGGCCGTGACAACGGCGCCCGCGCGGCGCGGCGCAGTGCAGGGAGCGGCATTGAGCGGCTGCCGGCCGAGCGCCGGCGCGCCGGTCGTCCACTGCAGCGGTGCGCCCCCCGGCTCGCGGGTCCTCGTCAGCACCGCGCAGGGGGACGAGATCGCGATCCCCGCCGGAAGCGGCGCGGACTCCGTTTCGGCGGGAGGCGTCCATCGCCGCAGCACGTATCTCCCCTGGCCGGGCCCCGGCGGCAGCGCGCGCGTGGAGACGCCGGACGGCGTGGTTTCGCAGGAGGAGCCGCTTCCAGGAGCCCCCGGCCTGGCGGCGGCCGTCCCCTTGCCGGCGCTGGACAGCCACGCACCGCCGCTCTTCTATGCCTGGGCCGGGAGTGGATGGGCCTGGCTCTTCTTCGCCCCCATGGACACGATGGAGGTCGACTGGTCGATCGACGGCGCCGCGCCGGTCCGCGTGACGAGGACCGGGGTCTACAGCGGCCCCATCGCGCTCGACAGCGACGTCGACGGCACGAAGAGCTTGACCCTCCGCTGGCGGAACCAGGCCGGCGAATGGTCGGAACCGCATGACTACCGCACCGACGTTCCCGCCGCGCGCATCGCCAGCGTGAAGTCGCTGCAGGACCTCGTGGGCTCGATCGCGTGCTACCGGGTGGCGGACGCCCCCATGCCGGCGCACGTGCGCTGCACCAGCACGAGCACGGTGCCCCTGGGCTACCTGTTCGAAGACCTGCGCTGGGGCACCGGTCCCGGCGACCTGCAGCCAGTCGACGCCTTCGATTTCCGCGACTGGGCAAGGGGCCTGCTCCCCCGCCTCGAGCACTCCACGGCCTCGAACCAGCAATTGCGCGAGCTCCGGGCACTCGAGGTCCGCATCGAGTCCGAGGCCGGGACCTTCGTCCCATGGCGCGACGCGGAACGGATCATGGGCAGCGGCGTCTTCCTCGCCATGTCGCCCATCGACGGCGATCCCTATTTCGAAGCCGTGCCGAAGGGCGGAGGCAGCCGGCTGTCCGCGCGCATCCACGTCGCCGACCACAAACCCTAGCGCCGCCACCTACCCCTTCACGCACACCACCTGCCGCAGCGTGTGCACCACCTCGACCAGGTCCGCCTGCGCCGCCATCACCGCGTCGATGTCCTTGTAGGCCGCCGGCGACTCGTCGATCACCGCCTGGTCCTTGCGGCACTCCACGTGCGCGGTGGCCTCGCGGTGCTGCTTCAGCGTGATGCTGTTGCGGGCCGCGGTGCGGCTCATCACCCGACCGGCGCCGTGGCTGCAGCTCTCGAAGCTCTCGGCGTTGCCCAGCCCGCGCACGATGAAGCTCTTCGCGCCCATGCTGCCGGGGATGATGCCGAGCTCGTCCCGGCCCGCGCGCACCGCGCCCTTGCGGGTCACGTACACCTCGCGGCCGGCGTGCGTCTCCTTCTGCACGTAGTTGTGGTGGCAGTTGACCGCCATCGCCTGCAGCCGGAACTTCGGCAGCTCCGTGCGCAGCGCGTGCAGCACGCGCTGCATCATCGCCTCGCGGTTGGCGCGCGCGTAGTCCTGCGCCCAGCCCACGGCCTCGACGTAGTCGTCGAACAGCTCCTCGCCCTCCATGAAGAAGGCCAGGTCCTTGTCGGGCACGTGGTAGCCGAGCACGCGCTTACCCAGCTCCTCACGCGCGCGCTGGATGAAGTAGGTCCCGATCAGGTTGCCGGTGCCGCGCGAGCCCGAGTGCAGCATCACCCACACCGCGTCGCTTTCGTCCAGGCAGACCTCGATGAAGTGGTTGCCGCCGCCGAGCGTGCCCAGCTGCTTCTCCACCTTGTCGAGGCGGATGCGCGGGTGCTTCGCCTTGATGCGCTGCAGCCGCTGCCACAGTCCGGAGTTGCCGAGCGCGGTTTCGATGCTGTCCGGCGTCCTGCGGTGCTCGCCCTGCGGGCCGTTGCCGACCGGGATCGCACGCTCGATCGCCGAGCGCAGGCGCACCAGAGAATCCGGGAGGTCGCGCGCATTGAGCGTCGTGCGCACCGCCGCCATGCCGCAGCCGATGTCGACGCCCACGGCGGCCGGGATGATCGCGCCCTGGGTCGGCACCACCGAACCCACCGTCGCGCCGATCCCCAGGTGCACGTCGGGCATCACCGCCACCCACGGCCCGACGAAGGGCAGGCTGGCGATGTTGCGCAGCTGCGAGCGGGCCTGCTCTTCCAGCGGCACGCCGCGGACCCAGCCTTTGATGGGGGTTTCGCCTTCGTGGTGGAGGAGTTCGTACTTCGAGGTGTCCATGGCGTCCATGGTCCGGGATCGGCGATGAATCAAGCGTGGCCGCGGGGGCGGGCTGCCCCGCATACTCCGCATGGCAGGACGTCGCCCCGATCCGGACGCAGAGGCTCGCACCCGGTGCCTCCGCCAGCATGCCACCCGAGGACCCACCATGGCCCTTCTGCTGTTCCTGTCCGCGGCCGCGCTGACCTGGAGCCTGGGCGCCCTGCACCTGTGGCCGCCGGCGCGCCGGGTCCGCGAACTGCCCCTATGGCTCGGGGGCGCGCTGGCCGCAGGCGCGGCCGCCTGCATCGCCTGGGGATTCGCGGGCGTCCTCCGGCAGGGCGACTGGCAGTCGCTCACGATCGACCAGGCCGTGCACCGCGTCTTCGGCCCCGGATCACTCTGGTTCCAGCGCACGGGATGGCCGCTGCTGGACCACGCGACGAACCTCTACGCCACGCTGGACCTCGTCTTCGCCCTGGTTGGGCTGAGCGCGTTGTCCCTGCATGGCCATGTGTTCTGGGCCGGCGTGGCCGAGCGGCGGCAACGGGCGCGTGCGCGCCGCCGCTAAGCGTCAGGCGTCTTGTCTCAGGGCGCCTGGCGAATACCCGCAAGCAGCTCGTCGATCACGGGATCCATCTTCCTCTTCGTCCCGGCGAACTTCGTCAGCGCGAAGCCACCGCGGTGCCGGTAGTCGGCCGCACCGATCTGGCGACCGTTGCGCCACAGACGCAGTTCCGCCTCGTCCAGGTAGGGCTTCAGGTCCCAGCCGCGTGCCGCGGTGTATGTCAGCGTGGTCTCGCAGGTGTCCGCCTGCGACGGCTCGACCACGCTCGTCGCCACGCCGTGGCGGTCGAGGCCGTCACGCAACACGGACAGGAAATCGTCGACCAGGACCTCATCGTTCCTGACGATGCACACCTGGCCCAGTTCGATCCCCGCCGCAACAGGCCGGACGTCGATCGAAGTGCAGCCCGCCAATACGCAGGCGGCCAATGCGATGACTGGAATCCTCATGCTTCTACCCTCCCCCTGGAAAGGTGCACTTTACTGTGTGCAGCACGGGAATTCGCCTTTGAGGGGCAGCCAGCGCCGCTCCTGCCGATCCAAACTCCCCGGGCGCGGGCTTCTACTCCGGGAATTCCCCGTCGACGTACAGCCAGCGCCCGTCCACCCGCTCGAAGCGGCTGATCTCGTGCAGGCGCACCGCCGGCGCGCTGCCGGGCTTGTAGCGCGCAACGAACTCCACCACCGCCTTCTCGTTTCCGAGCTGCGCATGGCGCCGTACCTCGAGCCCGAGCCAGCGCAGGCCGGGCGTGAGGTCCAACTCGAACGGCACCGGGCGCGTCGACGGATGCCAGGTGGCCACGAGGTAGTCGCGCAGGCCCAGCACGTAGGCGCTGTAGCGGCGACGTCCCCCCGGTTTTGAGTAGCGAAGCGATCTGGAGTCCAATTCCCCAGAGCAAGGAGATTGGACGTGAAGAAGCGCTTTTCCGAAGAACAGATCATCGGCTTCCTGCGTGAGGCGGAGGCTGGGCTGCCGGTCAAGGAGCTGTGCCGCAAGCACGGCTTCAGCGAGGCCTCGTACTACCTGTGGCGGAGCAAGTTCGGGGGCATGAGCGTGCCCGATGCCAAGCGTCTGAAGGAGCTGGAGACCGAGAACGGCCGCCTGAAGAAGCTGCTGGCCGAACAGGTGCTCGAGAACGAGGTGATCAAGGACGTCCTGCGAAAAAAGTGGTGAGCGCACCGGCTCGACGCGAGCAGGTGCGCTACATGGTGACCAGGGGACTGAGCGAGCGACGGGCGCTGGCGGTGCTGCGCATGAGCGCCAGCGCATACCGCTACCAGCCGGTGCCGGACCGCAACGTCGAGCTGCGCGAGCGGATCCTGGCGTTGGCGCAGCGGTACAAGCGCTACGGCGTCGGGATGATCCACCTCAAGCTCAGACAGGCGGGACTGCTCGTGAACTACAAGCGCGTCGAACGGCTGTACCAGGAAGCGAAGCTGCAGGTGCGGCGCCGGAAGCGGAAGAAGGTGCCGGTCGGCGACCGGCAGCCGCTGCTGCGACCGACGCGTGCCAACGAGGTCTGGTCGATGGACTTCGTGTTCGACCGGACCGCGGATGGCCGGGTGCTCAAGGCCCTGGTGATCGTGGACGATGGCACGCACGAGCTGGTGGCGATCGAGGTCGAGCGGGCCATCTCGGGGCATGGCGTGGCCCGGATCCTGGATCGCTTGGCGCTCCAGCGCGGCCTGCCTGAGGTCATCCGCACCGACAACGGCAAGGAATTCTGCGGCAAGGCGATGCTCGAATGGGAGCATGCCCGGGGCGTGGCCCTGCGCCTGATCGAGCCCGGCAAGCCGAACCAGAACGCCTACGTCGAGAGCCTCAACGGTCGCCTGCGCGACGAGTGCCTCAACGAGCACTGGTTCACCAGCCTGCTGCACGCCCGCACGATCATCGAGACCTGGCGCCGCGAATACAACGAGGAGCGACCCAAGAAGGTGCTCGGAGGGCTGACCCCGAGCGACTACGCCAGACAGCTGGCATCCGCTACGATTGACCCCGGACTCTAAACCGCCGTGCTACTGAAGGCGGGGGGACGTCGGCGGGAGCGCATCAGGGCTTCGGCGGTGTCGGCCGGCGCGCCCTCGTGCAGCGGTTGGCAGCACTCCGCGTAGGTGGCCGTCGGATTGCAGGGGCATGCTTTGGACATGGCGGTCACTTCGGCCTGGACGGACGCGGCGGCGCGGGGCGCTTCAGCCCGGCGACGATCTCGGACACGTCCATGCCCATCTCGAGCTGCACGCGCACGTACTCGCGCTCCTTGCGCGACAGCGGGCGCCCGGCCTCCAGGCGCACGTCTTCGGCCTGCAGGATGCGCAGGATCCGCGGCAGCGCAGAGCCGATGGCGTCGGGGCCATAGCCGGCTTCTCGGAGGGCGTTGCGGAGGATGTTTTCTGTGTCCATGGGCATGGGGTCACTACGTGGGGCTGCATTGTGCGCCATCGACCTTCCGCGCCGAGCCAAGGGCGTGATGTCCTCACAGGTAGCGCTGGCGGCCGGATTGGCGCGTCCGGCTCCAGCGTGGCCTGGAGGGGCGCGGTGCCGAACGTGCCCTCCACCGACACCCTGGCTGCGCGCCGGCAATCTGCCATGGACGGTCCAACAGGCGCTTACGCTGCCAGTCGCTTGATCCTTCCCGGCAGTTCGCCCAGCGCACGGCGTGCTTCTTCGAGGTCGTAGTCGGCCTGCAGCCCAAGCCAGAAGCGCTCGCTGGTACCGAGCGCCGCCGCCAGACGCACGGCCGTGTCGGCGGTGATGCCCCGCTTGCCCAGCACGATCTCGTTGATACGACGTGGAGGCACGGCCATGGCGCGGGCCAGCGCGTTCTGGCTGATGCCAAGTGGCATCAGGAACTCTTCCTGCAGCACTTCTCCGGGATGGACATTGGACAGGGCAGCCATGGGCCGACTCCTTTTCGGACTAGTGGTAATCGACAATCTCGACGTTGCTCGCGCAGCCGTCCTTCCATTTGAAGCAGATACGCCATTGATCGTTGATCCGGATGCTGTGCTGGCCCCTGCGATCACCACTGAGCGCTTCAAGCCGGTTCGCCGGCGGGACGCGCAGGTCGTCGAGTACGGCGGCGGCATTGAGCATGCGCAACTTGCGTCGGGCGGCCTGCTGGATAGCAGCAGGCAACCTGCGCGAGCTCTCGCCGCGCCAGATCTTCTCCGCTTCCCTGTCGGCGAAATTCCGGATCACGTCGGTACTGTAACGGATCCCGTCATATAACGCAAGTCGCTATAGCCGCGGACGCGCAGGCCGCAATCCGCTCAAAGCCCCGGAAGCGCACTCGCAAAGCCGAAGTAGACCAGCACTTCGGCGATGGAGGTCACCAGTGGGCCGTTAGCTGAACGGGGCAACCTCAATGGGCGACGTCGCACGGACCCGGGTTCTAATGTACGTTCGCCGCAGTGACCCATGGATTGGGGGATCGGATGGCCACGCTCATTCCGAGCCGAAGCACCTGCCTGTCGCGGATGACGTCGGGCGAGCGCCGCTTCTCCGCGCGCCTGGACGACACGCTCGACGACGAATACCTCTGCTGGTACGACGTGCCGATCGGGCCGCGCTACCGCCACCCGGACTTCGTGGTGCTGCATCCGTCGCGCGGCTTCCTGGTGCTCGAAGTCAAGGACTGGAAGCCGGACACCATCGCCGGGCTCGATCGCGACCGCGCGGTCATCAACACCGAGCGCGGGCGCGTGACCGAAGCCAACCCGCTCCGGCAGGCGCGCGACTACGCGCTGGAGATCGTCCGCCTGCTGCAGGACGACCCCGCGCTGTGCCATCCGGCCGGCGACAAGCGCGCCGGCAAGCTGCTGATGCCCTGGGGCTTCGGCGTGGTGCTGGCCAACATCACGCGCAACCAGTTCGAGCAGATGGCGCTGGAGCACTACCTGCCGCCGGCCAGCGTGATCTGCCGCGACGAGATGACCGAAGGCGTCGACGCCGAAGCCTTCCAGACCCGGCTGTGGGACATGTTCCTGATGCCGTTCAAGTGCCTGCTGAGCCTGCCGCAGATCGAGCGCGTGCGCTGGCACCTGTTCCCGCAGCTGCGCATCCAGATGCAGGGCGACCTGCTGCAGGCGCCGGCCGCCGCGGTCGCCCCGGTCGAGATCCCCGACATCATCCGGGTGATGGACCTGCAGCAGGAGCAGCTGGCGCGCTCGCTGGGTGACGGCCACCGCGTGATCCACGGCGTGGCCGGCTCCGGCAAGACCATGATCCTCGGCTACCGCTGCGTGGAACTCGCCCGCCGCCAGCACAAGCCGGTACTGGTGCTCTGCTACAACAAGACACTGGCCAGCCGCCTCGAGCACCTGATGCAGGGCCACGGCGTGCAGGACCGCGTGGCCGTGCGCAACTTCCACGAATGGTGCCGCGAGCAGATCAGGACCTACGGCCTGCGCTCGCCACCGTTTCAGCAGAGTGCAGATGCGTACGCGCAGATGCTGGTGCAGTCGGTGATCGACGGCGTGGAGTCGGGCGCGATCCCGCGCGGCCAGTACGGCGCCGTGCTGATCGACGAAGGCCACGACTTCGCGCCCGAATGGCTGCGGCTGGTAGCGCAGATGGTGGACCCCGAGACGAACTCGCAGCTGCTGCTCTACGACGACGCGCAGACGCTGTACGGCAACGCCGCCCGGCGCAAGTTCTCGTTCGCAAGCGTCGGCATCCAGGCCCAGGGCCGGACCACGATCCTGCGCCTGAACTACCGCAACACGCTGGAAGTGCTGACGCTGGCCAAGGCCTTCGCCGAAGAAGTGCTGGCCGGGCGGGACGCCGACGACGACCATGTGCCCGTGGTGGTGCCCGAGAGCGCCGGCCGACGCGGACCGATGCCGGAGCTGTGGCAGGCACGCAACATCTGGGCCGAGGCCGACATCATCGCCGCGCGAATCCAGGACGCGATCGCGAACGGGGCTAACCCGAACGACTTCGCCGTGCTGTGCCATTCGAACCGGCTGGCCGGGCTGATCGCCACCCAGCTGCAGAAGCGCGGACTGACCGTGCTGCTCGCGTCCGACCAGCAGCGCCGCGCCATGTTCAACGGCCCGCCATCGGTGAAGGTGATGACCATGCACTCCAGCAAGGGGCTGGAGTTCGACACGGTGTTCATTCCCGGGATCTGCGAGCTGGCGACGCGGGAGGATGATGCGGAGCGGAAGCGGCGGCAGGTGCGGGTGCTTTATGTAGCGATGACGCGGGCGCTGCGGCAGTTGGAGATCTCGCACCATAAAGAGAATGCGATCGTGGAGCAGGTTCGCGGCGTGGTCGATTCGGTCTCACGGCGGTTGGCTGCGTGACGCGCCGGGACAAGGCCATCTCCAGCAATCACGCCACTAGGCTGTCGCCAAGCTACGAGGCCAACGCCGGGTCGATCTCCGCCAGCAGCGCACCGAGCGCGTCTCCATTGAGCTTGCGCTTAAACTCAACCTTGACGCCGTGCTGTTTCTCCAGTGCGGAGAAGAATGCTTCGGCACTTCTGATCTTCCAGCGTTCGCGGTCCGGCACCTCCGCGAAGCTGTCGTATCCCTTGGTTTCCACCACGAGGAAGAGAGCATTCGCTTTGCCCTCCATGTTCAGCACGTAGCCGAAATCCGGGTTGTAGTCGCCGATCGGTGTCGGGATCTTCACCCGCGGCAGCTTGGCGAACACCGTGATCGCCGGCTGGCTGGATTCGTCCGTCGTAGCCCGCTCGATCTGGCTGTCCACAGGCATCATAGGCGCGTCGTACAGCGATTTATCCCGCACCGCCGGGTTGCCTATCGCGTGGCTTTCACTGCCGGCCAGCCCCATCGGGATCGCATCAAGCAACCGGCCTTCGCTGTCGGTCAAAGAGGTCTGAACGCGGATCTCGCGCAGCTCGTAGCTCACCCTGTTGACCACCAGCGCATGGACCGCGCGAATGATCAGGTCGCGCAATTGCACCAGCGCCCGGTTCTCGTTCAGACGGATCATTGCGAATTTCTCGGGACTCAGCCTCCGCAGGATCTCCGAAATGGTGCGCACGGACAGACGCGTGGCGTTTGCGAGTTCGCGTACGAAACCCGCTAGAGTGAACACCGAATGGGAGAGGGTCTTGTATTGGGCCTGCTCGGTACGCACTCCTTCCGCACGCTGCACATCACGGCTGCGGGTCACACTAACCGCCAGCGGCTTCACATCAAGATTGGCCTCGATACTTTCTACGGCCTTCTCGATCAGAGCAACGCTGTCCAGTTCGTATCGCAGCACCGCATCCCGATTGAGGTTTTCCCACAGTTCGCGGAACTGCTGGAAACGCTCTGCATTGATCGGCAGCATTGGCGGCACCAAATCACGCTTGTCCTTTACCTGCCCGCTGCCTTCGTAATAGCGGTCGAGGTAGTCGAGCATGTTGTCCGCACTGTGCTCCGGCAGGTTGGGAACCTTCCGCAATGCGGCAACGATCGCCTCGCGTTGCGCCTGATACTGCGTGCGCTGCCACAGCAGGGTTGCCTGGCCGCTGTCGTCATCCAGTGCGATCAGGCCGAGTGCCTCCAACGCGTCCAACACCTTGTTGGCTTGGCGCGTGCTGGTGGCGACGTTGTACTCAGCAAGCACCCTGTCGTCGAACACCGCAGACACGCGCCGCAGGCTCCCGGCGCTGATCTCGCTCTGGATGGCGCGCACAAAATCGCCTTCGCTAGCCGGGACCACCACGGTGAGGTCGTTGATGGTGTCGAATTGCGGGTCTTCCGCGCTGATACGTTCCAGTTGCTGGTTCACCGCCAGCCGCAAGCCGCGCCCAATCTGCTGGAGTTTGCTGATCCGGGAGTTGCCGGGCGCCAGCTTGCACAGCGTGAACACGTTCGGATTGTCCCAGCCTTCCTGCAGTGCCCACATGGAGAACACGAACCGCAGGTCGGTGTCCGTGGACAGCAGGGCCTCCTTTTCCTGCAGGATCAGCCGGATCGCCTCTTCCTCGCCCTTTTCGCTGTGTGAGCGGGCGAAGTAGCCCTTGTGGACACGGCCGATGTCGTCGGCGCTGCGCTCCAGGTAGTCGCGATACGCTGGATCAAGATCATCTCGCGCAAGCATGGCCGCCAGTTGTGTGCTGTAGTGCTGCTCGAACAGCCTGCGTACCGTCGCCGGGCGCTCGCCGTCCGGCAGGTACTTGTGAACGGCGTCGATGAAGAACAGCGTCAGCGCCTTGATACCCTGTGCAAACAGGTGCGGCTCACGCTCGAAGTGGTTGGATACCGCGCGCGCAATCAGCTGCGACTGCACTTCCTCGGCCAGCATGCCGTAGCCGATCGGCACTTCCAGCGGTAACGCCAGGCCATTGGTGAACAGCAATTCCCGTCGGGTGATCTTTTCCACCACGTGGCCATCGAGGAAAGCCAAGCCGGTGGCCTCGCCGAGATTGCTGCCCTTTTGCAACGTCACCGTGTCCGGCTTGCCGTTGGCCCTGTGATAGCGCACCGTCGCACAGCGCTCTTTCGCGCTACCGGTCACCCCGGTCAGGGTCAGGGTCTCAGCCATGTCCCCGCCGGTACCCACGGTGTCCACGGTGATGCCCTTGACCAACCGCTGGCGGAACGCCTCCAGGCTGTCCAGCGTGTAGATCAGGTTGGTGTAGTCGTCGCGTTTGTAGGTGGCGCCGAACCGTAGGGTCATCAGCGGCTTGAAGTGGGCCAGGTATTCCTGCGTGCGGGCGCCTTCGAAGCGATGCGGCTCGTCGATGATCAGCACCGGGCGCAGCTGCGCCAGCCCTTCCATGTAGCTGCGGGCTTTGCCAAACAGGTTGGCTTCCACGCCGCGCTTGTGGATGAGGCGGCTGTCGCCAGCAAAACTCTGGTAGGTGGCCACCATCACGTGGATGCCGCGGTTGGCCCCATGGATGAAGCCCGACACCGCCTTGTCCGAATAGTTCACCACGCTGATCTTCTGGTTGTCGTACTCGCGGGCGAAGAACGCAGCGGTGCTCTGCAGGCTTTTCAGAGTGCCCTGGCGGATGGCGTTACTGGGCACCAGCACGATGAACTTGGATAGCCCGTACTTCCGATGCAGCCGGTGGACCGTTTCGATGAAGGTGAAGGTCTTGCCGGTGCCGGTCTCCATCAGCACGTCGAGCTGTAACGCTGGCGTCCCGGTAGAGGACACGCGCACCTGGCCGGCTTCGATCCGCTGATCGGCACGCAGGCGCTCAATGTTGGTGCGCAGAGTGGATGCCGCGTCCAGCGGGTTCCAGACCGGATTGGCGAAGGCGTTGCCCGGTACCTCGAAATGCACGTCGGCAAACACCTGCTCGAGCGCATCCACCGCGTCGGCCTGGTGCTGCAGGCGCACATACTGGAATTGCGCGGTCATGACATCAGCCCCGCAGCCGCAGCTTGTCTTCGGACATGTCCAGCGTTTCCAACACCGTCTTCAGCCCCAGAAGCAGGTTGTCGTCAGCCAGCCAGGGTGCGTAGGCACTGATCGCATGGATCGGACGGCCAGCCGCCCTGGCCTCGCGCAGCACGTCGCGCAGGCGCGCCACAGGTTGCGGCTGCAACCAGAACAGCACGTCTTCGGCGCGATACAGCGCTCCGTCTTCCAACGCCTCCAGCCGCGCCGACAGCGGCAGGCCTTCGGCCAGCAACAGGTTGGCGAGGACCTGCGGGATGTACTGCGGCTGCGGGGTGGTGATGCGCAGCTGGAGCTCGGCGATGTCGTCCTGGGTGGCTTTGGCGAGTGGCCTCGACAACACCAGCGCGTCCGGGTCCTCGACAAGTTCATAGACGCGGAAGCCGGTGTCGAGCTGCGAGTGTTCGGCAGCCAGCGCGGCGCCGGCGCGGCGGATGCGCTCGGCCGTGATCTCGAAGATGGTGGCGTCCGGCTTCCCCAGCGTGTCGGTCACGAAGGCGTATGCTTCCTTCTGTTTTTTCGGATCGATGGGCTGCGGAATCTGCACGAGGATGAACGTACGGGCACCGCCATCTTCGGCGTTAAGACGCATCACCGCCTCGGCGGTCGTGCCCGACCCGCCGAAAAAGTCAAGAATGATGGATTCTCGATCGCTCGGAAAAGCAATGAGCTGCGAAACAAGTGTGCTGGGCTTCGGATTATCAAAAACCTTCGCAACTTCTGGAAAATGCTCTCTCAACTCATAAGACCCAACGCGTCCATCCATGGTCAGCACGCTGGACAGTTTGTCCTCATACTCGTGGACGTAAACCTTCAATTCGATAATTTTCGTCTCGTCCTTACCGAACAGGATTCTTTCCTTGCTGACAAGGTCGAGCATAGTCGACTCGGGAAACCTATATCCCATCAATGGCTGTTTGCAAGGCTTCTGGGTTCTAGGGTGAAGAACATCATAGCGATATCCCTCTCTCCCGGGGTTATGCACACTCTGGCTGCCAGTGTAGATGCCGCCGTCGTCAATATATTTGTAACGATCGAGCGGAGAGAGAAATGTTTTGTTCTCTTTTAACCAGGCGCTGTAGGCCTTTTGCCGCGTCTTGCTATCGGGATACTCCGCGATAAATCTCTCGCCAATCTCAATAAGTCGATCCTTTACATCCGAAATTCTTGACTTCCACGTCGTTTCCAGCTGCACCTTGTTCCGCGCGTAACAGATGGCGTACTCATGCTCGGTTGCGATGTTGGTGGGATTGTTATCAGTGACATTCTTCCAGACAATCTGCCCCAGAAAGTTTTCCTGCCCGAACACCTCATCACACAGCACCTTCAACTGCGCTTGCTCGTTGTCGTCGATGCTGATGAAGATGACGCCGTCGTCGGCAAGCAGATCCTTGGCCAATAGCAGCCGTGGATACATGAAGCTCAACCAGCCGCTGTGGGTGCGCGCGCCGTAGATGTTCTGCACATACTCCAGCGCATCGGCGCTGTAGCCCAGCGTCTTAAGGATGTCGGTTTGGCGCGCGCTGAAATCGTCACGATAGATGAAAGCTTCGCTTTGGGTGTTGTACGGCGGATCGATGTAGATCACCTTCACTGCGCCGAAGTAGCTCTGGCGCAGCAGGCGCAGGGCGTCCAGATTGTCACCCTTGAGCACCACGTTTCCGGTGGTGTCCCAGTCCTTGCTGTCATCGGGCAGCGGCCGGAGGATGCGCTCCGGCGGGACGAAGGCGGTGTGGTAGGCCTCGCGCTTGCCGGCCCAACGCAACTCATAGCCGTCTTCCTCCACCCGGATGCCAGCCGGGTTGGCGGGATCAAGCGCCTGCTGGATCGCTGCGGCGCTGACGGTGATGTGGCCATGTTCGTCGGTCTGTACCGCCGCAGGAAACAGCTCGCGCAGGAGTTCCAGCTTCTGCGCGGCGGGCGAGGGGATGTCGAAAATGGGACTGGACGGCAGTTTTGCGGTCATGGATTCAGGCTGCGAAGACGGTGGCGTCATGCTAGCGCACGGACAAGCCCGATTGCCTCGCCGGGCTTGCAGCCCACTTGCTGCATCGGCACAGGAAAGAGAACCTCTCGAACTCTCACGGCTGGTTGTCCTTGGGCCTATCCACGCCGCGCTTGACACGCCTCTTGATTTTCTTTGCGGCCGCCTCGAGCACCTTCATATCCTCCCGGTCTGCGGCAACGGCTTCTGCCGTCCGACGTTGCGCATCGAAGGCCTCGTAGCGCTCGTGAGCAACCGTCTTCATGGCGGCATGGCTCACCGCACCGGCGCCACGTAGTACGGGCCGGTCATTAAAGGCGAGCAGCCGATCGACGTTTTCGCGCCAGTAGTCGAGCGTGAGCGACTTGCGCTCTTTCACCCGAAGTTCGGCCTGTTCGAGAAAGATGACCACCAGGCGATTGAGTGAATCGATCTCGTCGGCACTCAGGTAGTTCTTGGCAACGATGACGTCGGCCTTGCGCACGCGGCTACCCTCCCACGCAGTGAGGCCCATGTTGGGCTGGTCGGGGTCGGCACGGGCGACGATCAGCTCGGCCGCGGTCTTCCCGGTCACGGCATTGAGCAGCTTGTTCTGCACCTCGGCGAAGAACAGCGCAGCCTGCTGTTCGCTGTCGCGGTAGTCCACGCTGAGCGCGAACAGGTCACGAACCTTCTGGTAGAAGCGCTTCTCCGATGCACGGATCTCGCGGATGCGCGCCAGCAGCTCGTCGAAATGGTCCAGCCCGTCGGGGTGCTTGAGGCGATCGTCGTCCATGACGAAGCCCTTGACCAGATATTCGGACAGCTGCGCGGTGGCCCACTGGCGAAACTGCGTGCCGCGCGCTGAACGGACCCGGTAACCGACGGCAAGGATGGCGTCGAGATGGTAGTGATCCACCAGCCGGCGGACGTCTCGACCGCCCTCGCGTTGAACTATTCGGAACTTCCGAAGAGTTCGTTCAGGTTCGACTTCCCCTTCCGCGTAGATCGCCGCGAGATGCTCATTGATCGTCGGGACGGTTACCTGGAACAGCTCCGCCACCTGGCGCTGTGTCAGCCAGACGGACTGGCCAGACAGCCGCACTTGGATACGGGTCTCCTCATCCTGGGTGCGGTAGAGCACCAGTTCAGACGTGGGCGGGTTGTCGTCGTGCGTGCTCATATCACTCCTTGCGCGCTCGCGCGGTTGATCAGCATTGCCCCTTCCTGCGTCGCTCCCAACCGCCTGCCCAGCGCGGACCATCGGCCGACATGCCGCAACAGCGCGTGGGTGATGACGCCCGCGCGTCCGGCCACGTGCAGTACTCGACGTGCCCGCGTCATCCCGGTGTAGACCAGCTCCCGCGACAGCACGCGGTTGTCGAGCTCGGGCAGCACCAGCCAGACCTCGTCGAACTCGCTGCCCTGGGCCTTGTGCACGGTCATCGCAAAGGCGCTGTCGTGGGCGGGGAGTGCAGCGGGGTGGAAGGGACGCGGGGCGTCCGCGCTGTCGCCGGGGAACCAGGCCATCAGGGTGCCGCTGTCGTCGCGCAGGCAGATACCGATGTCACCATTGAAAAGTCGATGGCGATAGCTGTTCTCGGTGATCAGAAGCAGCCGTCCGTGGAAGTAGCGGCCGGCACTGGACGCGGGGCCAGAGCCCCGGCGGGTACCGGCCAACAGTTCCTCGATTCGCGCGTTGAAGGTCCGCGCACCCTGTGGGCCTTCCCGCACGGCGGTGAGGATGCGCAGCCTGCCTGCACGGGCGAGCGCCTCGGCGGGGTCGCTGGCCTCTGCAAGCGCAGTCCAGTGCTCAAGCAGATGATCGCGATGCGCCTGCAGCACGTCGACATCACCCTGATGGAAATGCACGCCAGACAGCTCCCCGCTGCGCAGCAGTGACAGCGCGGTGTCGCTGTCGCCTTCGCGCACGGCGGCGGCGAGCGGCGAGAGGTCGAGCGCCGCACTCTGCCGGTAGCCACGCGTGAGGTGGATGTGGCGCGCAGGGAAAGCGGCAGCGTCACCCTCGACGGACGACTTGCCCTGCTCCGCTTCCGAAGCCGCCCGCAGGATCCCCGCCAGCACATCCCCCGCCTCCACCGACGGCAGTTGGTCCGGATCCCCCAGCAGCACCAGCCGCGCGCCATCCGGCACCGCCTCCACCAGCTTCGCCATCAGCGGCAGGTCGATCATCGAGGCCTCGTCCACCACCACCACGTCGTACGGCAGCGGATTGTCGGCGTGGTGCCGGAACACGGGCTTGTCGGGGATGGTGCCGAGCAGGCGGTGCAGGGTGGTGCCGGCGGTGGGCAGCTGGGCGCACAGCGTGTCGTCCACGCCCAGGGCGGTCAGGGCCTGCACGGCGTGACGCACGCTTTCGGCCATGCGTTCGGCGGCGCGGCCGGTAGGCGCGGCCAGGGCGATGCGCGGCGGCGGGGCGCCGGCCTCGCGGGCCTGGGCGGCCAGCAGCACCAGCATGCGGGTGATGGTGGTGGTCTTGCCGGTGCCGGGGCCGCCGGTGACCAGCAGCAGGCTGTGGCGCAGGGCGGCGGCAGCTGCGCGGGACTGGGCGTCGTCACCGCTGGCGGCATCCGGGAAAAGCTGGTGGAAGAGGGGCGCGAGCGGCTCGGGCACTGCGGCATCGACGCCCGCCCGCGCCGCGTCGCGCACCGCCTCCGCGCCTGTTTCGCCTGCAACCCCGTGCTGCTGCGGCGCACGCCCGATCCGCCGCAGCCCTTCCGCCAGCCGCCGCTCGTACTCCCGGTACCGGCGCAGGTAGACCAGCCCGTGTTCGAACACCAGCGGCACATCAGGCGCCGACTCCTCGTCGCCACGCTCCGGCCGCGCCACCCAGCGCGACGCCTCCAGCGCCGCGCGCCACGCGCCGATCTCCGGCCACGCAACCGGCGCCTCCACCAGCCGCTGCGGCTCCGCCGGATCAAAGCCCGCATGCCCTTCCGCCACCGCGAGTGACGCCAGTGCCGCGGCCACGAGCACCGCGTCCGGCGTGTCGGGATCCAGCCGCCGCAGGCTCTCCGCCAGCGCCAGGTCCAGCGGCCGCAGCGCGCGTGCGCGTTCAAGCACATCCAGCAGGCTCATGCGGCCACCTCCCTCGCTTCGCCTGCAAACAGCGCATCGAGCGCATGCACCAGCTCCGGGGCGAAGCGCCAGGCGGCGATGCCGCGGCCTTCGCGCGCGCCCGCATCGATCCCGCGACAGAACAGATAGCGCGCGCCGCCGAAGTCGCGCGCGTAGTCGTAGCCGTCGCCCAGGCGGAAGCGCAGCCAGCGGTGCAGGGCCAGGGTGTAGATCAGCGCCTGCAGGGTGTATTCGCTCTGCGCCATGGCCTGTTCCAGGTCGGCCGCGCCGTAGCCGGGCAGGCGGTTGGACTTCCAGTCGAGCACGTACCAGCGGCCGCCGTGCAGGTAGGTGAGGTCGATCAGGCCGGTCATCAGGCCTTCCAGGCGGCGGCGCAGGCCGAAGCCCTGGCGGGCGGTGACCACGCCGTGGCGGTGCAGCAGGGCGAGCAGTACGTCCACGCGCGTGGGCGCGAGCGCGAACTGGAACTCGATCTCGGGGCGGCGCTGCGCGGCGGGCACGTCCGCGAGCGCGGTGCCTTCGGGCAGCAAGGCGGTGAGGCAGTGGCCCAGCATCGGGGTGATCACGGCCACGCCGTCTGCGATGTCGTCGGCGGGGTAGCCGCCTCGGCCCAGCGCGGCGGTGATCTTTTCGAGTTCTCCGTCGGGCGCGCTGTCACCGGGGCGCCAGCCGCGCCAGGCGGCGAAGTCGGCGTGTTCGAAGGCGTCGTGCAGCACCACGCCGAAGCGGGCGCCGCCGAAACGCGGGTCATACGCTTCGGCTTCGGCATCCATGCGTGCGGCGTCCTCGGCGGGTTCGTCGCGGCCGCCCGCGGCCGGCTGGGTGGCGGCGCTGGCGGTGTCGTGGCCGCCGTCGGCATTGGCGAGCTGGGTGAAGCTGTAGACCCACCAGTCGCTGGCCAGTGCGCGCGTGGCGCTGCGGGCCGGGGGCACGTCCTCGCGGGCGTCGGCGCCCAGCCAGGGCAGGTCGGCCGGCGGCGTGGCGGGGTCGATGGCGATGGTGCCGGGCGCGCGCGCGGCCAGCGCGTCGGCATCGGCCACCATCGGCCACAGCGGCGACTGCGCGTAGTTGTAGAAGCGGCCGGTGGCCAGCCACAGCGCGTCGCGCGTGCGGGTCAGGCCGACGTAGAGCAGGCGTGCGTTCTCGGCGCGTTCGTGGCGCTCCCACGCGGCGAGCGCGTCCTTCCAGCCGCTGCTTTCTTCCTGCAGTTTCCAGTGCAGCACGCGGCCGTCGTCGCCGTGCACCACCACGCGGCCGCCGTGATGCGGCGGCTTGCCACCGATGCCCACGTAGGGCAGGAACACCAGCGGATACTCCAGGCCCTTGCTCTTGTGCAGGGTGACGATCTGCACGCGGCGGGCGTCGGACTCCAGGCGCAGCTGCTGGGCTTCGTCGTCGGCGCTGGCATCGGCGATGGCGCGCGCCAGCCAGTCGAGCAGACCGTGCAGGCCGAGCGCGCTGCGCTGCGCTTCCTGCAGGTGTTCGGCCAGCTGAAGGTAGTTGGTCAGCCGGCGTTCGCCGTCCATCAGGCCGAGCAGGCGGGGCGCATGCGTGGCGCACAGCTCGCCCACCAGCGCCAGCGGGCCGGCGCGGCGCAGGCGCTCACCCCAGGCCAGGGCTTCGAGCTGCTTCTGCTGCAGCACGTCGCCGTCGGCATCGAGCGCGGCGATGGCGTGCGCGTCCTCGCCCACCAGCACGGTGGCGAGCGCGGCCCGCAGGCGGCGGTCGTCGGCGCCGTGCACCAGCGCCTGCAGCAGGGTGTGCAGCTCGCGCGCCTCGGGCGTGGCGAACAGGCTCTGCTTGCCGGCGGCCACGGCCGGGATGCCGACCGCGGCCAGGGCGTCGCGGATCATCACCGCCTCGCCGTGCTTGCGCACCAGCACGGCGATGTCGCCCGGACGCACGGGCTGGCCCTTGATCGTGGCGGTGCCCGCGCGGCCATCGGTCAGCACGCGGTGGATCGCGGCGACGCAGGCGCGGGTGGCCAGTTCGCGCGAATACGGCGAGCTGTGCGGCTTGACCTTGCCCTTGTCATCGGCCGCGGGCTCGGGCGCGCGCCACAGCGTGATCGCGGGCGCGGGTCGGCCGTCGCGCTGGTATTCGACGTCGTCGCGCACGCCGCCGGGCTGCACCGGGTGGAAGGCGATGCGCGCATCGATGAAGGGCGGCGGCACCGCATCGGGCGCCGCGTCATGCGCGGCCTGTGCCTGGGCGTACAGCGCCTCAATGCCGCGCAGCACCGAGGGGCGCGAGCGGAAGTTGCTCGCCAGCGGCGGCGCCATCGTGGCGGTGGCGCGGGCGGCGAGGTAGGTCTCGACGTCGCCGCCGCGGAAGCCGTAGATCGCCTGCTTGGGATCGCCGATCAAAAACAGCGCCGGCTCCGGGCTGTCGGCGCCGAACACGCGGTCGAAGATCGCCCACTGCCGCGGGTCGGTGTCCTGGAATTCGTCCACCAGCGCGATGCGGTACTGCGCGCGCAGGCGTTCGACCAGGGCGTCGCCGTGCGGGCCGGCGAGCGCGTCGGCCACGCGGTCGATCTGGTCGTCGAAGGTGAGCACGCGCGCCAGCTGCTTGTGCCGCGCCAGCCGGCGGCGGGCGTCGTCGCGCAAGCGGTGCAGCCGCGCGGCCTTGCGGCCTTCGCGCAGGCGGTCGGCCTCGGCCAGCGCCTGCGCATAGGCCTCCACGGCATCGCACAGCGGCGAGTCCGGCGTACGCCCGGCGCCGGCCTTGCTAGTGCGCTTGATGAGCGTCTCGCGGTGCAGGTTGCCGAGCTTGTCGTGGTGGAAGCGGGTGCCGGCGTCGGCGCGCGTGCACCAGCGCGCGAGCTGGTCGAACAGGTCCTGGATCCACTCGGCCTTGTAGCTGCCGGCGTTCAGCACCTTGCCTTCGGCGGCGCGCAGCAGTTCGTCGCGGAAGCCGTCGCCGTGCGTGCGCGCGGCCTCGGCGAAGGTCTTCGCGGCGGCGCGCAGCATCGGGCCGGGATCCGGCAGGTCGTCCGGCGCTTCCGGCAGCAGCACGTGCTCGCGCACCAGCAGCGAGAGGTCTTTCGCCAGCGCGTCGGGGCCCTGCGGCCACAGCGCGTGCAGGTCGTCCACGGCGTCGGTGTCCACCGCGTGCGCGCGCCACAGGTCGGCGGCGATCGCGGCGCGCAGTTCGGCGTCGCTGGCCAGCAGCTCCGGCGGGTCGAAGCCCTGCCCGCTTTCCAGCGCGTGCTCGCGCAGCACGCGGGCGCAGAAGCCGTGGATGGTGAAGATGGCCGCCATGTCGATGTCGTCGGCGGCGCGGCGCAGGCGGCGGCGCAGGGCGTCGCGCGATTCGTCGCCGCGCGCGAGGTGCGCGTCGATGAGCTGGCGCATGAGTGCGGCTTCGGGCGAGGTGTCCCCGGGGCCGCGCGAAGCATCTTCGCTGGTATCCGCACCAGCGTCCGCGGCCACGTCCGCCGCCAGCACCAGCCGCTGTCGCACGCGCGCACGCAGCTCCTGCGTCGCGGCCTCGGTGAAGGTCACCGCAAGGATTTCGCCCACCCCCAGCCCGCGCTCGAGCACCAGCCGCGCCAGCAGCGTGGCGAGGGTGAAGGTCTTGCCGGTGCCGGCCGAGGCCTCGATGGCGAACACGCCCTGGAGCGGCTGGGTGGCGTACGGGTCGAGCGGCGCGTTCACTCGCCTTCCTCCGGGTCATGGGCGCGGGCGAGGCCAGCCAGTGTTGCGGGATCGACGCCGTCGTACACCTTGCCGTCGCGCACGGCGAGGAACACCGTCATCGCCGCATCGGCGAAGCGCACCAGCAGCGCCTCGTCGGCGAAGGGATCGCGGCCGCGCAGCACCTGGCGCAGCGCATCGCCCTGGCCTTCGGCGAAGCCACCTCCGCCGCCCGCGCCATGCCACTGCCTGCGCGCGGCCTCCACCGCCTTGTCGGCGTTGTCGGCGCTGGCATAGCACCAGGCGCTGTAGGGCGCATACGGCAGCGGTTCGCGCAGGCCCTGCGCGCGCAGCGCCAGCAGGCGGCGCAGCGCATCGCACGCCTCGGCCGGCGACAGCGGCTCGCGCGGGTGCGGCCCCACGCCGCGCGCGTCGGCCTCGTGGAAATCGAAGAACGGCAGCTCGAGGCCCGCGGCACGCGCCAGCAGCCAGTCCAGGCCGCTGCGGATGACGCTCGGGCCGTTCGGCTTGCCGAAGCGCAGGCGCGCGATGCCGTGCGGATACACGTCCTGGATGCGGCCGTGGATGCGCACGCCGTCGATCTCGACCTCGGCCAGCCGCGACTCCGGCCGCGCATCGCCGCGCCAGCCGGCGAACGCATCCAGCCACGGCGCGAGCGCCTCGCGCTGGTCGGCCAGCACGCGGCGCCCGGCCGCGCCCGAAGGCAGCAGGCCGCGCGCGCGCAGGCTGGCGTGGATGGTGGCGTCATCACGGCCGTGCAGCAGCTCGTCGAACAGCGCACGCTGCAGCACGCTGCGCTCAAGCCCTGGCGCCGGCCCGGCCAGCGGTTCGACGTCGTCGCCGTGCGCCTCGATCTCCACCAGCCGCAGGCCCATGCGTTCGAGCAGGCTCTCGGCCGGCTGCAGCAGGAAGCGGCGCAGCGCGCTGATGGGCAGCTCCGGCGGGGCTTCGGCATCGGCCAGCGGCTCGGCCTCGAACCACGGCGGCAGCGGCACGCGGCGGTCGGCGGCACCGGCCGCGGCCTGCTGCCAGCGCGCGTGGTAGGAAAAGCGGCGCGGCTCGTCGGCCGGGCCGAAGGCCTGCGGCGAGAACGGCTGCAGCGGGTGCCGCACCACCAGCGCCTCGGCCACCTCCCTGGCATCGCCCGCGTGCTGCGCGGCGGCGGCGTCGATCAGCTCCGACACCAGCACCGAGGGCTCGCGCCGGCTGCCGTCACGCGGGTCGGCGCCCTGCCAGCTGACGTAGAACACGTCCTGCGCGGCGGTGAACAGCTGCAGGAACAGGAAGCGGTCGTCGTCGCGGGTGGAGCGGTCGCCGGCGCGGCGGCGGCCGGTGCCGAGCTCGGCGGTGAGGCGGTTGAGGCCGGGGGCGGGATCGCGGCGCGGGAACTCGGCGTCGTTCATGCCCAGCACGCAGATCACCCGGAACGGCAGCAGGCGCATCGGCACCATGCGCGCGATGCTGACGCCGCCGGTGAGCAGCGGCGCGCGCACGTCGGCCTCGGCCAGCACCGCGCCGAAGTGCGCGCGCACGGCTTCGGCCGGCACCGGTGCGTCGAAGCCGGCCTCGCTGGCGCTGCGCGCGAACGCATCCACCAGCGTGCGCAGGCGGTCGAGCGCGCGCTGCCCGGCGGCGCTGGCCGGCGGCCGCGGCAGCAGCGCATCGAGCAGCGCCAGCAGCCGCTCGCGCCACTGCGCCGGCGGCATGGCCTCGCTCAGCACGTCTGCATGGCGCTCCAGCACGCGCAGCAGGCGCAGCAGGGTGTCGAGCGCGTCCAGCGCGCCGCCTTCCAGGTCCGGCAAGGGCGCGACGAGGTGGCCGTCGCTCGCACGCACCAGCGCGTCGCTGCCGCTGGCGTAACCGAGCAGCAGGCGGTCGAGCGCGAAGGCCCAGGTGTAGGCCTCGTCCTCCGGCGCATCGAAGCGGGTGCGATGCTGCGCATCCAGGCCCCAGCGCGCGCCCGCCTCCGACAGCCAGGCCTGCAGGCGCTCCAGCGCGGGCGCGTCGAGGCCGTTGGCCTCGGCGAGCGCCGGGCTGGCCAGCAGGTCGAGGATCTCGTGCAGGCCGAAGCGCGACACCGGCAGCGCCAGCAGGCGCAGGAACACTTCGGCCAGCGGCTCGTTGGCCAGCGGGCTGGCGTCGGCCAGCGCGTAGGGGATGGTGTCGTCCCCGCCGCGGTCGCCGAACACCGCGCCGAGGTAGGGCAGGTAGGGATCGATGTCCGGCGCCAGCACCGCGACCTCGCGCGGCTGCAGCGGCGGATCGAAGCGCTCGTCGTCGAACAGTGCGCGCAGCTGGTCGCGCAGCACCTGCAGCTCGCGCAGCCGCGTGTGGCAGGCGTGCAGCTGCAGGCTGGGATCGGTGCGGTCCACGGCCTCGCGCTTCGGGAAGCCCGGCTCGCCGCGGCGGTGGAACACGTCCGACTGCATCCGCCGCAGCAGGCTGCCCCGCAGCGGGCCGCCGCCATCGGCCGGATCGGCGTGGGCGCGCAGCTCGGCCGAGGCGTGCATCACCTCGTAGTTGCCCACCAGGCGCATGAAGTCCACGCCGGCCGCGCCCCAGGCCTGCAGCAGCCGGTTCTCGCCGCCGGCCAGCAGTGCGCCCTCGGTGGCGAGTTCGGCCTCGGGCACCGCGCGCATGCGCTGCAGGTCGCCCCAGTAGGCCTCCGAGGGCGAGGGCACGAAACAGTGCAGCGTGCCCACGCGCGCCTGCGTGGCCACCACGCGCAGCACGTCGGGCGAGACGTTGAGCGTGGCGAAGGCCGACAGCCGCGCCGGCATGCCCGCGGGCAGGGGCGCGTCGGGCGCTTCGAAGCGGTCCAGGTAGTCCTGGATGCGGCGCGCGCGGTGCACGCGGCCGCGCGCGACGTGCCGCCACAGGATCGCCTGCGGATCGTCGGGATCGGCGCCGGCCTCCCAGCGCAGCAGCCAGTCGCGGCGCCAGGCCTGGTACTTCTCGAACACCGCGGCCAGTTCGCCGGCCAGCGCCCAGGCGCGCAGCGGGTCGCCGCCGTCGACGTGCGCGGCAATCGCCGCGAGTGCCGGCAGCCCCAGCAGCGCGGGCTCGCGCAGCGCCGCGTACAGCCGCCAGTGCAGCGTCCCTGCGTCCAGCTCGCCCTCCGCGGGCCCGAGGTTGGCCGCCAGCACCTGGCCCACGAATTCACCCGGCGTGAGGAAGTCGATGTTCGCGGCCACCCCGTGCGCCGCGGCCAGCGTGGCCTGCAGCCAGCGCCGCATCGCCACCTGCGGGATCAGCACCACCTCCGGCTCGAGCAGGCGCTCCGGCGGCACCGGCGCGCGCAGCAGGTCGGCGAGGATGCCGGCCAGCACCTCGAGCGCGTTGGAGTGGTAGAGGCGGAAGTCGCCCGGGATCCCCTGTGCCATGCCGCCATGATGCCGGAGCCCCGTCGCACCCGCCGATACCCACCCCCCGACTCTGTAGGAGCGGCTACAGCCGCGACCGCACCCCCACGATCCGCGCTGGAACGGATCATCCCGATAAGGCATTCGCGGCTGTAGCCGCTCCTACAGGGACGGATCGGCGATAATCGCGGCGCCGGCTCCGTCCGCGTTCAGCCGCCATGGACGATGCTTCGCCGGTTCTGCCTCCCGGTCCCCCGAGCCCATGCCCCACGCCGTGCAGCCCGCATCGAACGTCCCCGCCGTCCGCCTCTCCGGCGTGCGCCTGGACCGCGGTGCGCGCACGATCCTCGACGGGCTCGAACTGCAGGTGCCGCGCGGAAGCATCACCGCCATCCTCGGGCCCTCCGGCAGCGGCAAGTCGACCCTGCTGGCCGCGATCACCGGCGAGCTGGTGCCGGCCGCCGGCACGGTCGAGGTCTTCGGCCGGCCCGTGCCGCGCCGCCACCGCGAGCTGCTCGCGCTGCGCAAGGGCATCGGCGTGCTGCTGCAGGGCAACGGCCTGCTCACCGACCTCACCGCCGGCGAGAACGTGGCCCTGCCGCTACGCGCGCACACGAAGCTGCCGCCGCCGGTGATCGAGCAGCTGGTGCTGATGAAGCTGCACGCCGTCGGCCTGCGCACCGCGGTGGACCTGTATCCGCGCGAGCTCTCCGGCGGCATGGCGCGGCGCGTGGCCCTGGCCCGCGCGATCGCGCTCGATCCGCCGCTGATGCTCTACGACGAGCCGTTGACCGGGCTCGATCCGATCGCCTCGGGCGTGATCATGTCGCTCATCGCGCGCCTCAACGCCACCCTTGGCCTGACCAGCATCATCGTCAGCCACCACGTGCGCGAGACCCTGCCGATCGCCGACCAGGTGCTGGTGACCGCCAACCGCGGCATCGTCTTCACCGGCACGCCGGCCGAACTCGAGGCCAGCCCGGACCCGCTGCTGCGCCAGTTCCTGCGCGGCGAGCCCGATGGTCCCATTGCCTTCGATCCCGCGTCGGCCCAGGCCGCCCGACCCGCCGCCGCGCCCGTCTCCGCCGGAGCCCGCTGATGGCCTTCGTCTCCAGCACCCGCTCGCTCGGCCGCGCCGGCCTGTTCTCGCTGTCGGTGTTCGCGGCGTCGCGGCCGACCGCCGACTTCTTCGGCGAGCTGCTGCGCGAGATCTACAAGATCGGCGCCCGCTCGCTGCCGATCATCGCCGTCGGCGGTGCCTTCGTCGGCCTGTCCCTGACCCTGCTCGGCTACCGCGCGCTCGAGACCTACGGCGCCTCCAACCAGGTCAGCGTGCTGATCGGCCTGGGCCTGTACCGCGAGCTGGCGCCGGTGCTGACCGCGCTGCTGTTCATCGGCCGTGCCGGCTCCTCGATCGCGGCCGAACTGGCGCTGATGCGCGCGACCGACCAGATCCAGGCCCTGGGCCTGATGGCGATCGACCCGGTCGCCAAGGCGGTCGCGCCGCGCTTCTGGGCTGCGGTCATCTGCGTGCCCCTGCTGGCCGCGTTCTTCGTCAGCCTCGCGCTGGCCGCCAGCTGGTTCGAGGCGGTGCAGGTGCTGGGCGTGGAGAACGGGACCTTCTGGCAGATCATGCGCGACGCGGTCGACTTCCGCGACGACTTCCTGGTCGCGTTCCTGAAGTCGGCGGTGTTCGGCGGCACCGCCGCGCTGGTCGCGTCCTACGTCGGCTTCCACGCCGAACCGACCATCGAAGGCACCTCGGTGGCGACCACCCGCGCCGTCGTCAACGCCTCGCTGCTGGTGCTGATGTTCAACTTCGTCCTTTCCGCGCTGCTGTTCCGGTGACGTCCCCATGAATACATCCCGTGGCCCAAGGCTCGAGTTCGCCGTAGGCGCCTTCCTGCTGCTGGCGCTTGCCTCCGTGCTGGTGCTGGCGGTCGCTTCGACCAACGGCAAGTTCGGCTTCGCGCGCGACACCTACGAGCTCACCGCGCGCTTCACCAACCTGGGCCAGCTGCGCCCCAACGCGCCGGTGAAGATCGGCGGCGTGACCATCGGCCACGTGGCGGCGATCGACCTTGATCCGGTGAAGTTCGACACCATCGTCACCCTGGCGATCGACTCGCGCTTCGACGAGATCCCGATCGACACCGGCGCCCAGATCCTCACCGGCGGCCTGCTCGGCGAAAGCTACGTCGGCCTGCAGCCGGGCGGCGACCTGGAGGTGTTCCAGCCCGGCGAGGAGCTGGTCTACACCCAGCCCGCCGTCGACCTGATCCAGATGGTCGGCAAGTACATGTTCAGCGGCGGTGGCCAGGATGGTGCCGGCGCCCCCGACCCGGCCCCGGCCGGCGACGACCCCGCAAGCGTCACCCCGTCCCCCGCGGAGCCCATGCAATGACCTTCCGTCCCCTGATCCCCCTGGTGCTGGCCACGGCCGTGCTCGCCGCGGCGCCGTTCGCGGCGCAGGCGCAGTCGCAGGCCGCCGCCCCCTCCGCCGTGATGCAGGGCGAGTCGCCCAGCAAGCTGGTGCTCGACAACAGCCAGCGCGTGCTTTCGACCCTGGAGTCGCGCCGCGCGGAGTTCACCGCCGACCGCGGCAAGCTGCAGGCCTTCATCACCAGCGAGTTCGACCAGATGTTCGACCGCGAGTACGCGGCGCGCCAGGTGCTCGGCCGCCACGGCCGCGGCGCCAGCGACGAGGACGTCAAGGTCTTCGCCGATGCGCTGGCCGAGAGCCTGATGCGCCGCTACGGCAGCTCGCTGCTCGACTTCAACACGCGCCTGCGCGTGCGCGTGAAGTCCGAGACGCCGCTGCCGCGCGGGCTGGGCGTGAAGGTGTCCAGCGAGATGCTGCGCTCGGGCGGCGAGCCGATCCCGGTCGACTACCTGATGCGCCGCGTCGGCGACGGCTGGCGCGTGTTCGACGTGATGGTCGAGGGCGTGTCCTTCGTGCAGACCTTCCGCCAGCAGTTCGACACCCCGCTGTCTCGCAAGTCGATCCGCGAGGTCGCCGCCGACCTGCGCGCGGGCCGGATGCAGGCCGATGCCGGCACCGGCGGCTGAGGCCACGGCGACCCGCGAGGGCGACGTGCTCCGCCTTCGCGGCGCCGTCGTCCGCGAGGCCGTGCCCGCGCTCTGGCGCGCGGTGCGCGCCGCGCCCGCGGGCCTGCGTCGCATCGACATCGCGTCGGTGGGCCGCATCGACAGCGCCGGCCTGGCCCTGCTCGCCACCCTGGCCGACGGCGGCATCGTGGTCGAGGGCGATCCGCCCGGCCTCGCCGGCCTTCGCGCCGCCTATCGCCTCGACGCCGGCCTGGGCTTCGCCTCCTGACCCGGCCGTGCCAGAGTTGCCCATGGACCGCCTTCCCGCCCCCCTGATGCCGCGCACCCTCGCCGCGGCGCTGCTCATGGCGCTGCTGGCCGCCTGCGCCGGGAGCCCGCCGCGCGAGCCGGCGCCGCCGGCCGTCCCGGCCGGCCCCGCCGCGCAGGTCGAGGCCGCCGCCGCCGATGGCGACCCCGGGGAGGACCTTCCGGCCGCGAACGACGTCGCGACGCTGGACGCCGCCGGCGCCGTCGAGGGCGGGTCCGTCGACGGCGCGGACGGGGCGGAGCCGGAGCCGGCGGGTCCCACCCAGGCCGAACTGGACTTCGACGCCATCTACGGCGGCGGGATCTACGACCCGGTCGCCGACCCCACGCTGCCCGAGCCGGCCCCGCTGCCGGCGCCCGCGCACGATCCGTGGGAGGACTGGAACCGCCGCGTGCACGGCTTCAACATGGCCGTGGACCGCGCCGTCGCCCAGCCGCTGGCGCGCGCCTACGTCAAGGTCGTGCCGCGCCCGGTGCGCCTGGGCGTGGGCAACTTCTTCAGCAACCTCGGCCAGCCGGTGAGCGCGCTCAACGCGCTGCTGCAGGGCAAGCCCGTGCAGGCCGGCCAGTCCATCGGCCGTTTCCTGGTCAATGCGACCCTTGGCGTGGGCGGCCTGTTCGACCCGGCCTCGCGCATGCACATCCCCAACCGCAGCGAGGACTTCGGCCAGACCCTGGGCGTGTGGGGCTGGGAGCAGTCGCGCTACCTGGAGCTGCCGCTGTTCGGCCCCCGCACCGTGCGCGACGCCTTCGGCCTGGTCGGCGACGGCCAGGTCTCGCCGCTGCGCCAGGTGGACGACGACGCGGTGCGCATCGGCCTGCAGGGCCTGCAGCTGGT
>LSQX01212827.1_pt1 | contig 33788 bp, 43 predicted proteins | sample 654561 | NCBI WGS metagenome assembly LSQX01 (sample SAMN04489861, study PRJNA283612) | anaerobic digester metagenome | isolation source: 4 biogas reactors fed with cattle manure at either 37C or 55C with and... | place: Denmark: Kongens Lyngby | collected 2014 | reverse complement strand
CTTTCTTATAATGCACTACGGGTTATACCTATGAAAGATATTGCATTTACTGATTAATGAAAAACCTTTTTAAAATATCGTTCATTTTAGTTTTTTCAATTGGCATTGCCCAGGAAGATAAAACCTTTAAGCCGGTTGCGGATAATCCAACAGAGCGCGTTTCTGAATCCGGAACTGTAACCTTTGAAAAAACTTTATACGGCATTAATTTTGACCGATCCGTTTCAGGTGAAATTAAAGACAAAATCACAAAGTTTTTAAAAACAAATCCACGCGGTTTCACATCGCCTGGAACCTACACCGTACGGCTTGTCAAAAGAAACGGAAAACTCTATCTAAAAGAAAAAGAGTTTCCCGAAAAACTTATAGAATTATAAATCCCATTCAAACTCCGTAGCTTCAGTTACGGAGTTTATTTTTTCTACCAATTGGCCATTGATTTCCAAATCTTCAAACTTGCCGGTATTTGGATATTCAGGTTCCGGCGCTCTTTTCACGTATTGGCATTCATAGCGAAATATGTAAATGTCCACGATGCTATCCAGGCGGTTGCTTCCTTCCCAAACCAGTTTTAATTTGCCCGTTGATTCGGTTGTAATAGTCTGAACCAATTGATCAACCAAATGATTGTAATCCATACTTTTCAGCGCCACATCCATATTGGCCGAAATATTGGCAGTGCTTCTTAATTGTTCAAAGCACACACGCAATTCAATGGTTGCAATGGCTGGCGATTCTTCATAGTTTATCATCCATTCGACCAGCAAGGCGTTTCCGTGAAAAAGTTCAAAATTTTCTTCGTTTAAATCTTGCTGTGCGTACAGGTCAATATATCTTGGAGCTGTCAATCCAAATTCTTGAAAACGCGCCTGCGTTTCTGAATTGGAAGCATCAAATTTTTGGCAAAGTTTCTTATAAAATTCTTTCATTTTAAATCGGTTTTAAATCATCGTAAAGCTTTCTTTATCTCTTTTTCCATCAGGCGTTCAATACGTCTCAAAAGAATGGCAGATTCGCCTATAAATTGCCGCTTTGGCATTTTAGTGTTCATTTTTCTTCTGTGCATTTTGACGGTTTCAGCCCTGCCTTTACGCGTTCTTGTGTGTTGGCGTACGTTTACAGTTCTGTTAAGTATTCCGCCTTCGTTGTGAATGCGAGCATAGGGAACGTCCGTTCCGATTGTCACGCTGTTTGGCGTAACTTTTATTTTGCGGATGGAACGCTTCAATCGCCCGGAACGCACCATGAGACTTCCACGATCTTCTTTGCTTCTTTTTTTCCAGGGTTCACGCGTCCGACTCAGCCAATTCTTTTGAACAAATCGTTCTTTGCTAAAATTCACGGCTTCAACGGCTGCAATTTCCGGGAACCGTGTACGCATGCGTTTTAATCGTTCAACTTTTGCAAGAAAAGAATTATCCATTTTCGGCATTTGCAATTACACGCATCATCATTTCGGTAAACCATCTTTCCAAATCATCAGGCGTCATTCCACTGGTTCCTGAACCGTTGTTCACATTGATATCGCCTTTATTAAAAGCTTCAAATTTGATATTCATATAACGCACCTGGTTTGATTTTCCGGACACTTTATTGATATCATCTTTAGCCTTTTTCACACCTTCAGCACGTCCTTTTCCGGTTCCGGAATCGGGCGTTCTTGCAGCATACATATTGATGGCTTCTTTGCCCATATTATAGAAGCCCAATGGATTAAAAGCAACCTGATCGCCTTGGTTGGCCATACGTTCGCCTTCAGTTACAAGATTGTTTCCTTCCCTGAAGGCTTTGATTCTTTCCAAAGCTTTGTCAGCCATTCCAGTTGGGTCGAATTCAGCAATCATTTGAAATATCTGCTGAATAGGTTTCAAAACGGCGTCTATTAACACAAGCCGTAACCTTTTAAGGCCACCAATTATTCCATCTGTTTTGAAAGCTTCTTTGATGCTTTCCCAATGATCATAAATGGATTTGAAAGCATTTATCACCATCCCTATCGGTCCCATAAACTGAAGCAAGGCGGCTCCCCATTCGTCGTATTTCTGTATTGCCGTATAAACCAATGCAATTAGGGTAGCAATGGCCAATATTACCAATCCAATTGGATTTGCATCCATTGCTATATTTAACAACCATTGCGCGGCTGTCCATGCTTGTGTGACCAATGTAATTGCACCGATGTACAGTTTATAAGCAATTATACCCGTAATTAAAGCGGTGAGAATGCCTACAGTCATTCCAATTATAGGATTTCCGGCATTGAATTCATCAATGAGCCAATTTATAGCACCGGCCACTTTCCCAACCGATTCGGTCAAATAATTAATAGCGCCAGTAATGTTATCCATTCCAATTTTTTCAATTAATCCGGAAAATGCATCAACTATACTTGCCTGCAATTGTCCCAATGCCCCTTCAAAGGTTTCGGTAGATTTAGCCGCCTCAACTGCTATTGGGTCCATGCCAAGCTGCATAATGGCAGCGTTAAACTTATCGGCTGTAATCAACCCCTTTTCCATAGCATCCCGGAAGTTTCCGGTATAGGCACCATTTTGTCGCAAAGCTTCCTGGAGTTTTCCTGAAGCCCCAGGTATGGCATTGGCCAATTGGTTCCAATTTTCAGTCGTTAATTTTCCTGCACCGGCTGTTTGTGTCAACATCATTGCCACCGAACGGAATGTGTTCGCATTCCCACCGGCCACAGCATTTAAGTTTCCGGCAGCTTGTGTCAATCCCGTGAAATCTTTGATTCCATTGGCCGCCAGCTGTGCCGTCGTGTTGGCAATTGTAGTCAAATCATACACGGTATCATCGGCATATTTTTTGACATCGGCGGCGGCGTTTTGAATAACGCCCGGATTGAAGCCGGCAAACCCCATGGTTGATTCGAATTTCTTTAAAGCATCGACCGAATTAATCGCTTCACCGGCTAAACCACTTATGGCGCCCGTGACCATTGTCAATATTGACATACCCACACCTGCGAGAATACCAAAGCCTAAACCACTCCAAACATCAATTGGCCGGGACAACTCCGCCGCCGCCACATTTCGGAATCGGCTCAATCTGCCTTGCATACGATTAACGGCGCCATCAAGCTTTTGAGTTACCCGATTCAGCTTATTATTAAACAGCCTATCTGACAACTCCAGTATTAGTTCTAATTTTGATTTTGCGGCCATAATTTATTTTTTATATCTTTGTAGTCTAAAGTTAAACTCGCGGGGTTCACTGCTTTACGCATAACGTCGCACCGTTGGGGTTTAACTTTTTTTGTTTATTAATAATCCGGTTCGCGTTTTCTTTTCATCTTTCATTTCGTACCAGGTTTTAATCTCCACATGATTTTTTGAAACTCTATTCGTTACTACAAGCGTTTTATCTTTGTAGAACTTAACATATCGGAGGGTCTGAAATTTATTATCGGATTCATTGATCAACCACACTTCATCCGGATTTTCTAAAATGTCTTTTACATGTGGAAAATATTTGTGTCGATTCTCTTTTAAATACTTTCCTTTCGTGTGAATGTCAAATGTTTTTCGGTTCAGAATTAACTTTCGGCCGAAATAATCATCAAATCCCATAAAGTCTTCTTTGCCTATTTTTCCGGAAGGTTTGAATAGTTCAGAAACATTATCGGCGGTAATGGTGTCATCCAGTTTAAGCGGGTTTAAATCTGATTTAAACTTATTCCAGGAAGGAAGTTTATGTTTGTCATAAGTCAGATCAGAAAACTTGCCGTCGATTCCTCTTTTAGAGTAGAATTGTTTTGTTGTAAAAACTTCCTTCAGATCACCGCGATTGATTGCAAATTGCGAATCTTTCCAGGTCATATCCGAATTACTGAACAAACGTTTTCCTTCAGCACCACTCATAACTTCTTCCGGATCATGAATGAATTGAATCATTTCACATCGGCAACCATAACCATTAGGCGGCCATAGTTGCATAGCTTCTTTGTCTTTCAAACTGAACACTTTCCCATTTAACAAAGCGTGCTGATCCCGAACTTTGGTGTCACCTACCGTTTGGTATTGAACGTATTGTGTAACCGTATCTTCTTCAGCTTTGAATCGATGGTAAGCGGCTGAACTCTGACCTACTGCAATGGAAAGATTATATTCAGTCAATAGCCAATCAGCATTGAAGGATTTAACTTCTTTCATAGCCAGTTCCTTGAATTCGCTGAACGATCTGATTTGTTGCTTTTTTTTGTCAATTAGCAAATCAGTCATTGCGGCCAGCCTTGCTTCTGTTTTGCTTGCAGAAAATTCAAACAAGTTGTATTCCATCAGCTGATAAGCCAAAACATCAGGTGTATTGTAAGCTACGAAAGTGCCATAACCGGACTTTAACCCTTCAGCTAAATGTTTAGTTTCTTCTACAATTAAGGAAGCTTCAGTTAAATCTGTGTTTTCACCTTCCCAAATTCCTGCTGCCAGCAATTCAGAAAGTTCATCCAACAATTTATTACTGGAAGCCGCCGTGGGCAAATGTGAACAATTACGAATATTCCGGTCGATTCCAAGTTGCACCCGGTTGATCGGGATCATCTTGCTGGGAATTTGCTTCTTCATCAGTTAAATTTTGATTTTGGAAAATTCTTCTTTTACCGGTAATAGGAACGTTGAACGTTTCGCTTAACCATTCTTCTTCTATTTCATAGCCATTTAAAAGCATCCCATTTACGATGTCCCAGTATTGATTGATATCAATTTCTTCCTTTGATTCAACCCATTCAAAAACATCATCATGGCTTAAAAATGAATAGCCATGCTGCACAAGCAATGGAATTAAAATATCATTGACGTTAAATTTAATATCCCGGCGGTCAGCCTGCGAGATTTTGTAATCCAAGGTTCTTTCATGGACTTCTGACTGAGAACGGTTGGCATTGTCATTGGATAACGTATTGGAACCAACGATTGCGCCACAAATCTCATTGATATTAAACTTTATGAATTCAGAGTACAGACCGTACGCGTCCGTTCTTTTTGCCTCATCGAACTTAATGGTTGTTCCTTCAGGGAAAACGCCCACGCTCGCTTCAGCTAATGCCAGCAATTGTTTTTCCACATTATCCAAATGATCTTGATTGCTGTTATTAGTTGTAGCCGAAACCAATGGATTGCCGAATTTTTCACAGAATTCCATCCAGGACTGTGCAACATTTCTTTTCCAAATCAAGTTAGGAACAATATCATTTACAATTCCAAGCGGATTTTCACCATTCAATTCCACAACCCAGTCGGTATGTTCCGGGCTTGAGTAATCAATGAATTTCGTGCTGTTTAAATCCGGGTATATTCTTTTTTGAACCGGAACCACGTTTCGAGGTGGCACAATTCCAAAGGAAATGTTATGGCCGTTGAACTCAAAGAATTCTATCACGCGTGTGCCGAAAATCACTGAAGTAAGATATGCGGCCAAATACTTGTAAAACCATTGCTGGTTAAATAACCCGGTTGCTTCTTCATTGATTTCACCGGTCTTCTGATTCCGGATCTGGAAGCCAACGCTGAGCGTTGCAGATTCTCTTAATTGAACCTGCGTACGGAATGTACCGTCTGTTTTCAGATCATCAACTAAATCGTGAAAAATATTGAACCTTGGATTATCCCATCGTTCGGCAGCCATTAACGCCATTCGCCATTTGTCGATATCTTTCCGGGAACGGTCTTTAAATGATTTGGCAATTTTTTCGATAATCGCCTCCAGGTTTTTGTTTTTTTTGTTTCGCAACGGCGTTGTTTCCGCTTTGTTTACAATGGTGGTTTTTGGCAAAACACCGGAATCAATTTTCTGCCCCTTTAAGCGCTTAAATTCTAATCCAAATACTTTCATACTATTTTATTCATATAGTTTCTAAAAATCAATTTTAAATCGGTTTTAAATCGGAATACTACCACTTGTTGTTTTGCGGTTTGTATTTACTTGAAATTCTAACCGAGGGTTTAACTTCACCGTCTTCATCTGTAATGGGTGGCAAATCGGCAGATGAAGCATCACCGGAAGCTATCATTTTGAGCCATTCCATTGCATCCTGATATCGCTCCGATCTGTGTGCCGGCATTTTATTGGGGGCAATACTGGTGTACAAGTGATAGAGTGCACAATCAATCGCAATCATTATGATATAGTCATTTCTATCAGCACCGGTGGCCGAAAAGATAATTCCGGCATCATATCGGCCCGATATGTATTGTTTGATTTGAGAAATGGCCATGTCTTCAGCGCGTTTCATCTTTGCCGGTGTGTAATCTTCCAGGAGAATGTTTTTTATTTCATCGCGAATCAATACTGTGTAATCCGCTTCTTCTATAAATGCCATATTAAAATCTGTTTTTGCGTTTTTCAATTAAACTTTTGCGGCTGTGCGTTTTGGGTTGGAATTTTGTAACGAATGCGGATTTGTTTACTTTGGACATTCCAGACTGAAGGAAGTCGGGACCGTCATCGTTTGCATTTGAGCCTTTTTCGAATGAATACAATTGATCTTCCATTGTGTTGAAATCATTACTTCCTTTAAATAGAATGTTGAAAAAGACATTTAATCTTTCAAAAAAACCAGCCATTGATTCAATTCGGTCAAACTTGTTAATTTTAGCTTCTTTATCAGCGGTAACAGGCACGTAGAATCCACGTTCTTCACCAACTAAATCAAAATCATTCACGAATTCATCCATAGCAAACAAGCCCTCAATCTGATATGAGATGTTATGTTTTAATAAGTTGTGTTTTTCCACCAGATCGTAAAGCCATTCCGCTACAGCTTTTCTCGAGGCGCGTCTTAGAAAACAGTAAATCAAATGATATTCATTGCCTACCTTACCTATTAGTCCCATACCCTTGTAATCCGCCGCTTCTTTATAGGATAAATCTCCATAGAAGCATAAAGCGTCATATTGATTTAGGGGTAGCATTTTCTTATATTGGATATGTTCCGGCTTAAAGATTTCACCGTCCTGAATGTGAATGTGCATATATTCACGCATGAAGGAACGGTAAGGCGTATTTTCGTATTTTTCTTTCCAGTATTCGGCTGTGGTTTTTTCTGGCCAGTTGGGTTCAAATGAACTTAAGTTTTTAACAGCTGTGACCGTAATGACAAAATGCTTTACTTTCCGTTTTGCTTCTTTTGCCTTTTCGTTTATCCTTTTGAATTCCTGCTTTAGCTGGTTTATGATAGTGTTTTTGTGGAAATTGTTATTAGCCACAACAAACCGTCGGCGATCAGAACCTTCATCAAAAGTTCCTTTCAAATCTTCCCAAACCCATTCAACCGCTTTTCGGCTTCGTTTTTCATTGTTACAAAGCTCCTTGCTGTCAACGTCATCGACTACAATGTAATCAGGTCGTTCCGATGCTTCACGAAGTCCACGAACTGACTGGCGGAAACCACGACTGACGAATTTCACACCATCGATTGTGGTGAAATCACCTTCAGACCAATCACCGTATTTATATCGTTTGCCATAGTCGTTAATGATCCGTTGGTTATACTGCAACTGGCTTTGTACGTCCGATATTAGTTTCTTTCCTTTGTCAACCGTTTGGCCGATCAAAAGCATAAATTTCAAATCTTTTTTAACCAGATATAAATACATAGGAACGCCCATGTCTAAATGCACGGATTTCGCACCCGATCTGTAAATTTCGGCCAGCAGATCAATTATTCTGTTTTCAATTATCAGCTTAGCCATTCGCTTGTGAAACTTTGCACATTTAGACTTAGCATACATGGGAAAGTAATATTCAAACCATTCGGCATAGTCTTGTTCCGTCTTTTTGATCCGCTTCATTTTATCGGCTGGTGATTCATTTAGCCGTATTGTAGTGGATTGTTCCACTTTCTTACAATGAAGTTCGTAGTCTTTAAGAAGCTTTTCAAATGCTTTTGTCATTGCCATAATTAGGAAGCCTGGTTGATTTTATAAAGTAAAAATTGTTTGTGCCACTGGGTAAAAAGTACAGCCGTTTGCGGTTCCTGGTCAGCCATCCAGTTATCAAATTCTTTGAAAACAGAAAAGATAACCTGAGGGTTGATTTTATCAGAAACCGTTTCCAGGACTTTATTGATTTTTGCCAAAGAATCAGCGTCGATTGTGGAAATGCCGCCTTCAGCCACCGTTTTCAATTCACGCATCAGTACTTCTCGGATTTTATGTGGTGAAGTAACAAATTCAGCACGTCTGTCATCCCAGGACTTTTCACCGTCTATCTCATATCCTTTGCGCCACCGGCTCAAAGTTTGCTCACTTACATCCAAAGTAGCTGCAATGGCTTTGGCAGTCATTCCTTCTTCAATAAACATGCGTTCCGCCATTTCCTTTTTAAGCTTATTGCTCACATTATTTCCGCGGGTTTCAGACTTCTTTGCCATAAGGGTTTTATTCGCAAAAGTCCGTTTCTAAAACCGCTAATTCTAAAATGTTTGCAAGCCTTGCAAACAATCTTTTTTCCTTGATGCAACTGATAAATATTTGCGTGAAAAAGCATTTAGAACGTGATTTTAAGAACACAGGGAAACATCCTATATGCAATAGGAAGAATTTGGGAAGGTGACGGCGTTCACTTCTTATCGGTTTTCAATAGTATGGAAAGCCAGCACACCAATATTGTGGTAAAGCTTCACACGTTTGGCGGTTCCGTATTTGACGGAAATCTTATTTATAATGCTATTCAGAATTCCAAATCTGATATTGAAATCCAAATTTTAGGAGTAGCTGCTTCAATGGGGGCGGTGATTGCCTTATCCCGGAAAAAAGTGTTCCTGGTTGAAAACGGATTCCTGATGGTGCACGCTCCAAGCGGTGGCACCTATGGAACGGCAAGTGATCACGAAAACAACGCAAAACTTTTGCGATCCATTGAAAAGAACTTCCTGAAAAAACTGATGGCCAAAACCGGCAAGCCTGAAAACCACGTTAAAAAGTGGCTTTCCGGTGATAATTGGTTTGATGCTGAAGCCGCTTTGGATGAAGGCCTAATTAGTGGAATTATCGAACCTGAAACTGAAATAGAAGCCTTTGATCCTAAAGAGGTAGGCACGGAAGAAACGTACAACCGATTTGCCGCCTTGCTTTTGCCAACCAGCGAAACCCAAACTGAAAACGAAAATCCAAAAATTGAAAATCCTAATATGAAATTACAACTTATTCAGGCCTTAGCGCTTGTAGGTGTGTCTGCTGAATCAAGTGATACAGCAGTCATTGAAGCGGTTAAAAACCACATTCAACAAAAAGAACAAAAACTTTCAGCTGATTTACAGACTGAAAAAACCAAGCGTGAAGACGCTGAAGGAAAATTGAAGGCGCAAACGGAATCAACCGTAAATGCATTGATCGCTGAAGCTGATAAAACTCAAAAGTTTTCCGATTCTGAAAAGGAAACTTACAAGAACATCGGTCTGACCGCTGGGGTTGAATCACTTCAAACTGTATTGGCAAAACTAACGCCAACGCAAAAAAGAAACCCGATTTCACAGCAGTTTAACGCTGGGAAAGATTCACAGGAATTTTCAGCCGAACGTGATAACTGGGATTTTGACAAATGGCAAAAAGAAGATCCTCGCGGATGGGAAGCATTGGCAACGTCAAACCCTGAAAAGTTTCAGGAAGTGTTGAACGCAAAATTCAAAAAGTAATCTAAGTATTTAACTCAAACATCATTCAGACAATGAAAACTAAAAGAAAATTAAACATAAGCGCGGTTTTTACCAACCTTTTATTGGCAATCCTTGTAGGGTTTGTATTTCACGTTACCGTGGGGGTTGACCCCATCATTCCGACCGCTGTGGTATTTGGTGCCGGCACCGGATTGCAATTTTTAGGTATGGAATTACCTAAAGGCGCGTTCATGGCGGGCGTTTATCGTGAAATTTGGACTGGCGAATTAGTAGAATCCTTTAAGCCACATTTGGAAGCTTCATTTTTAAATGAGATTAAAGATTATTCTGAAAAGGTTTCTCAGTCAAAAGGTGGAGAATATGAGTTTATTCATTTAGTGGATATAGGTGCCGATCCTGAAGTACTTATAAACAACAACACATATCCTATAGGCTACACAGAATTAGAGGATGGGGATATAGCGTTTAAGCTTGACACATACGATACGAAAGCTACAAGGGTAACAGCGGATGAGCTATATGCCATTTCTTATGACAAAGTCGCTAAAGTGAATGGAACTCATAAGGATGCAATTTTAGGCGCCAAATTTGGAAAGGGAACTCATGCGCTGGCGCCAATGACGGATACCTCTAATACTCCAGTAATCCTAACTACTGGTGTCACAGAGGCAGGTAAGAAAAGAGCCTCTAAAGCAGATATTATTAGAACTGCAAGAGCCATGACCGTAGCTGGCATTCCAAATGATGGACGTCGGGTTTTGATACTAGATGAATGGCACTTGTATGATCTTCTTTTAGAAGACGATAGGTTTTACGATAAGTATGTGAACATTGAAGCCGGAACAGTTAAAGCCCGTTTTTATGGGTTCAAGGTATATACTTATAGTAATAATCCATTCTATGCAGGTACTGCAAAAGCCAGCTATGGGACTGTATTTGATGAAGACGTTCACAATAGAGCTTCTGTAGCTTTTTACGCTCCGGATATGTTTAAATGTACGGGTAGTACAATCATGTATTACGACGAGCCTGATACCCAATACCATGCTTCAGCAGTTAATTTCACTCACCGTTATTTAGTTTCTCCAAAGAAAGCACGCGGAGTTGCTGCTTTGGTAACTGCTAACGAATAAGCAAACCATTATCAGATATAACAAGTTAAACCCCAACGTATCAGAGTTTTTTTAATCTAAAACTAATAAAATGAACAAATCATATTCAAAAGCAGAACTGGAAAAGAAAGCCCAGGAACTGCTTAAAAACAGAAGCGAAACGACATTGTTTGCCAATGCACGCGGTGAATTCTTCACTTCGAAAAATGCACTTCAGAACTCACTAAAAAAGGGTGAAGCCTCTTATGAGTTTTTCCGGGCGGATGAAAAATCAGACAAAACTGAATCCGGAACCAACGATGAGGATGAAGCGATCCGCGCTGAACTGGTTGCTAAATACAAGGAATTGTATGGAAAAGAGCCGGCAAAGAATTCAAGAAACGAAACGATCAGCCAAAGAATTTCTGAAAAGGAAGCTGAATTGGCTGCAAACGCTGGCAAAGAATCCGGTGAGGGAACAAAGGAAGAATCTGATGCCAACGGTGAAGAAACCGACAAAGATCAGTAAGAAGCTATTAACCATTTTAATAATTTGCAATGAGCAACATTAATGGAGTAACAATACAGAAAGGAAAGGTGGGAGCAAACCGCCGGAACGTTAAACGTGCAGTTTCTGCACTCATTATCGGTTCGGTTGCTTCTGCCGACCTGGCTTTAAATACACCACAAACGGTGTATAATATTGAAGACCTTGAACAATACGGGATCACACCTGAATTTGACAGCACAAACAACTTAAACGTTTACCGACATTTTTCTGAATTTTTCAGAATGGCAGGCGCTGGCACAGAATTACATTTCATGCTGGTAGATCAAGCGGAAACATTTGGAACTATTTTGGCCGATGCTTCCGAAACAATGGCTAAAAGGCTATTGGCATTTGCTAAGCACGATGTTCGCCAATTGGGTGTATGTCTAAATCCGGATGAAACTCCCACGCCGGTCGACGGCCTGCCTGATGATGCATTAACAGCTATCGCGGCCGCTCAGGGCTTGTATGCATGGGCTGATGAAAATCACATGCCTTTGCAGATATTCTTAGAAGGTCACAACCTTTCAGGTGCTGCAAACGTGGTTCCTGATCTGAGAGATATCGAAAACGTAAAAGCCACAAAGGTAACTTATGTGATCGGTCAGGATTGGGCTTATGCCGAAACAAAAACCGGAATCGCGCAAAAGTTTGCAGATGTCGGAACTGTGCTTGGAGTTTGTTCAGCCGCTCGTATTAATCAAAACATTGGTGATAACGAAGAGTTTGATTTGACTGATGCAACCCGAAATGCCTGGATGGTACCCGGCTTGTCAAACCACAAGAAAAACGATGAAGTTTATTCACAGCTTCAAACCTTTGAAGACAAGGGTTATGTTTTCGGTTTGGAATACGCCGGGCTTGCTGGCGTGAGAATTAATAATGATCACGTTTGCGCGCCGATTGAGATTGACCAGGAAGGTAACATGAACGAGCACACTATTGCGTATGGGCGAATCCTTGATGATGCACGCCGCCAATTGAGAACCGTTTATTTGCCGAAAATCAAAAAGACTTATCCGGTAGGAACCGACGGTAAACTTCCAGTGGGTGTAAGAACCTCCCTGGAGTTAGTGGGTGATGCTGTTTTTGGTGATATGCAGAATGCTGCTGAAATCTCTAATGGAAAAACAACGATTGATCCGGATAGCGATATCATGGTAGAAAAGGAATTGATTGTAGGCTTCAACCTACAGCCAACCGGTGTAATTGGTTATCTGAATGGAACTATTAATCTAAAACAAAGAATCTAATGGCTACAATTATCAGAAACGGAAAGGCCTATGACAGCGGTGATGCAACTGCGTACATCAACGGTGTGGAAATAGAATTGACTGACATCAGTTACGGAAACGAGCAGGAAAAGCAATTGAATCACACATTGAAAAACAAAGCTACTTCCTGGAGTCGTGGTAAAATTACTCCAAGCTGTACGATGGGTATCATGATGCATGACATTGCGCCTTTGGAAAAAGCCGCCGCCTCTGTTGGTGGTTTGCTCAACGTCAAACCCTTTGATGTGGTGATTGTTTTCGCTAACGAATTCAATGAAGTGGTTCAGGATACGCTGTTGCTTCAGTTCCAAAGAGAAGGTCGTGAAGTAACCGGTGAAATGGGTTTAAAACTATCGTACGAAATGTTTGCGATGGAAGTTAACCTGAATGTTTAATTCAAGTTTAAACCAAATTTAAAAACAATAAAACAATGAAAAAAGAGGAAATTAAAGTAACGGAACTTTCAGCTTCAGAAATTGAAAAAGCTGGTGGCGTTGCAAATCTTAGACGTGTAGAATTACCGCTTGATGAAAGTAATTCTGAATTTTTGGAAATAGTTGTGTGCGTACCTGATAGAAATGTCATGGGGCAATACCTGCGTTTTCAGCAAACCAACCCCAAAAAGGCGTTTGAGATCCTGGTTAAAAACTGCGTATTAACGCACAAAGATCAGGTGTTAGGAGATGATCATTTATTCTTTACAGCTGTGTCTCAAATCTCTGAATTAATCCCAATCAGAGACGGTAAGACAAAAAAGTATTAGACAGCTGGCCGGAACTATCCAGTGAAAGTGGATTAGACAGCATTTTTATCATTGATGCAATGATTAGCCATCTACTCCACATTCCCTTTCCGGAACAGCTGGATGATGATACCTGGGCTGCTAAATGGGCACAGGCAAGGTATATAAGACGAACGTTTTTTCCCACAAAAGAAGAATTACAGTAAATGAGCCGAACAATTAATTTAAAGGAAAGATATGCCGCCGCTTTCGGAATGTTAGCAGTTGGCTATATTTCCAATTCGGTTGCTGAAAGGCTTCAGGGCGCTCCAAAAGAATACGGACTGGAATCATATCCTTTCGAAGAGCCGGATTTTGAATACATCAAGTTTGAAGTTCCGGAACTGGAACCTTTAGAGTTTGGAACCTTACTAAAAGGAGAATCTGGAAACATCTTTGCGCCTCCTTTAATTATCACATTTAGCCAGGAAAAAACTTTAGTCGAAACTGAAGTAAACGATTCGGATGGGATCGTTATCGAACGTTGGGGAACCAAACCTTATGATTTGAGCATTCGCGGAATTTTGATTGATGTGGATAACAGAATTTATCCAAGTGATGAAATACGTCGACTCAATCAAAACTGGAAGCATAACGGAGTTGTGAAAGCAATCGGTGTGCAGTTCGAAGAAAAGGACATTGATAGCATTTATTTTACCCGGATTGAGTTTGCGCCGGTTGAAGGGTTTCAGGACACTATCCAGGTAAATATCGAAGCGAAAAGCATCAAGGCTGTCAACTTTACTTTGTTGAATCCAAATATGGGAATAAGCTGATGAATTACTTGTTTTTCAATATCACAATGCAGGTTATCATCGCTAACAATCTTGTTTTTGATGTATGCGAATCCATCAAAATCGAAAAGAGTGTGGAAGTTCTGACCAACACAGCCAAAATTACATTGCCGCGAGAATTCAAGAATGGTGAAGATTCAAATGGTAATCCATTGGACTTTTCTTATAAGTCCATTTTGGACTTTATGAAGCGCGGTGATTCTATACAAATTTCTTTGGGCTATGATGGTAACAACCAAACAGAATTCCAGGGATATATCACGAAAATCGGCGCGGATACGCCATTGGTTTTGGAGTGTGAAGACGAAATGTATCAATTGAAAAAAGCACCGCGTATAACTAAATACATCAAATCCGGAAGCCTGATTGAAATATTGAAAGCTGTCATTCCTTCCAAATACAATATTGAATTGAATGAAGACTACAATTACGGTTCCTGGCACATTGACAATGCTACACCCTATGAAGTCCTGGAAGAACTGAAAGAACGCACAGGTTTACGCGCTTATTTTATAACGCCCGATACATTAAGTGTAGGAATGAAAGTGGATTTTAAACCGCGCGATGTTCATCAGTTTAATTTCAGCGAAAACGTTCGCCGCGATACTGATTTGAGTTTTGAGCGGAAAGATGATAAGCTTTTGGAAGTGACTGTTAAATCACGGCAAAAAAACGGTGAAGAATTATCGGAAACCGTTGGCGAAAAAGGCGGAAACACAGTCAATATGTCAATGGTTCCAAATATGACCAAAGCTGATCTGAAAAAGTGGGCGGAACAAATTTATAAAAGTCGTTCAATAGATGGTTTTGAAGGTAGCTTGAATTCCTGGTGTGAACCAAGAACGCAGCCGGGTGATTCAGCCGAAATATATCGACCGATTTATGAAGATGGTCATCAAAACGGTCGGTATTTTATAGAAGCGGTCACTATTGATTTAAACGGTGATTCCGGAATACGTAGAACCAATAAACTTTCTTATAAGCTATGAGTTTTGCAGAAGTATTCAAAGAAGCTGTGAGCAAAAGCAGAAATGCCGGTACTCGGATGAAGCACCAAACCGGAATCGGCGTAGTGAAATCCATTGATGGTGATACTTGTCAAGTTGATGACATCGAAGAAGTGCGATTGAATTCGATCATTGATGACCTGGATAGTCAAATCACCGTATACCCAAAAGTCGGCAGCAAAGTTCTACTGGGTAAAATTGAAAATGAAGACACCCCATTCATACTGAAGTATTCAGAAATAGACAGGGTAATTATAAAAATGGGTGATCAGATTTTTGAAATGAAAGACGGAAAGTTTTCAATCAAAAACAATGTGGCTGATCTGAAGGGAATTTTAAATACAACATTTGAAACCCTTCAAAATGCAATCATAATTACACCCAGTGGACCGGGAAGTTTTTCACCGGATGATGTAGCGGTATTGGTTCAGCAAAACCAATTGTTAAATCAATTAATGCAATGATATGGCTTTGAATAAAACACAACTGAAAGCTTCCATAAAGGCAATGCTAAACGATTTGAAAGATGATGTAGATCAAACAGCAGCAATTGAGAAATATGCCGAAATGATAAGTACGGCAATTGATGAGTATGTAAAAACAGCAACAGTAATCGGCACCGACAGCATGGGCGGTCCTATAACCGGAACGATACAATGAGACAGGATTTTTTAAGAGATGAAGACGGTGATATCCTAATTAAAGACGGTGATTTTGTGACCGGCCAAAGTGATCAGCAACATGTAGGTGATATTTTCATCGGTCAGATGGGCGAAATCAAGCAATGGCCATTGTGTGGGTTTGGCGCTGTGAATTATTTAAAAAGAAGTGTGACGAAAAATGAGTTCCGCCGGGACTTGAAAATACAACTGGAATACGATAAGTATGTAAATGCTCAAATCGATGACAGTAAAGGAATTGAAAACATTGTAATTAACATATAAATGGACTTGTATCAAATCATCATCACAATGATTGGTTATCTCTTTGGCGCGGGTGGCCTTGTATTTTGGTTTTTGGAACGCCGAAAATTTAACGCTGAAGTAGCTGCAACGTTGGAAAGCGTTCAGGCTACGAAAATTGAAAATGATGTGAAGTTAAGCGAGCATTATCGTGAAATCCTGGACGATCTGAAAAAGCGTTACGAAGATAGATACCAGGAATACGAAACGATGATGAATAATAAAATCAGAATCCTAAAAGATGAAATTACGTTGCTTAGAAAGCAAGTTAAATCATTAAAAGGTGAGCTGAAGGAAAAAGAAGAAAGAATTAAAGAATTGTCAGTCAAGTGATAGTAGTACACCATAATCAATCATTATTTGATATCGCCATTCAGGTTTATGGAACGGTGGCGGCGGCTTATGATTTGGCATTGCTCAACAATATTAGCCTTACCGATGATTTGGAAGCCGGCCAGCAATTGCTGTTGACGGATAAAGACTATGGACTGAAAGAAAACGTACAATTCTATAAACAAAGTAACCACCGCCCGGCTACAGCTTGGAACCCGGCTACTTCAGTTTATCAACCACGGCCTGAAGGTATCAGCTATTGGGCTGTAAATGTAGATTTTGTTGTTTCACCATAATGAAAATGTAAATGAGTGATAGAAACGCCATATATGAAGAAATTCTGACGGAAAAGGAAAACCGGGAAGAATTACAGGAACTGACTTCTGATAGCAGAACGTCAGACTGGAAGGAATTCGCCTGGATTATTTCCTATATCTGTCATTTGTTAAGCCAAATGTTCACAACCCACAAGGAAGAAACGGAAACGGCTATTCGCAATCAGAAGGTTCACAGATCGCCGCAAATCCGACAGACATTATTGGACTTTCAATATGGCTTCAGTTTAATTCCCGGAACGGACGAATGGATGAACGGAACCGCAACCGATGAAGAAATTGAAACCTCCAAAATTATAAAGTATGCAGCAGTCGTTGAGTCCGATGATGAAAAACGCGTGATCTGCAAGATAGCGACTGAAAACGATGATGAACTATCGCCTATTACTGAGGAACAATTGGAAGCAGTTGTAGAATTTGTGAAAGAGATAAAACCGCCTGGCGTGCCTTATACGGTAATTAACTATTTGCCGGATTTGTTGAGACTGAACATACGGATTTTCCGTGATCCGCTTGTATTGACAGCAAACGGCATTCACCGGGTAAACGGAACCAAGCCGGTTGAAGTTGCGTTGATGCAATTTATGAAGGAACTACCCTTCAATGGAGAATTACAACTGCAAGAATTAGCCAATAAACTTGAAGCAACGGACGGCGTTCGTTTGGTTCAGGTCGATTCGGCTGAAACTGCATGGTTGGATGCTGATAATGGAAGCTATGGAGATTTTGAAGCCATAGATGTAAGGACTATCCCTGCATCCGGCTATTTTAAGATTGTTGATTTTACAGGTATAAGTTATGTCGTATAGTGCAGAAAGTTCAAGAAGTAATTCGTGGTTCGATTTGAATGTAGATAAGTTGGTAATTTTATTGTTGCGTACATATCTGCGTTTTCCAAAACGAATCGCCTATCTGCAAACGCTGGCCAAACCACTGAAAAGAATCCATTACGAATGGAAAATAAACAGGCTTAAAAACCTTTACCGAATTAGCCATAACTGGATGAAGTGCTACATGGAATCGGCTTTGAACGACGAATTTGATCCACAGTTAAGACGAATCACCATTGATGAGCCCGATATTCATTTGAATAAATATATCTACACACAATCTGAGAACAAACCGAAATTTTTAGGAACGATGTATTTGCGTACGTCGGCAGAACTGGACGGTTCCGGGATGGATTTTACGGTCAATTTTAACGGTGCATCTGGAAATATATATGATATACGCGCCCTTGTTGACTTCTATAAAATGGCGGGGCCACGCTATAATATAATCAATTTGGCTGGAGCATTAAATCAAAATCAAACACCATGAATCAATTGAATGTACAACAAACGGGCGGTTTTCCACTGGAAACGGACACGCTCGAATTTATGCAACAAACTTACCAGCTTCTCAATGATCTGGGCTTCATAGCGGGCAACGCTACTATTATCTCAGGATGCGTGCAAACCGGTTCAAACATATCCGATGGCGTGGTCTTTTACAACGGCGAATTATTTGAATTTCGCGGTGGCTCTGTTCAAAATGCTTGTCGCGTTTTTGAAGAAAGCGAAATGCGAGAATTCGAAGATGGAACTACAAAAGTAGTTTTCAATCGACGTTGGATAGGTTTCGGCACCAGCCCGGGCAAGAGCATTGATTGGAGCAGTTTCGTTCGAATCAAATCGGCAAAGCAATTGACAGCTGATGTGAATGAGCTTATGGGTAAAGTAGTACCGGTCGGCGCCATTATGATGTGGGCGGGTTCGGCAGCAGAATTACCTGACGGCTATGCGCTATGCAACGGACAAAATGGAACTCCTGATTTGCGTTCACGTTTCGTGGTTGGTTTAAATCCTTCTGATGGTGATTATGATACAATAGGGAAAACAGGCGGCGCAAAAACCGTCACATTGACAGAGGCGCAGATGCCCTCGCATTCACACGGGGGAACAACAAGTTTGGACGGAAATCATACACATTCTTACAGTAAAGCTTCCACTATTGGCAGGCGTGGAAAAGACAATGGAAGTTTTGATTATGTGTCCGTCAGCTCGGCCGCCACATCCACAGCTGGCGCGCATACCCATACATTTACGACTGGGGCAAAAGGTGGCGGTCAAGCGCATGAAAATCGCCCACCCTACTATGTTTTAGCTTTCATTCAATTTAAAGGAATATAGAAATGGCAGTAACATCTATAAATCAAATTAAAAACTGGTTTAAAAACGGGCTGAAACCAGCACAGGAACACTTTTGGCATTGGATGGACTCGTATTGGCATAAAGAGGACGAAATTCCTATTAGTTCTATTGGTGGACTGGACGAAGCTTTGGGAAATAAGTCAGACACTGACCACGGTCATGATGGGTATGCAGACATAAATGCATCTAATTTGACTGAGGAAAACGTTGCGGCGTGGCAGTCGGCGCTGAATCTTTCAGCAGAAGTGAATGATGATGAGGTGGGGCTCACAGAAGATCACGAATATTTGGGATTGACAGCCGAAAACAACCAAGCTGATTTCAATGAAACGGTGGCCACGAAGTTTGAGTCGCAAGATGAGGCAATTGGAAATAAAATGTCAAAGCCGGAAAATGAAGGATCTTCTGAAGATTATCAATATGTCATAGGCATGGATGAAGAGGGTGATGTGGCAAAGCTTCCGGCTAATGATTTAGGAAAAAACATTGGAAATACTGATCTGGAAATTTTAGAACCTCGAGTATTAGATACTAACGGATTTCCCTTTTCAATAGCTGAATTACCCAATAAATCAACCGATGCGACTTTTACCGATTTTATGGGTAAAAACGCAACTGGACAAGTTGCTAAAATAGGTTATCCGGCTTTCAAGTTGCAGGCTGAAAATTGGACTTCTGCGCAAAAGCAAGAGTTCACTCAAATACTTAACGGCGGTTTCTCAACCGGAACGATGGCGGTCAATTTGATTTCGCCTCCCATCTTTGAACTTGAAAACAATAACATTTACCTTGTTTTGCGGGGTGCAAATTTAAACCTGCATCCTACCAATAGAAAAATTGAAATTTTAAACGCCACCACTCAAGCAGTATTGGCGGAAGTTCCGGTATCTCAAATTCAAACCTATGCTTCCGGGACTGAGCTTGTTTTTTTCTACAACTTTTACTCGCTTGGAGTAGGCACCTATAAATTAAGACTCACATCAGGGGTTTCCGCCTATGTGACCTCATTGAATTTTCAGATTGTAAGTAAAATTACCAACATTGATTTAAAGACAAACGTATTTGATATACTTACAAGCTATCCAAATACTTTAAGTTATGGAACTCCCGATACGGTCGTTTTTGAAAATGAAATTCAAGGCTCCGTTACATCAACTCCCATTTTTTCCGCTAAATCAAGCGAATTGTTTGCGATGGGCGAAGATTGGTATTTAGAATTGTTAATTGACAATTCGTTTGCTGCTATATCGCCAACATCCAACTACCATTCAAGGATAGGCGTTGGTTACTCTTCAACTGTAAATCAGTTGGCTTATTCACAGCTGAATTATTTGGCTACCAATACAAGTTATTCAGGTGGCGGAATAGGTAAAAAGCTACTCGGAACGAGTACGGTTTATGTTCCCAATCCGCTTTCGGGGTCTGTGATATTTATTAAACAAGGAAATCTTTTAACGGTAATTTCAGGTACACAAACTTGGTCGGAAACCATCTCAAATAATTCGGGTTATTCCATATTTCTACAAGTACCAAATAGAAGTCAAAAGGAAACATTTTCAGCACAAATAATCAAAGCTTATACATTTTAATCATGGCAGAAATTTTAAGACAAAAAATAAGTAATCATCCACTATTTGAAGACGTGGAACGATTCGTAGTAATTGACAGAATTGCAGAAAACGCAGACGTGGCTCAAATCGTCATTGATGCCCGGTTGGAGTATGAAAAAGACGGTCAAGATGTAAGTTCTAATTTTAAGACAAGAATTCAAAATTGGATTGTTGGAAATCATTATCAAGTCGTGGTAAGGGATCAGAATAATGAACCCATTCCCAATCCGGAATATGATCCGGAAGAAAACCCTGATGTTTCGGAATTCCTAACGATGCCGGCATTTGATTACTTCCATAGTTTGATACTTGCTAATCAAGTGCCTTTATTGACTTTGTTGTCGATCAATGTTTTGAATGATGATGAAAAGGGCGCATTTAATTTTTAGAATTGGAGAAATGACAAATCTTATTCTTGTTATGCTGGCCGTTTTGCTTTTCGTTGTCCTGGAACCTATCAGCTTTGTTTATGTGACACTATTTAAAAAGCGTTTCAAGTGGTCAAGAATTACCGGTTATTGGCGCAACCTTGCTGTAAACATTGACCGATTCGGAAACTATGAATTTCGTAGCCTATTCAACGTGTTACTCATAACAGATGATGGCTACAAGTTCGGAGATTTCCGCGAAACTATTTCAAGTGTAATTGGTAAAAACAAAGTGGCCGGAACACTCAATAAAAACGGTAAAACACTTGACAAAATTTTGGACTTCTTTGATGAAAATCATTCCATAAAATCTATTTATTATTTCGATGAAAACAGAAAATATAAATCACATTCGTGAACTGTCGAGGGTAAATAAACTACCCTTTGATGTGCTCATGGCTATTGTGAAAGTCGAAACCCCGGGCTATGGGTTTGATAAAAGAACCGGAAAATTGCTAATCCAATTTGAACCTTCCTGGTTTAAAAAATTAGCACCTAAAGCACGCTCAGGTGTTTGGTCACAAAACAAAGTGGACATTCAATCCCGGGAATGGCCGGCGTTCAATGATGCTTTTGCAATCAATCCCAACGCGGCAATGGAAAGTACATCAATTGGATTACCTCAGATTATGGGCTTTCATTGGAAACGCCTTGGTTACGCCAACGTTGGCGCTATGTGGGATGATTTCAAGCGTGGCGAATATCAGCAATTGTGTGCTTTGGTTCGTTTCATTTTGACGGATGCAACGCTTTTGAGCGCCGTCAGAACTCGTAATTGGCACATGATCGCTGTGAAGTACAACGGTGCCGGATATGTGGCATTGGCGCGCCGATTGAAGCGTGAACCGTATAATATCTCATTAGAAAAAGAAGCAAAGAAATGGATTGGAAAGTAGTTTTATTGCTGGCGTTCGTCCTTTGTGGCTGTGTGACAAAAAAAAAGGCGGTCGATATTTCGAAGAAAAAAACGGCCGTAACTGAACAGTTGCAATCGGAAGAAACGAGCAAATCGGACGTTCAAGCAGCGGCGCAAAGCTCAAGTTTAACCGCTTATGATTTCCGGCAGTTTTTTGGTGATTGGGAAATGGCGTTCAATGGCCAGCAAGTCAGTGACGGTTTACGGCTGTATATGAAACAAACCGAATCAGGTTTTGAAGCAGGTGCTGAAGGCATTGGAACCGCAACTGCTTCCGGAATAATTAATCAGGAAAATTCAGAAACTAAAGCAGATTGGAAAGCCGAATACACAGCTCTGATCGCTCAGATGAACTCTAAATTCATTGATTACGAAGCACGAATAGAAAATCTTGAAAAGGAAAAGAAAGTTCAAAAAGAATTGACCGGTTTTCAAGCCGGTGTATATATCCTTGGTGGCATAGTATTAATGCTCCTCATTTTTATTGTTTGGGTCGAATGGCGGATGCGAAAAATAAGTAAAACCGTTCGGCCTTTTTTAAAGATTTAAAAGGGTTTTAAACGCCACTTAAACGGAGGTTAAAAAATCCTCCGGTTCATTAAAAGTCTCTTACCACATTTTAACGATTAAAGCCGATAGCTCACCGGAGGACGTAAAATCTTCCAGCTATCGGCTTGATTATTTAATCTAATGTGATAAGAGATTTCAAATTTACAATAATGAACAAATACAATCAAATTTTAACGAAAATTCTGGACAAAGGAAAGGTTCAGAAAAACAAGAAGGGAAATATAACCTATCTAACAGATCAGGTTTTACGTATGAAGCCAGGCGATTTGTTGGATATTTTTGAATGCCACGGAATAGCCAGAAACAAACTAAAGGCAGAACTGGAGTTATTCCAACGCGGGGAACGATTAACAGAAGCGTACAGAGAGGCAGGAATTGACTGGTGGGACTATTGCGGTCCGATCTTGGTGAATAGTTATCCGACTTATTTTGAACGCTTACCGCGTTTGATCGAGCAGATTAATCGTGAGAAACGAAATAGTAAGAATTACGTGCTTTTCTTGGGCGAAACGGGAGCGGAAAGCAATCAGCAACCTTGCCTGTCTCTTGTTCAATTTCAAATCGATAAGGGAAAGCTTTTGGTGTCGGCATATCAGCGTTCCAGTGATGCGAATTTGGGGCTTCCGGCGGATATTTACCACTTGTACCTAATGAGCAGGCAGATAGATGTGCCATTGCGCTCAATTACGCTGTTTTTGGGCAATGTGCACATTTATGAGAATAATATAGGCGCAACCCAAAAGTTGCTCAATGGGAATAAAATTAAGTTTAATTTAAATGTTTGATTTAATCACCAAATACATCAAAATCAGGAGTTATATGTTCTTTGTTTAAATCCTTAAAATAGGCATCAATTTTCTGCAAGACTTCTAATTTCTCAATGGGATTATCGGTCTTCTTATAAAAAATTGTTGTGTTTGCTCTTAAAGATTGAGACTTTTCGGGGTTTGGATGTTCGTAATTTTCCACTACATAATTCAATGCTTCTTCCACGGATTTAAAAGGGGGTTTTTCAAAGTCATGAATTATAGAATTATACTCATTTAGTTTTTCACCAATCCAAAAAGAGCCTTTAAAGAATTCTAAAATAAAGTATTTCATAAATTAAGTTTAATCAAATATATAAAATGAAAAATTACAATCAATCACCTTTGCCGTTTCAGGGTCAAAAACGGCGATTTTTAAAGAAGTTTATCGAGGCATTGAAGGATTATCCTGAAGATGCTGTATTTGTTGATTTGTTTGGCGGTTCTGGCTTGCTGAGTCATACTGTCAAACAGTTCTATCCGTCTGCACGAGTTGTTTGGAATGACTTTGATAATTTTCAGGAACGTCTCGATAATATCAATACTACAAATGACTTAATAACCGAGGTGCGTTTGCTATTGGCTGATGAGTTGAAAGATAAAAAGGTAAGGGATGAAGTTAGGCATGAAATATTAAAATTAGTAGCAAAGCATGAATATGTCGATTATGTGACTTTGTCAAGCAATATACTGTTTTCCGGAAAGTATATGACCGATTTTAGTCAGTTATCCAAAGAAACGTTTTATAATGTAGTGCGTCAATCACCGTACTTTGCTGAAGGTTATTTGAAGGGCGTGGAGCGTATTCGTGGAGATTATAAGGACGTTCATCAGCAATTTAAAGACGTTCCTGGTGTGGTGTTTTTGGTTGATCCGCCTTATTTGAGCACAGATACAAAAACTTATGGTAGTTCCTACTGGAAGCTTCGTGATTATTTAGATGTATTGACGGTTTTAGATGGTTCCAGCTACTTTTATTTCACATCAAACAAGTCTCAAATAGTGGAGTTGTGTGAGTGGATAGAAACGCGAACTTATACGGGGAATCCTTTTTTTGGATCGACTATGACCACGACTGGAGGAAGTGTGAATTATAACTCATCCTATACGGATATAATGTTGCACAAAAAAGCCACCGATTAGGTGGCTTAACTTTTTGCGATTTTATAGTGAAACTCGTTTGCGATTTTTATACTTTTGGTTTTGCCGATTATAATAAAAGAATCCTTTTTCAGCAATGGGATTGAGGAATATTACACTGAATATCAGAAAGACAAGAACGGAAACTATTTAAGCTACACTAAAATGGTTAATGAAGGTTTTTGATTTTAAAAGAAATGAGGTAGCATTTTCCCGCTGACACACGATTGTATCGTGTGACTCAGTTATGTTCCAAAATTAGTGGGATACTACCTATATAAATTTGAAAGAACAATTCAAATTAAATCAGCCTAATTGTGGTACAGAAAATGGGTTGTACTTTAGAAATAGTCGAACCGGACTGGGGTTTTATTGGGGTTGAGGTATAAAGAAAAGTTTTCCCTGAAATTTGAAACATTGAAATCTAATTAGTTAACTGTATTTTAATAATCGAATTCAGATTATTAGTTAATTAAATTATTTCGTAAAATGAAGTGTGTACTTTGTGTTCCGATAGTCGTGTAAATCGGCTTTCAAAGCACCTACGGTTAATTGAGCTCTGATTTGAATCGGAATGTGGTTTTTATCGTCCGTAACCCACATCGTCACACTTTCTGACTCTTTAAAAACCCGCCCGGACTGTACATAAGGACGAATTTTAATGGTTTTAATTTTTCCGAATCTCGTATTCATCGTTTCTCTTCCCAAAATTTTCAAACGGAAACGATAGGTATCATCGGTCATGAAAATATTCAAATTGATAAAATCACCGGTTTTTAGATTGTCGGTATCGTAATTTCTTAAATAATAAAATGCCGAAAGTAAATCCTGAATATTTCCTTCAAAGTTTTTATAGGTAACCTTTTGCTCTTTCCTGTCGTTGATGGTGACTGTTTTTTTATCATGATCAAATGTGAAAATCTGATCGCGTGTATAGCCACCTTCGCTGATGTTTCTGACGAATTTTGAAGGTTTATTAGTCGCTTGGTCAATGTAACTTTCGTAAACGTCATCTACCTTATAAAAAGCTCGAACTGCTCCTGAAGAGGAGCCTTTTCCCACCACGTGAAAATGAGGTTTTCCTTCATAAGTTGTGTTTTTAACTTCAAGTGTAGCAAATCCGGCATTTAGAATTCCATAGTGAATCCGGTATTGCAAATATTCTCCTGATTTGAAATTATTTGAATCACTTGAAACAAAAGACATCAAGATGGTGGAGGTCGTCAACAACAAGAAAATTCTCTTCATTTGGATTGGTTTTCCCAAATTTAAACAAACAGTTTGCCAAAATTCAGAGTGTCCGTTGAATGGTTTGGTTATCAGTTAATTGTAGGGGTTAGGGAGTCCAAATTGATTACTTTACTGATTTCGGGAGCGTGTTTCTTGATAGTCATTTCCACACCCGATTTCAAAGTCATTTGGTTAATTGTACAATAAGTGCAAGTTCCCAATAGTCTGACATTTACCACCCCATCTTCTACTGATACCAATTCGATGTCTCCTCCGTCATTGTTCAGAAAGGGTCTGATTTCAGACAAAGCATTTTCAATTCTTTGGATTAAAGTATCATTTTCCATAAGCACAAAGATAATTATTTTTTAACTGCCGAACAACCTGCCATCGTCGTAATTCGCACTGCCTCAGTCGGTGGAAGCGTGTCGTTTCTTTCGACTAGGCTTACAATCATATTCTGAGTGATTTTCTCATAATTAATCGAAACAGGCGTATTGTCCTGTAATGCTGCCGGACGACCGATGTCTGCTGCTTCTCGAATGCTTTGAACCAAAGGAATTTCTCCCAAGAAAGGCACATCAAGTTTCTCTGAAAGATTTTTCGCGCCATTTTGTCCGAATATATAATATTTATTTTCAGGTAATTCAGCCGGCGTGAAATACGCCATGTTTTCAATGATTCCTAGTACCGGGACATTGATTGCATCCATTTTAAACATGGCAACTCCTTTTCTTGCATCTGCCAACGCGATGTTCTGAGGCGTACTCACAATCACGGTTCCTGTAATCGGAATTTGCTGAACAATTGACAAATGAATATCACCCGTTCCCGGAGGTAAATCTACCAATAGGAAATCCAATTCACCCCAATGTGCATCGCGGATCATTTGATTCAATGCCTTGGCTGCCATAGGGCCTCTCCAAACCACTGCTTGATCGGTTCCTGCAAAAAATCCGATGGAAAGGAGTTTTACGCCGTAGCTTTCAATTGGTTTCATTTTGGACTTTCCATCCACTTGGACTGAATGTGGTTGCGCGCCTTCCACATCAAACATCGTCGGCATAGAAGGCCCATAAATATCAGCATCTAAAAGTCCGACTTTGAAGCCCATTTTTTGTAAACTGATAGCCAGATTGGCAGAGACAGTTGATTTTCCAACGCCTCCTTTCCCCGAGGAAATCGCGATGATGTTCTTCACGCCGGGAATTTCGTTTCCTTTGATTTCCTGTGGTTTTTCGGGAGTTTCAATTAATATATTTAATTTCAGATTGGCTTGAGGAAGTTGTTCAGCAAAAGCTGCTTTTAGAGCTTGTTCCAAACGTTTTCGTTCGTGCATCGCTGGCGAATGAGAAACAATGTCAAGGATGATTTCATCACCCATTACCTGAATGTTTTTCATCCATTTCTCAACTCCAAGCTCTTCCAATAAACCAATGGCCTGATTCTTTAAATTACTCATTTCTTATTGATTTAGCTACAAATTTACGGATTTAAAAAGGCTTATAAAAATGCAGACTAATGATTTTGATTATGATGCTATTTTCTATGAATGTTTTTATAATTTTGAAAGAAGAACTGAATTTATGGAAAAGTATTTCGAAGATTTGACAGCAATTCGTCAGCATTTTATCAATTATTTGTATGATTATGAATTAAATGAACTGACCTACATCCCAATGGGTTTTAAAAACCATATTTTTTGGAATTGCGCTCATGCGCTCGTTACGCAACAATTGATGACTTATTATCTTTCGGGGAATGAAATGTTGGTGGAAAATGATTGGGTGATGCGTTTCAAAAAAGGAAGTTTTGGTGATCAGAATTTAAATGATGAGGATGTGCGAACTTTGATTAAACTTCTTCAGACTACTCAGGTTCGGTTACGAAAAGATTATTTCGATGAAAACCTATCGAATTTCCGACCGTATCAAACCAGTTTTGGAATTCATTTGGAAACTATTGAAGATGCGATTCGTTTCAATAATCTGCATGAATCTTTGCATCTGGGATACATCAAGGCGTTAAGCAAAAATATTAATTAAAAAAAAAATCCTGAATTGCTCAGGATTTTTTGATGATTATAAAAACATTATAGAGGTTCGTATTCAAATGTCGGATAACCGCGCATATTGTTTTCATCCAACATACTTAGAAATCGTATTTTATAGATAATTCCTTCAGGATCTTTTAAAACATAAAATCGATCTCCATAGACAACTGGCGTAGAAGTAGTCCCAGAAACAGTGGAGCGCCATGTACCACCAATAGTTCTTTGGTCATCTACTACGAACAGGGACTCATCCACATCATTTAGCGTGAAATTATTATAATCCGACTCCAATGTAAGAGCATTTGTGGTTATTTGATAGGATTTCACGCCATCCATCGTGTTATTGATAATGAAATCGGAATAAGTATAAGTACCAAATCCTTCGATCAGATTGTTAAAAATGGTAAAACAGAAATCCCAGTTTTTCTTTTTGGGCTGAATTTGAGCTAAATTTTCTGTGTCGAAACTAAAGAAGGAAAAGTTATGGGAATCATTTTTTTCCACAATGAATTCAGAATGAGTGGTGGCGTCCAAATCAGCATATTGAATTTTATAAGCATTTGCACCTTCTCTTAAAATTCGAACTTTTTTATATCCACGCGCCTCTCCAATTGTATAGACAGAATAGGGCGGAATGTCATTTCCCTGATAGGTATCATAACCAAGTTTAATCAGATAAACTTTGTTTTCATTTGTATCAAGACTGATTGCATCGATCGCAGTTCCGTTTTCTCCAAGGAAATTTCCACTTACATCATCAATGTATTCTTCAGACCAACCGGCGGCAGGATCCAAAATATTGACAAGCGAAGAAAAATCACTTTGCCCGACTGCGTCAATATCATTTGATTCAATGGCTGCGGCAGCCATCAGAATGGAATTGTTCAGGATAACCCGGAATTCAGTTCCGTTGTAAAATCCCAAATCCCAATCAGTGCGCAGCGTAGAAGTAGAAGGGTTGTCAGGATTGGATAAATCAATCCAAACTTGATTGGGTTGGGCAGCTCCACCTACTTCCGGGGCTACAGTTGCGCCTTCGAGTGGTGGTATAAGGATGTTTTCGTCGTCTTCTTTCAAACAAGAAGTAGTGATAAAAAGAATTCCGGCTGTTAGTGTTAAAAATATGTTTTTCATTATTCTAAATGATTAAAATTCAAGATTGTAAACTAGTTTTAAAAAGTATGATCGACCGTAAAAAAGTTGAACATTTCCGCCACCCGTTCCGGTATGACCTTGCCCGATGTAGGCATCGTCATCGATTGAAGTTACATCCAAGATATTTCTTGCTCCGATTGTCACTTCAAAACGGTCATCGTAAAAGCCTTTTCGGATGGAGGCATCCAACATATTGAAATCGTCTCTTTTGGCCAGAGTGAAGTAAGTGTTTTCCTGCGTACTGTTTTCATAATCAAGAAGAAACTGTGAGGATTTGCCCGTGTATTTATAATAAATCGAAAAGGTAGTCGCCCAACTGGGGATTTGATAATTCAGAGAAGCATTTCCCTGAAAATGATAACGATATTCATCTTCTGTTTTTTGATCTGCCGAATAAGTTTGACTACTCAAAGTCTGGGATTCTCCAAATAAAGAAGCGCCCAAACCTAAACTTAAACGGTTCCAGGTAAAACGATGATCCGTCGAAATGCCCCAGGTTTTGTATTTATCGATGTTCATAAATCTGTAATTCGCACCGCCAAAATTCACCAAATCAATCTTGTCATCGACATCCAAATAAAGTGTAGTGACGTTATTCTCCATTCTGAAATTTCCAAATCGGCTTCTGTTGTTCCACTGAATGGAAGTCGAATAACCGTTTTCCGGCGTTAAGTTCTCATCACCCAAAATATTGTGGTTACTGTCCACCTGATAGGTGTATAATTCGGTAAAATCCGGATAGCGATTCGCCGTTCCGATGACCGCTCGGATGGAAGAATGATCGGTCAAATCATATTTTGAGCTCAAGGAATAACTAAACTGAGGCTTGAATTTATTACTGAAGCTCGCTCTGAATCCCGGACGTAAGGAAAGTCCTGAATTTGTGTGAATCTCCGCTGAAACAAATCCGGCATACGACCCGATTTCTTTGTCCAAATTCTCATCAAAAACGAAAGAATCTGCAAAAGCATTGGCAAAACCTTTGTTGAAATCCAATTCATATCCCAACTGGTAATCCAGATCTTTTCGGTTGGTGAAATTGGTAAAAGTTCCTCTGGAATAGTAGGCTTTGGTGGACAAATAAATGTTTTCGTCTTTTCTCAAAGTTTCCGTTCTTGCCGGAATATCATATTCATAATCCTGGAATTTTCTTTCTTGGGTTTGGTAGGAGAAATCGCCGTTGTACTTAATTTGATTAAATAATTTGGCATTCAAATTCAAATGATGCGTCCATCTTTTGGTGAAATAATCCCGATCAGAAGCAAAGAAAGTTCTTTCTCCGCCCGGAAAAACCCGGGATTTTACAACCGAATCATATTTGTTGATTTCTTCCGATAAATAGCTCAATTTATAAAACGCACTGAAGTTTCCTTTTTTGAAATGGAGTGAACCATAGGTGTTCCATTGTTCTTTGGGAAGCCATTCATATCCCCGATTATTGTCCTGCTCAAAATATTTTTTTCCTTTTTTAACGCCCCAAAAACCTTGAAAATCATTTCGGTTGACACCGGCATTAATGTACCAGTTGTTTGAAATCTTTTTGCTTACATCCAGCGCTTGTATATGTCGGCCCTTTCCTTTTCCCACGCCACCATCTTCGTACCAGTCATATTCTTTTCCTACGGTTTCTTCCTGAACCATAAAATTGATTTTCCAATCAGATTTGGCTGTCTTTTTGGTGATAATGTTGATAATCCCCGCCAAAGCATTGTTTCCATAATCTACGCCCATAGAACCTTTCACGATTTCAATCCGCTCGACGTTGTCCAGATTGATTTTGGTCAAATCTATATTGTTCCCAAATCCCGAATCCGAAACCAAAGGAATATTATCTACCAAAACTTTTACGTAACTTCCATTTAGACCCATCATCGTAATTTGGGAATCTCCCGAACCACTACTCGGATTTATCTGAATGTTGAGGTTTTGGTTCAAAACGTCAGCAATAGTGTTTCCTGCCTGATTTTTTATGTCTTCTGAACTGATTACTTCCACCTGATAAATGGATTTGTCCACAGACTGTGCAGAAAACTGCCCCGTAATTACTACATCTTCCAACCCTACATAATCAATCGAATCGATTAATTCATCTTGCTGAGCATAAGCTATTTGCGAACCCAAAAACAGAGCATAACAAACTCCCCAAACTTTCTTCATAAATATGATTTTTCTTAGAAACCGGGGCAAAATTAATAATTTATTTAGACTTAATCCAAATAAAAATTATATTTGCGCTGTGATAAAAATCAAGTATTAATCAAAAAATTAAATGATGAAAAAAAGTATATTTTCTTTGCTTTTTGCTTTTATAGCAATTTATGCTTCTGCACAATGTGAAGCCGTAAATGAAATAAATGAAAACTTCGACACTTGGTCAGAAATTGATCCATGTTGGAACGTAGTAAGTAATGGAGGGATGGTTTACGCAGAAGAAAACGTGACCTTCTATAGCTTTATGAGTCCAAACATCAGTATGTTCCTGATTTCTCCTGAAATTGTTAATGGTGATTATGTCTTGACTTTCGACGCCGGAACTTTCTCACTTGCAGGTGAACAACCAGAAGGTGTTACAGTTGAGGTAGGAACCTTGACTTCAAATGAAGACACTTCTTCTTATGTAGCGGTAAGCGAGGCGGTTGCTTTGAATAATGTTTTTCAAACAATTGAGACTCCGGTAAGTTTTTCAGGTGAAGCTAAATATATTGCAATTAAAATTTCTACAGTTACCCCTCACAGTGCAGCGGGAATTGACAATTTTACTTTGCAGGCAGTTACGGCTGGTGTCAATGACGTTCAGACTTCAAAAGTTCAGGCTTATCCCAATCCGGTTGTAAACCAGTTAAATCTGAATTCAGACCAAAACATTCAGGAAGTGAAAATCTTTAGCACAACGGGTCAATTGGTTCAAAATCAAAAATTGAACGGAAAAAAATCCACTGTTAATCTGTCTGATTTGAAGCCGGGTGTTTATGTGGTTCAGGTTGTCACAGAAAAAGGAGTGGAAACCTTGAAAGTAGTGAAAAAATAATTTTCTTTTGAAATAATTCAAAACAGAAACCGTCTCATTGGAGGCGGTTTTTTATGAACTTAACTGAAAAATTAGCCATAAAAAAAGCAGAAAGTCAAACTTTCTGCTTTTTGTGCGGGCGGAGAGACTCGAACTCTCACACCTCGCGGCACTAGATCCTAAGTCTAGCGTGTCTACCAATTCCACCACGCCCGCAAATGTCCCCGATACTTTGGGTGTGCAAATATACATTAAAATCTTTTTCAACAAATTTTATTTAGATAATTTTTTGATTTAAATTAATTCAGCTTTTTGGATAGCCTCTTTATTTATTTGGACTATTTTTGTAAAAAATTATTAAAAAATGGAAATAAGCGGAAGAATTAAGAAAATTTTTGAAGAACAAACCTTTGCAAGTGGATTCCGTAAAAAAGAACTTGTCGTGACTACTCAAGAACAATATCCTCAAGATATTTTGGTGGAATTTACGCAAGATAAAATCGAATTGCTGAACCCTTTGACCATCGGTGACGAAGTGAAAATATCCATCAACATTCGAGGTAGAGAATGGATTAACCCGGAAGGTGTAGCCAAATATTTCAATAGCATCTCAGGCTGGAGAATTGAAAAAATGGGCGATACCATGGCAAACAATCAATTCGCAGAAATGCCACCCATCGGAAACGATAACTCTGGAACTGACGAACCGGACGACCTTCCTTTCTAAATGAATATCTACAAACAGTTAGAAAATAATCACAGCAAAGAAAATTCACTCAAAATCATCAAATACATCGGTAAAGATGAAAATCGATTTGAGGAACTGATGAGTTGTTTCTTTATAAAATCAAAAGACTATCGTGTGCCGCAAAGAGCGGCACACGTTGTTTCTAACTGTTTTGATCAATCGCCAGAACTCATCGAGCCCTATGTTCCACTTCTGATTGAAAAACTATTAAATCCAGAAACTTCAAATCCTCTGAAACGAAATATTCTCCGGATTTTACGGCATTCAGAAATTTCAGTTGATAAAAAGGCGGAGGTGTATGATTTTGTTTATAATCTATTAATCGATCCAAAAGAAGAAATCGCCATTCGCGCCTTTTCTATGAGTGTTTTGTATAATTTAACGCAAGACTTTCCGGAATTGATGCCTGAACTAAAGTCAACCATTGAGTTTATTTTGGAGAAATCAGAGTCTTCCCCCGGAATTCGTTCGCGTGGAAGGTTAACAATAATCGAGTTGGAGAAAGATTTAGCTAAGCGAGGATTTCAATAAAGACAATAATTTTTTATAAATTGCGGAGAGTTACTTTAACAATAACCGTATTCATTTGGTATTGAATTTGTAAACCAATCAGATGTAAATTAAAACGTATGAGAAATTTGAAATTAATAATGTTTCTTTTTGCAATAGGAATTTGTGGAATCAGTTTTTCTCAGGATTTCCATGCTTCCAACACAAAGGTGGAGTATGAGAATGGAACATTGAAGTTGACCGCAAAATTCTTTACTGCAGATTTGGAAAGAGCCGTTGGTGCAAGTGTAACTTCTAAAGATAATTTTGATAGCAAAGCTCGTGGATATGCAACTTCAAATATGATTTTGAAGGTAAATGGTTCGCCTGTAACCTTGACTTACGTTGGATCACAGACCAACGACAAATCAACTCGCATCTATCTGAAAGCAGATAATATCCGTGATATCAAAGAAATTGAAATCAAAAACTCTATGTTAATCAGTACTTTCTCCGATCAACAGAATTTGGTGACTTTTGACGTGAATGGAGTACGGAAAAGCTTTACAGCCAAACGCGGAAACGAAACAGGAAAACTGAGTTTTTAGTGAGTAATTGGAAAAGAATTTACGAAGCCGTCTCGTTTACAAAATCGGGACGGTTTTTTTATACCCTATAATTTAGAA
>LSQX01065783.1_pt1 | contig 33811 bp, 32 predicted proteins | sample 654561 | NCBI WGS metagenome assembly LSQX01 (sample SAMN04489861, study PRJNA283612) | anaerobic digester metagenome | isolation source: 4 biogas reactors fed with cattle manure at either 37C or 55C with and... | place: Denmark: Kongens Lyngby | collected 2014 | reverse complement strand
GACGGTTCTTCCGGTTTATGGTTTTAGGATGATTGCTTTACTTAATCCCGTCAAACGCTACAACTGTCTTGTAGATATGCTATAATTTCCAGTACAATGGCTCAATAACCGGTGAAATAGAGGTTTTTACTTTTGCTAACATATTATACCACTACCGACACTATATACAATAGCATGCAGAGTAAATCGCGAGAGCTCTCCCATGGTTTGTAAAGAATGAAAAGTGAAACGTAATCAGCCGCGAGCCCAACGCAGTGGGTCGCGGCTGAAAAGGAGGAGCAACGAAGCGAGCGCAGTTTGCTCCGACGTGGTGCGGATGACGGGACTTGAACCCACACGCCTTGCGGCACAGGAACCTAAATCCTGCATGTCTGCCAATTCCATCACATCCGCATTTATACCGACACTGAGATAATATAGCACATTCTTTCGTCAAGGTCCAGATATTTTTGATTATTCCGGACGGATTATCGGCGAATATTATACGCTTATTTCGGTTGTCATATCGACAAACGGAGAAAAATCATTTATTATACTGTACATGATCAAGAGTAAGCCAGCCAGGGGGATGAAGATGAAAAAACCGTTTGTAACACACGAGCAGCTAAAGGAAATCGTTAAAAGATATGAGACACCGTTCCATCTGTATGACGAAAAGGGCATCCGTGAAAACGCAAGAGCGCTTAGGGACGCGTTTTCTTGGAACAAAGGCTTTAAAGAATACTTCGCGGTAAAAGCGACACCGAATCCGTCAATCCTTTCGATATTAAAGGAAGAAGGCTGTGGGATGGATTGCTCGTCTTATACCGAGCTTTTATTATCCGATATGATCGGGTGCAGGGGAGAGGACATTATGTTTTCGTCCAACGCCACACCGGCCTATGAATATATGAAAGCGCGTAAGCTCGGTGCGATCATCAATCTGGATGATATTACGCATATCGAATACCTTGAAAAAGCTGCCGGGATACCGGAGAAAATATGCTGCCGGTTTAACCCCGGAGGCGTTTTTTCGATATCAAATTCAATCATGGACAACCCGGGAGAAGCAAAATACGGCTTTACGAGACAGCAGCTGACCGAGGGCTTTTTGCGGCTGGCGGAGCTTGGCGTAAAGGCGTTCGGCATTCACGCTTTTCTGGCCAGCAATGTCCTGTCAAATGAGTATTATCCGCTGCTGGCAAGGACGCTTTTCACGACGGCTGCGGAGCTGAAGAAGGAGACGGGAGCCGACATCACATTTATCAATCTGTCCGGCGGCATCGGTATCCCATACAGACCGGAAGAAACAAAAGCAGACATCGCCAAAATCGGAAGGGAAGTGGAAAAGGCCTTTAACGAGATTATGGTACCGGCCGGGCTATCGGATGCTGCGATATTCACAGAGCTGGGACGATTCATGCTGGGACCGTACGGATGTCTTGTATCAACCGCAATTCATGAAAAGCATATATACAAGGACTACATCGGTCTTGATTCCTGTGCAGCCGACCTGATGAGACCGGCCATGTACGGCGCCTACCACCATATAACAGTTATGGGCAAGGAAAACAGGCCTAATGACTGTAAATACGATATTACCGGCTCGCTTTGCGAAAATAACGACAAATTCGCCGTCGATCGTATGCTGCCGAAGATCGATAAAGGCGATCTCATTTTGATACACGACACCGGCGCGCATGGTTATTCGATGGGGTATAATTATAACGGAAAGCTCAGGTCAAAAGAGCTTCTGCTCAAAGAAAACGGCGACGTTAAAATGATCAGGCGTGCGGAAACGGTTGAGGACTATTTTGCGACACTAAAGCTTTAAATATGCAATGCGGGTAAAAGGGCTTAAATAGATACCTATAGGTATCTATTTAAGCCCCTTCTTTTTGATCAGTGCTTCCAGATTTCACCCTGGTCCAGCGACCAGAGCTTGAACAGGTCGTCATAAAATTGCGGCCGCGGGAAATCGCCCTTTATTTCCATATAAAGACCCTTATACCCCATGCCGTAGCGAGAAACAACCTCAAGACCTTCGACAAGCTCAGCGAGTTTATTAGCGGGGACGGAGAAGATCATTTCATCCTCATCGGTCAGACCGCGCTCATATTCACCGGGGTCCGGAACCGTAATCTTGTAATTTTCGTTTTGGATTACCGGAACCGTGGAGTGCACGCAGGAATCCACAGCATCAAATTTGTTTTCAAGGATGTCACCCGTTTTGTATTTTACGGACATCAAAAGGCTTCGAAGCTGGGCCGGCCGACAGTAGATCAAAACAAGATCAGGCAAGAAATCAGCCGTATTCAACGGAGCGAGAACAAAGCCTATGCATTTGTCTTTTTCAAGTATTGGATAGTGTTTCTCGAAAAATTCCCTGGATTTCTGCGGGTCCTCCACGAGAAAGGCCGTTACCGTACGGTCATAATAATCTGTCCCTTTTTGAAATTCCACAAGGCCGTAGCTGATAAGCGGCCATACGCACCAATGATCCTCCTTGAGCATCGCTATGCTCTTTCGTTGCCGTCGTACCATGGCAAACGCCTGACAGAGCGCCAGATGCTCTCCAAGATCCTTCTTCGGCCTTATTGCACTTTCCGGTATCTCGTCTTCAGATTTTATCAGTTTCATTGCAATCGGCGCGTAGCGCAGAAGTAAGAGCTTTTCCAGCACTTCTCCATAGGTATTAATGTCAGAAATTGTTGGCATATCCGAACCTCCCAATCAGCATTGTTTTAAGCAATTCTATCATAAGTTTTTCCATTATACCAGTAATGGATATAGAAACTAATCATACAGCCGGATACGCCGGAACCTCATGCCGGTGCATCAGCGCTGTCGTTCAAAAAGCGTTTTAGCAGAAACCTCCGTATAGGTCAGTCTGCCGGATAGCCGTTCAGATTTCATCAGGCTGATTTTGTTAACCTCCGTATTTACGCCGTCAATAGTCCGGGAAAAGCGCTCCGCGTCAAAATCAGAACGGAGTCTGACCTCCCTTCCCAGAGTAATATGCGGGCTGAATCTGCGGTTTTCAACGGGAAAGCCCGCCGCACGAACCTTGCTTGAGAGCATATGATGCAAATCACTAAGCCGCCTGTTTTCTTCGATACCGGCCCACCAGATATCACCGCCATCGCGCCGGAATCTGCCCGCGCCCATAATGGTCAAAGGGAAGACGAAGCCGTCCAGCCGGCTTAATATCTCGCAAAGCATCTCATAGCGCTCGAATGTCACCTCGCCCAGAAAAACCAGCGTCAGATGCAGGTTGTCATATAAGGTGAATTTACCGCTCAAAGAATTTATTCTGAGCGTATTTTGCATGTCAAGCAGCTTTTGTTTAACCGGATCGGAGAAATTTACGGCGAAAAAAAGGCGCATATTTTTATCCCCTCCTACGGTCGGCTCACTGAAAAAGCCGTTAAAAAAGGAACTCGGTCATGGCGCATGACAAAGTTCCTTTTGGCTGCGGGACTAGGATTCGAACCCAGACAAACANNACAAACAGAGTCAGAGTCTGCCGTGCTACCGTTACACAATCCCGCAACGGACGTTGTTTATTATAAATAATATTTTTAATTTGTCAAGGCTTTTTACCCGCCTTTTATGATTAACCTCGATCAAACGAGGTTAACTGTTTACGGAGCTTTTGTGAAATGCATCATATGCTCTTCGCAAAAGCCCCGCCGCAGTATGTTATTTTTTCAAGCTTTCTTCCAGTTCCTTTAACTCTTCGGCGAGTTCCGCAGGCAAAGTGTCGCCGATCTTATCATAAAATTCTCTGATACCGGAAACTTCCTCGAGCCACAACGCTGTGTCTATGTTCAGCAGCTCGCTCAGCTGTTCGGATGTTACATCGGTACCCTCAAGGTAGATATCCTCAATGTTCGGAAGATAGCCCAGAGCGCTTTCCTTAGCGCCGATACCGTCTTCACAACGGGCAAGAATCCATTCGAGTACCCGCATATTCTCGCCAAAGCCCGGCCAGATGAATTTGCCGTTCTCGTCTGTTCTAAACCAGTTGACATTGAAAATCTTCGGTTTATTCGCAATTCGTTCTTCCATGTCGAGCCAATGCTGCCAGTAGTCGCCCATGTTGTAGCCGCAGAAGGGGAGCATAGCCATAGGATCACGCCTGACTACACCGACTTTACCTGTTGCGGCAGCTGTAGTCTCGGAACCCATGATCGATCCCACGAAGACACCGTGACGCCAATTTTTCGACTGATAGACAAGCGGTGCGGTTTTTGCGCGCCTGCCGCCGAAGACAATTGCGGAAATCGGTACACCGGAAGGAGATTCGAATTCGGGCGAAATGCAGGGGCAGTTCTTGGCCGGAGCCGTAAAGCGCGAATTCGGATGCGCGCCTTTTTCACCGGATGAAGGATCCCATTTCTCACCCTTCCAGTTCAACGCGTTTTTCGGCGGATTCTTATCCAGGTCCTCCCACCAAACCGTGTTGTCGTCAAGATTCAATACAACATTTGTAAAAATAGTGTTCTTTTGAGTAGAAGCCAGTGCGTTCGGATTGGATTTTTTATTTGTGCCGGGTGCGACGCCGAAAAAGCCGGCTTCTGGATTGACTGCCCACAATCTGCCGTCCGGACCGACTCTGAGCCAAGCGATATCATCACCGACGCACCATACCTTAAAACCTTTTTCCCGGTAGCATTCGGGCGGTACAAGCATTGCCAGATTTGTTTTTCCGCAGGCGGAAGGGAAAGCGGCGCAGATGTATTTGGTTTCACCTTTCGGGTTCTCAATGCCGAGAATCAGCATATGCTCAGCCATCCACATTTCTTTTCGGCCGAGGAACGAAGCGATGCGAAGGGCAAAACACTTTTTACCGAGCAAAACATTTCCGCCGTAACCGGAATTGATCGACATGATCGTATTGTCCTCGGGAAAATGAACGATATACCTGTATTCGGGATCCAGAGTGGCCTTTGCGTGCAGACCTTTTATAAAATCCGGACTGTCGCCAAGCGCGTCAAATACGGTATTACCCACTCTTGTCATAATGGCCATGCTCAAGACAACATAAATCGAATCGGTAAGCTCTATGCCGTATTTGGCAAACGGTGAGCCGACAACGCCCATTGAATAGGGGATTACATACATCGTGCGTCCCTTCATGGCGCCGTCATACAAGCCGTTAAGCTTCTTATACATCAGGTCCGGTGCCATCCAATTGTTGGTGGGACCCGCGTCCTTTTCGTTTTTGCAGCAGATAAATGTCCTGTCTTCCACGCGCGCCACATCAGTCACATCTGAGCGGTGCAGATAACAGCCGGGAAGTTTTTCCTCATTTAGCTTAATCATCTCACCGGTTTGCATACCTGTCGCCCTGAGTTCTTCCAGCTGCGCTTCCGAACCGTCTATGAAGACAACGCTGTCCGGTTTCGTCAAGGCTGCCATCTGGTCAATCCAGTCCAACACATGTTTATTTTTTGTACATTCCATAATAATTCCTCTTAATCCGTTTTTGAACTTATTTTTTCACACTGAACTAATTATAGACATAATCTTATAAAAACGCAACTATATTCCTGTTTTTTCGATTTACATATTTGATAAGGAAAATTCACACTTTCTTTCGTTGCATTTATTGATGGATTATGGTATATTACAGTATGTTAATCATTGATCAACATACTGTGTAAATTCGCGTTTTGGAGGTCTCTACCCTTGAAATCGATCGCTAAATTAAGACTGATTTCCATACTGCTTTTTTTATCTGTTGTTTTTGCCATGCTGCCGGCATGTATGACACTGGGGGAGCGCAAGCCTGTCGCCACGTTATTGTTCAGCAACGGCAATGAGATTCAGATCAGGCTTTACTACAACAAAGCGCCGAATACGGTAAAAAACTTCATCGATCTTGCAAATTCCGGCTTTTATGACGGGACGCCGGTACACAGGATCGAAGAATACTTTATCATACAAATGGGCAAGTCGGCAGACAGCCCGGACTCGAGCAACGCCGGATTTACCATAAAAGGGGAATTCCCGAACAACAAATACGGAAAAAACGACCTTCCTCTTGAAAGGGGAGCCGTAGCCATGGCGAGGGTTGTAGGTACGGCCGGAGAAGAAAAGGATTACTACAACTCGGCAAGCACGCAGTTTTTCATTATGCTGACCAATAAACCAAATCTGGACGGGGATTATGCGGTTTTCGGGAAGGTCATCAGAGGAATGGATTTCGTCGACAAAATATCCAAAATGGATGTAGACCAGAACAAAGAGCCCAGAGATGAAATTTATGTTGTATCAATCAGAGTTGATACGTTCGGAAAGGATTACGGCAAACCCGATCGAATCCCGGCAAACGATGAATCGTAAAGTAAACCTGCCGATACTCGGCAGGTTTTTTCACAAGCCTGTCAGCCTTGTTTATTTAATGCCATGGATTTACGGCGTGTATCCGCAAATCCATTCAGGCAGACAATCAATGCAACTGAAGCGGTAAAACAGGCCCGTTTTGCCGTCAAAAAGAGCAAATTTTGCTCTTTTTGCAAATGCGTTTCGCAAAACCGCGTTTGTTCCACTGAATAAACGCGGTTATTCAGTGGACATTATTTATACCGATCAGCGTTTGATTGACAGCGTTCGCAATAGTGGCAAACTCCGGTATTGAGAGGTTTTCTCCGCGCAGCTTTTCATCAAAACCGTTATCGGTGAGTATTTTAGCCAAAAAGGTTTTATTCAGCGTCTGTCCGAAAACAGTGAATAGCGCATTACACAGCGTTTTTCTTCTTTGGGCGAATGCAGCCCGAACAACCTTGAAGAAAACAGCCTCGCTGTCAACAAAGCCGGGCGGGGGACACATGGTCAGAGAAATGACAGCCGATGTAACGGAAGGTCTGGGTATAAAACAGTCGGGCGGTACGGTAAAATGCGTTTTCGGCTGCGTGTGATATTGGATATAAACCGAAAAAGCGCCGTAGGCTCCGGTTCCGGGCCTGGCGCAGATTCGCTCTGCGACTTCTTTTTGAACCATGACGGTTATTTTCTCAAAGCACTTCGCGTCAATCAACGCAGAGAGCACCGGTGTTGTGATGTTATACGGCAAGTTGGCGCAAATGACGGGCTTGAGTCCGTCAAAATGTTCCGCTGCCAAATTGCTCAGATCGGTTTTTAATATGTTATTTTGTATAACAGCCACGTTTTTTACATCACCGAGCGTTTCGGCGAGCAGGGGAATGAGCTTTTTATCAAGCTCTACCGCAACGACTTTAGACGCCGTTAAAGACAGCTCTTTGGTCAGAGCGCCGATACCGGGTCCGATTTCCAATACGCCTGTATTATCATCGATACCGGAGCACCGGATCATTTGTTCGGTAACCCATTTGGCGGTCAGAAAATTCTGGCCGAGTGATTTTGAAAAATGAAAGCCGTATTTGTTCAGCAAGGCTTTGATCTCTTTTACATCGTATAAATTCATTCATTTGTCCTTATTTTAATTGTAAGGCGTAATCGGAGGCTAGCGTGAAAAATACTTTCACGCAACTATTTGCGCTGCCGCTTCGCGCAGAATGGAGGTTAATATGGATATTTATATCAAATACCATCATGATATGCTCAAGAAGCTCAATATCATCCAAATCGGCGATTGGATCGACCTGCGTTCCGCGGAGCATGTCGTTTTACTTAAAGGAGAGAGCAGAATAATTTCTCTCGGTGTGTCGATGATCTTGCCTGACGGTTATGAGGCGCATGTCGTTCCCAGAAGCTCGACGTTTAAAACCTGGGGTATCATTCAGACCAATTCGATGGGCGTCATCGACAACAGCTATTCGGGCACAAATGATATATGGAAATTTCCTTGCTTTGCCACAAGGGACACGGAAATCCTGTTTAACGACCGAATCTGCCAGTTTCGGATTATGCAAAAGATGCCCGGGATTCGTTTTATCGAATCAGATGTTCTGAAAGACTTGGACAGGGGAGGCTTCGGAAGCACCGGTAAGAACGAATAGGCAAAAATCAACATCATTAAATAATTGAACAAAATAAAAATTTTGTTCAATTACTAGCGTATTACATCAATTGACGCAATACGTCAACGGAATAATGGAACCAATGTCAAAACACGGCTCATCCGTAAGATAAATCGATTTTATACCGAGGCTTCGGATATAGTCGTTTATTTTATTTTCGTCCTTATGATACTTAAGCGTCCCGGTAAATGCGATTTTGTCTTTGGCTATTTTTCCGCAAGCGCCGCCGATAAATCCTGCGTGATAACCGTCCAGCTCGATTTGTCCCGAGCTGATCAGCAAGCTGTTTAACCCGCTTTGCTGTGCGGCTTTATGAATACCCATATCCGCCGTTATTATATGGTTTTGGTCTAAAACACAAATTGAGCATTTCGTATAACCCTGATTAACATTAATCAGGCGCCATTTATTTTTATATGCCTGAGCCGTTATATTTTTATCTGAAAGGCTCACTTTATGAAAAAGCCTGTTTCCCACAAGACAGGCGTTTAGCGAAACCTCGTCCGGATATTTCGGTGAAGCCGGTTTATTGGCCGTCTGAACGTGAAATCCGAGCTGAATTAGTCTGTTTGTATCGATGACGGCGGTTTCGGATATGATCAAATGATTGCCGCCGGCGTGAAAAACGGAAATATCCGGATGATCGCCAATCATTGGTGAAACTGCACAGTTTTTGCCCACTAATATGGCAGTAATGCCCAAATTACCTAGTGATTCAGACAAATACGAATGCTTTTCTCCAATTAACACAGTATTCACGCTATTTTGAGGTAAATTTGGATGAAATATATACATCGTCTTCACTTTATATTTTTCTCCGATATGCAAAAGCTACACAAGGAAACATAGCAAGCCGGATTAATGCGGCGGAATGGAGTCTTTTATGAGTTTTATCGCATGTGTCAGTGATTGCGTTTATCAAAAAGACGGTTGCTGCAGTCTTGAGCGTGCAGCATCAGGCAATGAAAACGGTGTAAAAAACAACGCTTGTATCCATTATGTACAAATCAATTCCGGAAAAAAGAAAAAGACGGAAAATAAGGAGAGCTCCGATAGCATGTCCTGCGGCTGCTTGTAGGCGGAAATTATACTATGTTCCGAAAACTGACCTTATCGCATCCCTTATCGTTTTAACTTCTGTTATTTTCAAGTCTTTCGGTATTTTATACTTCCCTTTGACAAGAGCCGGAACAAGGCATTGTTTAAATCCCAATCTCGAAACTTCAGAAAGGCGTTGGTCAACAGCGGAAACAGAGCGCAGCTCGCCGGTCAGACCGGCCTCCCCTATTGCCGCTAAATCGTCTGAAACAGGTTTATCCAGATAGCTTGACGCAATCGCAAGCATCGCAGCTAAATCGGCGGAGGTCTCTTCAATATTCAGGCCGCCTATTACATTGATGTAGGTGTCGCTTGCGCTGAGCTTGAATCCGACTCTTTTTTCGAGTACGGCAAGCAGCAGCATAGCGCGGTTGTAATCGATTCCGTTTGACATACGGCGTGGTACATTGAAACCGGTCGGCGCAATCAGCGCTTGTATTTCAGCCAAAATCGGCCGTGAGCCTTCCATCAGACAGGTGACGCAGGTTCCCGACGTATTCTGCGGCTTACCCGATAAAAGCATTTCGGAGGGGTTTGGGACATCACGCAGCCCGTCCTCCGTCATTTCGAATACGCCGATTTCATTTGTTGAGCCGAATCTGTTTTTGGTTGCCCTGAGAATTCTATAACCGGCGTTTTGGTCACCTTCGAAATATAAAACGCAATCGACCATATGTTCCAGTACCTTCGGACCCGCTATGGATCCTTCCTTGTTTATATGGCCGACAATAAAAACCGTGATGCCTTCGTTTTTTGCAAGGCGCATCAATGCCGTCGTACAGTCTCTGACCTGAGCAATATTGCCGGGCGAGGAATCCAAACTGTCGTTATATAGGGTTTGTATGGAGTCTACAATCAAAATATCAGGCGACACGGAATAAACGCCGTCAAGAATAACCTCAAGATTGGTTTCAGCCAGAACAAGCAGTTCCCCGCCGTCCAGCCCAAGACGCTTAGCCCTAAGCTTCAGCTGTTTACCGGATTCTTCGCCGGTTACATACATGACCTTGGAAGAAATCGAAGTGTGACCGCAAAGCTGCAGAAGAAGCGTGGATTTACCGATCCCGGGCGAACCGCCTACAAGGACCAAAGAGCCATTTACGGCGCCTCCGCCCAAAACACGGTCAAGCTCGCCGATGCCGGTTGAAAAGCGCGATTCCTGAGAGACATCGATATCTGAGAGCTTAACGGTTTCGCTTTTCCCGTGCCCCGGGCCACCGGCCTTAGTCCCTCCCCGCTGCGCTGTTTTACCATATGCACTTGGCTGTTCGACAATGGTGTTCCAGGCTTTACAGGAAGGGCATTGCCCTTGCCATTTTATTGTTTCATTTCCGCATTCGGTACAATAATACACGGTTTTCTCTTTAACCATAAAATCTCCATTCTGCCGCGAAGCGGCAGCACAGCATTAAAAGGTACTTTCACGCTAATCCTTCAGAATTTCCTGCGCCTGAAAGAAAGACGCCGCAAGGCATATAGCGAGCTTTGTCTGATACGTATCGGTCTGCAGAAGGCGCAGCTCATCGGGATTGGACATAAAACCGCACTCCACCAAAATAGCCGGGCAGACCGTTTTTCTCATAAGCAGAATGTCGCTGTCAATCGGACGGGCAGCTCTGCGGTTGTTGGGATTAAGTACGGTTTTCAAGATGTCCTGAGTTAAAAGCGCATACTGCTCGCTTCCGGCCACTCCGGAAAAAAACACCTGTGCGCCCTGAGGGGCGCTGTCCGAAAATTTGTTTTGATGGATGCTGATTAAAACGGCATTTGCGGTAGCGTTGATTAACGCAATTCTTTGCTTTTGATCGGCAATCTTTTTTTCCCTGATTGTTCTTGCGCCTGGCGGATAGATGAGGTCTTCGCTGTTGCGCGTCAGGACCACCGGGACCGAAAACAGGCCCATAATGTTATCCAGCTTACGTGCGATATCCAGGTTCAATCTGCTTTCAAAGACATCGTTTACATTCGCCCCGCCGTCTGCACCCCCGTGTCCGGGATCGAGAACCAGCGTCAAGCGGTCTTTCATTGTCATGTCTACAGTCTTTGCCGGAAAATACCGGGAAAAAAGAAATAAAGCAAGGCTTAAAATTACCAACAGTACGGCGGAATAAAAAAAATGCTTGTTCATGCTGCGCCCCCCTTTTCTAAGAACTTATGAGGGAGCAGCCTTTCATATGTGGAAAACTTCCCTGCTGCGAAAGATTATGATATTATCTCAGATTTTTGCGCTTTTCGTCTCCGGGCTTTATAAACATAAGCTTGTCGAGAATTCTTTTTCCTTTGTATCCGAAGAAATAGCCCAAAACTGCGGGAACAACCGCAAAGAGAACCGGAATCAGGTACGCGAATTTCACTTTATACCCGTCATCGAGTAAAATAATCGGATAGTTAAAATTCAAGTAAAAATATCTGGCATATCTGGTCGCATCGGCTGTTATTTTCTCGCCGAAAACAGGAATCAGCAAAACGAGGCTTAGTAAAATGCCGGGAATTTGCGAAATCAGAGCGGCGTACAAAGCTTTGAACCTGTTATATTTGATTCGATTGTACAGCACCAGATTGTGGTCCCTCTCCCCTGTCCGCCAGGATTCTATATAAGTAAACAAAATATAAAACAGAAAGCACACCAGCGTAATCGTAGCCGATATGGTATTATTGGATACCTGAATACCTATGCTGTCCAGGTTAATCATCAGCACGGTGAGAACCAGCATGATCGGAACATTGAGGATGTGGAGAAAAAAAATCTTAAACGCGAACTGAAATACCGTGCTTTTTCCCGAATGTTCAACTCTTCGTTTAAACATACTGACCTCCATTTTACCACCATACTTGGCGGCCAAATCGATTTTTTGCGCACAATGTCCGTAAAAACGAACCTGCCCGGAAAGGCATACCCGATAAATGGTAACGTTGCCTTGAAATATGCTAAACGAAGTATAGCATATCAATTTACAAATATCAAAGATTGTTGTATACTTTTAAGCAAAAACGTGCATCGTTTTTTTTAATCGGATCACAAAGAACAGGAGTTTGCGTGAAAATGCTTTCACGCACGGAAGAAATCGATTTTGCCGCCAAATATGACGGCGGCCATTTGCTATACAATGCGAAACAAGTTTCGCATAATCGATTTTTCCTGACTATTTGTGCTGCCGCTTCGCGGCAGAATGGAGGGTTATATGAACATAGAACAGATTATACAGGAAGCGCAAAACGCGGGCTTCACACTGGTAGCACCCCTTGACATTAAAACAATAACAATGATGCCTGAGGTCAGAAAAATGTGTGAGGTCAATAAATGCGATGCGTACGGGTCAAACTGGGCTTGCCCTCCTGCTTGCGGCACGCTGGAGGAGGGTTCAGATCTGATCAGCCAATATAAAAGCGGGATCATCGTTCAAACTACCGGTCAATTGGAGGATGATTTCGACTCGGAAGGCATGATGGAAACGGCGAAGAAACACGATGAAAACATAAGGCGATTCATAGAAGAATTCAGGAAAAAATATGATACAAAAATGCTTCCTTTGGGTGCCGGCGGCTGCAGAATATGCAAAAAATGCACATATCCAAATGAGCCCTGCCGGTTTCCGGATTCCATGATTTATCCGATGGAGGGACTTGGAATACTGGTCAGCGATGTGTGCATAAAGAACAATGTGCCATACAACCACGGACGGGGAACGCTGACCTATGTCGGCTGTTGTCTGTTTGCGTAGGAATAAAGCGCAAACAATCTGGTTTTGCATAGACAAAATCGGGAGGAAAGGAATGAATCCGGTGAAAGTAACATTTAAGCCGCAGGACATCACCGCAACGGTGGAAGAAGGCAAGACCATAATGGAAGCGTTGATCGCAGCCGGCCTTAAGATCGATGCGCCATGCGGAGGACGCGGCGTCTGCGGAAAATGCAAGGTCAAGATAATACAAGGCTCGGAGGAAAAGACGGTTCTCGCCTGTCAGACAATGATTAAAGAGGATATGACCGTCGATATATCCGGACAAAATGTCGGCCACAGGATTTTAATGGGCGGTACAACCCGGGAAACCAAGCTGGGCCCTGCTGTATATGCCATACAGATCACCGTGCCCAAGCCGACGACTTCTGACCTGCGTTCCTGCTGGGATAGAACAAAGCAAGCGGTGTCGGATAAGACAGGGCTCGATATAGAGGCAATACCGGCAAACTCGTATGCTGCTTCCCGTCTGTACCATACGCTTGAAACCAACAATTATACAGTAGATGTCATTATGTTTGAAAATGAAATCATTGACGTTAAATCACCCGATGAACCGGTTCTCGGCATAGCATACGATATCGGCACAACGACGGTGGCAGCCTATCTGATCGATCTTCGCAATGGGCGGGAGCTTGTTTCGTCCAGCACGCTCAACCCGCAGGTCAAATACGGCGCCGACGTCATCATGAGAACGAAATATGCGATTGAAGAGAACCTGGAAGACCTCACGGCGGATATACAGCAGGCGCTTTCGGAGCTGTGCGATACTTGTCTGCAAAAGGTCGATAAGCGGTCCGAGCATGTTTATCTTGCGGCAATCGTGGGCAACACCTGTATGCATCATTTATATATGGGTATATCCCCCGCATCTTTGGCCTTTGCCCCGTATACGCCCGCAATAACCGAATCCATTATTGTCCGCGCCTTTGAGTACGGCCTCAAAATAAATGCCGCCGCCAAACTAATGATGCTTCCGAATATCGCAGGCTTTGTCGGTGCGGATACCGTAGGCGCTTCTTTGGCTGCCGAGATGGATATAAAAGATGATCTGACGCTGCTGATTGATATCGGGACTAACGGAGAAATGGTGCTGGGAAACAAAAACCGGCTGATCGCCTGTTCCACGGCGGCCGGACCGGCTTTTGAAGGCGCCGTAATTACATTCGGAATGCGCGGCGCGCAGGGCGCAATCGATCATGTTTCGTTTTCGGATGGGAAAATACAATACTCCGTTATCGGGGATGTGGCTCCGCTCGGTATATGCGGTTCGGGGATTGTCGATCTGGTCTCCGAGCTTGTCCGCGTTGGCATTGTGGATTCGGGCGGCAGGCTGCTGATGGGTGATGAAATCCAATCGGAGGAAGGGAAAAAATATACCAGTTACATAGATACCGTGAATGGGCTCCGCTGTATCGTTTTGGCTGATGAAAAAATATCTCAAAACGGAGAGAACATTGTGTTTACCCAAAAAGATGTGCGGGAGATCCAGCTCGCAAAGGGTGCAATGGCAGCAGGTATCGGCATGCTGGCCAAAAAACTGAATGTTGATGTCGACGCCATTTCTCAGATCATGATCGCCGGAGCTTTTGGGAGTTTCATGTTGCCGAAAAGTGCCTGCGGGATTTCCTTAATACCGCCCGCACTTGAAAAAAAGGTTATGGCGATCGGAAATGCCGCCGGACAGGGCGCAAAACTGACGATTTTGAATCATATGGAATTTAAGCGTGCGCATGCTATCGCCCTTAAAATCGAATATCTTGAGCTTGCGGCGGATCCGGAGTTTCAGGATGTATTCATTGATCAACTGGAGTTTCCTTCGGCTGAATAATAATACTGTTAACACGAAAAGAGGAATGCCTGGGCATTCCTCTTTTCGTGCTCCAGACTGTCGGAGGGCCTTCAGTCTGATGAAGACAGCAATCGGGCCGGCTGTCGTCTTCCTGTTTTTAAATGATAGGTGACGCAGATCAATCGCAGTGAATGGTGTTAGGCGGGAAAAATTCGTCAACCGGGAATTTAATGCGTTTGAAAAGATCGCAGGGATCGGTGTCATTTGATCCGACGCATTCTTTTTCGGGTACGCAGTAGTCATAAACCGGAATCAGAAGCTGAGAATCTCTTTCGAGCTTAACAATGCTAAACTGCCCAAGTGTGCAGTAAACGCGTCTTGGTTCTCCTGAAATAACCAGATTATCGGAAAATGATGTACTGATAAAGGGTGGGATGTCAAAGCACTCGCTGTCACCAAGGTTGCAGTCGCAGGAATCGACCAGTTTCATGCTCAGGATAATCGGGTCGACGGCTTCCACGACGGCAACGGGCATATTTGATTTCATTAAGGTTTGCATACTGTCACAGCTTGGTGCGCTGCTTGAGCTGAAGATTTTCGCGTTGCCTTCGCTGCCAAACAAGATCACTCTTTTGTCAAATACAGCCAGACCGCAGATTTCATTGCATTTGTTGGAAAGTGAGTAGGCCTCACCTTTCACTTTATAGAAATACCGGCAGTCAATGGTATAATAACCTCTGTTGAAAGCGACTTCTTCTACATCAATCCCTACAAACAGCAACTCTGCGGAGCGGGCTCTTACGCCGATCGCGTTTGCTATGTAACACTGTGAAGAGGCGTCCAGAAATACTACAAGATCCTCTATGCAGTCTTTATCTTTACAGGAATCGTATACTTTTCTCGTATGGACACATACAGATTCCTTAATGTTGTTTACGGTTTGCGCTGAACCTGCAGCCGCCGGCCCCGGCGTAACTCTGTCAGCCATTATTTGTACCTCCCAAATAGTATTGAAGTATCCTCTTTATTCAATACAGTCTATGCGGAGGCGTTAATTGTGTGATGTATACTTTTTTCAATTTATTTAAGCATTCTGATCAAACATCATGGGTTTTTGTGAAATAACCTTTTTTTCGGCTTTTTCGACAATCCGGTTTTTCTCAACTTATATCCACTTGTTCGTTTTCGGGAATAATGCAGATGTAGCTTGTACCTCTTCCGAAACTCAACTCTGTGCCGTCCTCCAGCGTATATAAGAAAGAAGATGAATAGCCGTCTTTCGACCAAATAACCGGAATGTATTTACCCTCGCAGGCAAACAGCCCTGTGCCGCTGCCCACAAGATCGATAGACAGCCTTCCCTCGGTATCGTTAGGTATTCTACTGACCGGGGCATGCAAAACGAGGACGTTTTTAACGCTGACTTGATCGCCGGTATTTCCGTCTTTATATTCGGCGCCGTACTGGCTCACCTTATACATCATCGACAGTTCATCATATGTGAAAACACCGGTTTTGTAGTTGGAAAAATGAACATTGATGGTTTGTGCGGCTAAACCCGATAAAGAATCGGGCTGTTCCGAAAAACGCATGGCGTATGCATACCCTTCCTGATGATCGGTTCTGATATTATAGGTGGGTAAATATTCGTCAAGCAATTCACCGGTTGAAAAAAGCGTATGTTCATAGGCATAACCGCCGCCGGCTCTTTCCCGATCACGGTAGAATATTTCATAGTTGCCCCGAACACCGTCAATGTTGCATACGCCCCGGCTTGAAATCGCTTCATATGCCTGAGGACTGCCCCCGGCATGTATATATATCGCATCGAGACCCTGAGCCAGGTCAAGAAAATACGGACGTGCGCTCCGAATACTGCCTATTCTATCGATATTGTCGGTACTTTGATAGATGGCAAGCATCCTGGTAATCCCGCCTTCAGCCAGGGTTTCATAGATGATATCAGCCGAAGCGGTCCCGTGTTGCGGGAGAGCTTCCTTGATGTTATTGAGCATGATGGCCAAGGGCCTTTTGCCGGATAGATCGACAGTAGTCGGAAGCCCGGTCAACGGGTTGACCGGGCCGTTATACGGCGTCGGTGTCGGTGTCGGTGAAGGAGACAAAGAAGGTGTAGGTGACGGCGTTGGTGAATAAGACGGCTTGATTGATATGGTCGGAGAAGCCGTAGCGGGCGGAACCGCTTCTACACGGCTATTATTGCATGCTGTAATAAACAAGAGAAGTACGAGCAAAATGGGAATCAATTTCTTCATGAGTCTTCCGCTTCCGCCTTTGCGGCGGTCTTTCTTATGGATTTTCAGCAGCATAAAAACCATCCGTTCTGCCGCGAAGCGGCATCACAAATAGTCGGGAAAAATCGATTGCGCAAACTTGTTTCGCGCTGAGGAGCAAATGGCCGCTGTCATATTTGGCGGCCAAATCGATTTCTTCCGTGTGTGAAAATACTTCACGTTATTGCCCTGATGCGATTATTTTACGACGTTACGAATTCCTTGTCAATCTATCGGGAAAATTGTATAATCAGATGAAAACAATTCCTGCCGCATGGTTTCTTTCGGTATGCAATAGCACATGAGGAGATAGTTATGGATAGATTCGGATTTATACATGAAAAGCTGGAGATCAAGATACTGATTTTATTTGTTCTCAGCAGACTTCCGCACCCCGTCGGTTTAAGTGATCTGACGGATATGGTCATGTGCGACGATGGCATCACTTATTTCGAATTTATTCAAGCCCTCTCCGAGCTTTTGGAAACCGAACATGTTAATGAAGAGGATGACCTTTATACCATATCTCTTAAGGGAATAAAAAACGGTTCGATAACCGAAAGCAGCCTGCCGTATTCTGTCAGACATAAAGCCGAGCGTAACATTATGAGACTGTCGCGCATATTAAATAGAAGCGCAATGATCAAAACAGACTCTGTTCCGAGAAAAGAAGGCGGATATATTGTTCACTTATCGCTTGCCGACGGTATCGGTGAAATGATCTCTTTGAGCGTTCTGGCAGGAAATGAGGGGCAGGCAAAGGATATGGAGAAGCACTTTTACAAAAATGCCGAAGGCTTGTATAACGAAATCATGCGCCTTTTGCTGGACGAATGAACACCGATTAGCTTGACAATTATCTATGCAAAGGCTATTGTAAAACCAGAATCCTGATCTCGGAGGTGTTTTAATGGACGACATACCCAGTTGGCGACAGATATGCTGTCAAATCATCGTGTACAACAACTGCCGTTTGTTAAAACACCATTGTTGTACACAGTAATCCCTATGGGTTTATTCGCGCTTTTCGGGAGACAAGCGGCAAAAGCACATGGCGAAACCTTGCTTTTGTCGCTTTGATTTCCTGCGGCTTGGATAAACGCCGAAAACAGGGGAAATTTGAGATAAGGATGGTAATGGATGATGCTCAAGATTTACAAGACAGACGAAACTGTAATGAAATTTCAGGAACTGCAACCGAACAGCTTTGGAAACGGAATCTGGATTTATATGATAAATCCGACCGAAGATGAAATAAGCACGGTCGCAAATGCGATGAAAACACCGATAGACTTCATAAGATCCGCTTTGGACGAAGAAGAACGGGCTCATATCGATACGGAAGACGATGTCACCTTGATCTCCATCGATATCCCGGTTGAAAGCAAAGATGAGCATACGGGGTTATACGCCACGATGCCGCTCGGAATTATTATCGGGGACAAGTACATTATTTCGGTATGTTTATGCGAAAACCCAATCCTGAACGATTTTATCAATGGCCGTGTTAAGGCATTTTTTACGTATAAAAAAACCCGCTTTCTGTTCCAGCTCCTGCATAAAAACTCCGCTTATTTTCTGCAGTACCTCAGGAACATCGATAAATTAAGCAACAAGATTGAACGGGAACTTCACCGCTCAATGAAAAACAAGGAGCTTATCCAGCTGCTGAGCTTAGAGAAATCCCTTGTCTATTTTTCCACCTCTCTGACAAGCAATGAGGCGATTTTGGAGAGACTTCTGAGAGTAAAGCCGATCAGGCTATATCCGGAAGATGAAGAGCTTTTGGAGGATGTTATCATCGAGAACAAGCAGGCCATAGAAATGGCCAATATATACAGCAACATACTGACCGGAACAATGGACGCATTTGCTTCGATCATTTCAAACAACCTGAACATTGTGATGAAGTTTTTAGCATCCATAACAATCGTTTTATCGATACCGACTATGATTGCCAGTTTCTTCGGTATGAATGTAGACCTGCCGCTGATGAATAACCATTACGCCTTTATTATTATCTTTGCGATTTCATTTGCAATATCGGGTTTGCTCGGATTTGTGATGTTCAAAAAGAATCTTTTCTAAAATGGGGCTGTTGCAAATAAAAAATGCAACAGCCCTTAAATATACCACAATATGCCATAGCCCATTTTTAACAAAAATAGGGCTATGGCAATTTTCATTTTACTGCAGCCCTATTATACCGGTATTTCGCCGCTAAACGAAAACTCGGCGCCGCCTGTCATATAGATATTGCCGGTGTCTTCGTCCCAATGGATCTTCAAAGCTCCCCCGGCTACGTTTAAGTCAACACAGCGATCGGTAAGTCCGTTTAATACGGCTGCGACCAGTGTGGCGCAGGCTCCGGTACCGCAGGACAGCGTTTCACCCGCACCTCTTTCCCACACGCGCATATTTATGGTCGTCTTGTCGATTACAGCCGCAAATTCGGTATTTATCCTGTGCGGAAATGTGGGGTGATTTTCAAATTTCGGGCCGATAGTTTCGAGATCAAGCGCCGATATATCCGGTAAAAAGATCACAAAGTGGGGATTGCCGACAGAAACAGCGGTGCCTTTCCAAACGGCGCCGTCAACCGTAACGGGCTGATTGACAAATGCTTCTCCGCTTGACAGGACGGGTATATCGGCAGGACGCAAAATCGGTCTTCCCATATTGACGGTAACGGTTTTTACGACCCCCCCGGCTATATTTAAAGAAAGATGCTTTAAGCCCGCCGGTGTTTCGACTGTAATCTTTTCTTTTTTCGTCAGCCCCATGTCATAAGCATATTTGCCGACGCAGCGGATGCCGTTACCGCACATCGGTGAGTTTGAACCGTCGGCATTATACATCAGCATTTTTATATCGGCTATGTCGGACGGGCAGATAAATATCAAACCGTCCGAACCGATTGAAAAATGCCTGTCGGATAATCTTAAGGCAAGCGCTTCCGGGTTTTCGGGAAAAGGTTCTTCAAAACAATTGATGTAAATATAGTCGTTACCTGTTCCCTGCATCTTCATGAATCTCATGTAAGCCTCACATTCCGCCGCAAGCGGCATCAGACCGCACCTTCTGACGCGGCTGGGAAATTAAGCCATTAATATTAGCCCCCAAATGGTGAAAAATAAGCCGGGGTGAACACTAATGGCAATCATATTCGTCAGGACAATCATTATCTTTGTTGTGATCGTCGCGGCACTCAAACTGATGGGTAAACGCCAGCTCGGAGAGCTGGAGCTCTCAGAACTTGTGGTGGCGGTGCTGATTTCGGATATGGCTGCTCTTCCTTTGGAAGACATCGGCATACCGCTGCTCAATGGTTTGGTTCCGGTAATCACGTTGCTGTGCTGTGAACTGCTTATATCCTATGGTTCTTTAAAAAGCATTAAATTCAGAAAGCTGATGTGGGGAAAACCTAGCTTGCTGATTGATAACGGCAAGATCGTTCAGCAGGAATTAAAGGCAAACAGGTTTTCGCTCGACGAGTTGACCGAATCGCTCAGGAAAAAAGATATTACGGATATAAGCACCGTCAGGTATGCGATTCTTGAAACCGACGGGACATTAAATACGGTACTGTATCAATCCGAGCAGCCTGTTACCGTATCCATGATGAATATCAAACTGCCTGAAAAAGGGATACCGATTGCCGTGATCAGTGACGGCAGGATTCTGAAAGATAACCTTCGGCGGCTTGGCAAGGATGAAAAATGGCTGAGCAAAGAGCTAAAAGGCAGAAACAACATAAACGTGAAGGACGTTTATTATATGACATTAGACGACGCCGAAAACATATATTTCGCGGCGAAGGAATCAGGTATGAAAGCCAAACAATCTTTACCGGGCGATAAGTAAAACGGAGGTGCGGTGTTGAAAAAAGAAATCGCAGCAATCGCACTGCTTGCCGTCATATTGGGATGCACTATAGGTAATATTTTCATCGTGAGACATTATACGAAGCATATCAATCATATGATCGATGAAATCCAGGTCCATGTCGAAAACAAGAAATGGGATGAAGCGATCAAGGCGGCGGAAAACGCAGAACAATACTGGCATAAAAAGAGTCATTATACACATATTGTTATGCGGCATTCGGAAATCAACCAGACCACGTTGATTTTCTGTCAATTCCTTGCGGAAGTATATAGAAATGATTTGGGGGGCGTGAAAGGTATGGGCAAGGCGCTGAAGGAGCAAATCCACAGTATGTACGACATGGAAACCATTAATATCGGTACGATATTTTAGCCTATCCGGCCTTAATCGATTTTTTTGTCGTTGAGCAGTTTATTCAGTTCATCCATAAATGTGTTGATATCCTTGAACTGCCGGTATACCGAAGCAAAACGGACATAAGCGACTTCGTCAATCTGTTTTAGGGATTTCATGACGAGTTCGCCGATGATCTGGGTGGATACTTCCCTGTCCAGAGAATTTTGCAGCTCCTGCTCAATATCGGAGGCTATGCTTTCGAGCTTTGACATCGGTACCGGTCTTTTTTCACAGGCGCGCATCAAACCGTTCAGCACCTTCATTTTGTCAAACGACTGGCGGCTTCCATCCTTTTTGATAACGAGAAGCGGAAGACGTTCCATTATCTCATATGTTGTAAAACGTTTCTGGCAGGAAAGGCACTCTCTTCGCCTTCTGATTGTGGAGCCTTCTTCGGCCGGCCTTGAGTCGATTACCTTGCTCTCGCCATAATTGCAATATGGACATCTCATCAGTTATCATTCCTTTTCTATATCGGTGACACATTTCGGGTTATCCGGTAATATTTAGGTGCATTATACTATAACAAAGTATAATTGTACAGAAGAACGGTTGTTCGAGTGCTCCGGCATAGGAATATATTACAGCTTGCTGATGATCTACCCGGCTGGTAAAATGAATCAGGGGTGATCATTTGTCTGTTTTCCGGAACATTTTCAGACGCGCTCTTAAAATGTGCGATATCTCGTACAGGATCATCAGGTATTCCTTGATGCTATCCTGTCTGCTGCTGGCAGGTTCACTTGCCTTATATGTCTCCTCGGGGGGGCTCAGCGTTTTTACATATGACACATACTACTGCGCGGAGGAATTGCTGAAGATGCCTTTTGTTGTTTTACTCATCGGCATCATTGCGTCGGTCTGTGTCGAGGATATGACTGTTAAATAGAAGCTTTTTAAATTCATCGTAATCATATAGCAGGTTTATGACTTGGAGCATATCCGAGACGCTCATCTTTTCGGGAAGCTCAAGCAGTTTGAGCAGCCTTTTCCTTTTTATATTGCTCTCTATCCGCCCGCTTAAACCGAATTCGTAGAGGCTCGCCTTGGTGAGCTTCTTTTTGTTTTCACGATCAACCGGAGATTTATCTTCGAAAGTAGCTCCCGCCATCTTAAGCGCATTGAGGATGGTCTCTTCGCTCATACCCTCTACACCCAGTTTCCCTTCTTTGGATGCCCGGTTCTTTCGTTTTTCTTTCCCTGGTATATCGGGTATATAGGCGTTTTTAACCGTTCCCTCAGAAATCATGCTCTTGAGATGATTTCTGATTAAAAAGCCTGCGCCGTCGCTGTCGGTAAGAATGATTACACCGCATTTTACCGCGAGTTTTCTGATTAATGCAATGATTTCATGATGAGAGAACACCTGAAACCCACCGGTTTCAATGATTTGAGCATTGACATAACGGCTCAGCGTGTCTCTGTCGCAGCGTCCCTCGACGATAATGGCTTCCTTTACGCTAAGACGCTCACCCTTTTTTGTCATGTCCACCTCAACGCTAAACAGATCTTTGGCCTGCCAGAAAGATCAGCAAATCTGTCAGACAGATGTTTTCACCAATCGACGTACTTTTCATTTTCAAATCCGTTTCCGCACAAGCCGTAACGGCATCCTCGCACCATTTAAGTGAAAAAGAAGGTGCGGCTTCCATCAACAGCCTTGCCTGATAATCCGAACGGAGCTCCAGCATAGCCTTAATGTCGTTTTTATCCTTATTTTGTTCATAAGCAAGGCGCGCAAAATAAAGCCTTCTGATTTGTGCGCCTAAAATGGCAAGCAGTTTGGTCGGGCTCTCGCGCATCTGAAAAAGCTGCGACAGGATTTTTACCGCCTTTCCGAAATCGTTTTGTGAGATAGCATTTACCATATTAAAGGCGGCGGCATCCGGAACAGGTACGGCGACCGCTTCGATATCCGCGCGCGATATGGTATCAGAGCGCGCATAGGCTGATATTTTTTCAATTTCAGAGATCAGGCCGGTCATCAGGTCGCTGCAATAAAACATTAAATATTCCGCATCTTCTCGGGATATGGCTTTTCCGTTATGCTTGAACCGCCGCTTGATCCAGTTGGTCAGATCGCTATGCTCTTGTACGGGTATTTCGACAACTTTGGCTTTTGCTTCGATGACCGAATGAATTCTTTTGCGCCTGTCCGGTCTAAATTCAATTAAATCAAAAATAAACGCAATGCAGCAATATTCGGGAATGTCGGATAATATGGTTATGAGCTGCTGTGCCGTTTTCTCGTCCGCCGTATACATGTCGTAATCACGGACTTCCACAAAGGTCATTTCGGAAAAGGACGGCAGAGAATTAACAGCATCATTGAATTCGGACAGATCAAATGTTCTGCCATTTAGTTTCTTCAGGTTAAAATCAGGTGCGCCCTCACCCAGAACTGTTTTTTTCATTTCCGTAAGGTAATACTCGCGCAAATAGTCCTCTTCACCATGCAGAATATATAAGCTTTTTAGCTTCTTAGCTAAAATCGCTTTTTTCAAGTCGGCATATTCTTTGTTCTGATACGTTCTTTTCACGATGGCCTCCATTTATACGAATCTTCAGATGAGATGAAAAACAGCATTAATTCAAATACGAATGAAGCTTCAAGGTAATCTGGCCGTTTAAATCGGTGCGGTATACCTTAATGCCCGCATATTTCAAACGCGAAATCGTTTCCGCTGACGGGTGCCCGTATGAATTGTAGCCGGAAGAGATGAAAACAATCTCCGGCTTCAATGTGTCGAGCAGTCTTATACAGGTAGAGTACCTTGAACCGTGATGCCCGGCGAAAAGCAATTCCAGATCCTGAAGCCCGGTATATTCCAGCAGCATCCATTCCGTTTCTTCATCAATGTCTCCGGTGATCAACGTATCGAAACCGTTTGCTCCGCTCAGCACGCAGAGACCCTGTTCATTTTTCCCTCCGGTTCCCAATGCGGGAAAAATTTCGAACCGGATGCTGCCCAGAAGCAATGAAACGGTTTTCTTATCGACAAAAGTAACCTCTGTGCCTGATTTCTCTGCCAGCTCGAGAATCTCATATCCCAGTTCACCTTTGTCCTTAAGATCCGGCACGATCAGCCGCAAAACTTTGATGCGTCTGAGCAGTTGTAAAACACCGTTTGCATGATCTTCATGATAATGTGTCAAAATCAAAAGGTCAACCCGGCTTTCTCCTTCACTGAACAAATAACGAACCGCATTGTCTCCTGCATTGAGCATTCTGTTTCCGCCGCAGTCAACGATTGCGGATTTCCCATTGGAGCGAAAAACAATGCACTGACCCTGACCCACATCAAGAGCTGTCACCGCGAATTTGGTTTTGTCCGATTCAATTTTCGTCAAAAGAAGCACAACCGACAGCATCAGCATTGCCGGCACTGAGATCATCAGCAGTTTCCTTTTGATCCCCGGGTAAAGCACGACGATGATCATAAGCAAATAGAAGAAAACCAGCCAGGCGGAGACGGTAAAATTCCTTGTGTATAATGCCGGTAAAGGCGTTTTTGCCAGAAAATACATGATGCTTAGAATGTAGCGGACGAGCAGCGAAACAACGGGAACGAAAATCCAGCCCAAGGGCATAAACAAGGCGCCGAGTATCGCTGTAAAAATGCCGATGCAAAAAGCGCAGGAAACAGCCCAAAGTATCAAAAGATTCGTAACCGGCGCGATCAACGAAACCTGCTCGAAGCTCAGTGCTGTAAGCGGGACCACAAATACCAAAGCCGCAAAGCTGACCGCGACCCCGGCAATGGCAAAACGCAGTGCCGACCGAAAAAGAACAGCCGGTAACGATTTACTGAAGAAAAAAGACAAGGAAAACTCAAATTGCCGCTTTGTTTTCAGTAACCGCTCAACAGGCTTTATTTTTGTGATTGTCATAATGATGGCATTCTGAAGCCTTCCGGAGAACAGGTGAATGCCCAGAACAGAGGCAAAGGACAGCTGGAGGCCTGCCTGTTTTGCGGAAAAAGGATTAACGGCAAGCAGAACCATCAAGGCAAAACCGAGCGCCGTCACCGAGTCATATTCCCGCATCAGAAGCGGCGCGGACAGAAGCAGAATCTGCATGATTCCTGCCCGCATGATGGAAGGTGTGCTCCCGACCATAAGCATATAAAACAAGATGATAGGGAACAAAAGCGCATATGTTCTCTTGCGCTTTCCGAACAGTCGGACAATTAGACCGACCAGAAAAGAAAGATGCATGCCGGATACGGCCACTGTATGTGAAGCGCCGGTCACGGATAGGACAGACAGCAGATAAGAGTCTTTGTTTAATTCCGTTTTATCTCCCGTCAGCAAAGCGTTCAGAAAGGGCGAAACGTCCTCAGCAAACAGCTTTGTTACCGTGCGCCTAAATAAATAAGCCAGCCTGACGGGATAATACACAGGCGATAAGCTGTTATCAGCTATGACTTTCGGCGCTTCCTTGGCTGTAAATGTTAAGAAGCAACCCTTTTGAGATAAATGATCGTAATCAGGTCTATCGGATACCGATACGGCTTTTGCTTTGACCGATATGGTTTGTCCGGGCTTTAAACCGGACGCGTCGAAGTCATAAAAATAGAGGATGGATTTAATGTCGGGTTTTCCGGGCAGTAAAAGTCTGGCCGTGAGCTTTAAGCCATAATCTGTGCTTTGCGGATAGTCAAGAATCGTAAAGGAATATCTGTCGGTTACGCCGTGAAAGACGTTGGCCGGCTCATAAAAAACAGTCTTATATATGCAATTCCACAAAAAGCCGAGGGCAAGGCCCCATAAAATGAGCCTTGCCGGTCTTAGTTTTGCACACCGAATCACAATAACAGCGGTTCCGGCCGCTGCAGCGAGCAAACCGATGATCAAAGCTGTTTTTGTATTGAGCAGATATTGTGTCAGAAAAACAGCCGCTGAAAAGGAAAACGCGAATAGCGCAAGTTTCCGCATGCTAAGTCACTCCAGCTTCATGTGAGGCTCGGCAGATTCCGGTCAGAGACATGCTTTAGACTCGGTTTTCGTTTAACAGATCCTTTTAATTCAGCCCGGCGGCCATGCCATTTTGCGGCCGGCAAGCACATGAAAGTGCAGATGAGGAACCGACTGGCCCGCATCGGGTCCGCAGTTTGTTATGACCCGGAAGCCGTCCTTACATTCCGGTCTTTTTGTCAGATTGGCAATTACCTCAAATATATGTGCCACGATCTCAGCTTCCTTGACGCCAATGTCCGCTGCCGAGGCGATATGCTGCCTTGGGATAACAAGGAAATGAACAGGCGCTTGGGGACTCAAATCGGTAAAGGCATATACCGTATCGTCCGCATAAACGCAATCTGATGGGATCTCCCCGGACGCAATTTTACAAAACAGACATTCGGACAAGTCTATCACTCCGTTTCCTTTATGTTAGCCGAGACAAAATCGTCTACGGCAGCCAATGCGTTGTCCAGCATCAGGGCGTTCTTTCCGCCCCCCATTGCAACATCCGGCTTTCCGCCTCCGCTGCCTCCGGTGATACCCGTTACAAGCTTGATAAGTTCGCCCGCTTTCATACCCGCTTCGATAGCCCTCTTTCCGCAAACGGATATAAAGGTTATCTTATCTCCGGTCACCGACGCCAGAACCGCAACAACATGCTCTGATTTGTCCCGCAGGAAATCACCGGCCGAACGAAGCCAATCGGCATCGGCTTCTCCGACTACGGAAGTGACAACCCTCAAGCCCTTCACATTGCGCGAGGCGACCAGAAAATTCTCAACTTCGCCGCGGATGAGCTTTCCTTTAAGCTTCTCTACGGTTTTCTTTAGTTCTTTAGTTTCGTTAAGGTACTGGTCTACCTTCGTTTTCAATTCCGACGTCGATGTTTTCAGACTCTCCGCGATAGCCTTGTTCAGGCCGGCTGCTTCATGGTACAGTTCAAGCGCCTTTTTGCCTACAACGGCTTCGATTCTGCGGACACCTGCGGCGACCGAGAACTCCGAAGTTATAATAAATGAACCGATACGTGCGGTATTGGAAAGATGCGTTCCGCCGCAAAGCTCGGTGGAGTAGGAACCCATTTTGATAACCCTGACGACATCGGCGTATTTTTCGCCGAACAGCGCCGATGCGCCCTCTTTTTTTGCCTCCTCCAGCCGCATCTCTTTCATCGATATGCTCAGATCAAGCAGAATCTGATCATTGATTTCTGTTGATATCCGTTCCAGATCATCCGGTGAAATAGCGGAATAATGCGTAAAATCGAATCTGATGACATCGGGAACGACTAATGAACCGGCTTGTTCGACATGCGGTCCGAGCACGTTTTTTAACGCTTTGTGCAAAAGATGCGTTGCGCTGTGCGCACGCATGATAGCGCGGCGGCGCTCTTCATCAATATTGGCAATAACATTGTCTTCAACTCTGAGCTCACCCGATATAACCGTTCCTGAGTGCAGGAATTTTCCGTCTTTTGTTTTGTGTACATCATTTACGCCAAAGCTTGCTGAAGCCGAAGAGATTATGCCGTGATCCGCCGCTTGTCCGCCCATTTCGGCATAAAACGGCGTTTTATCGAGCACAATGATCCCGCTTTGTCCTTCTTTTATAGAAGAGCATAACTCGTCCTCGGCGATGATCGCCAGAATCTGCGCTGTAGTCCTGACGGATTCATAACCCGTAAACAAAGTTTCATGTTCTTTCGGTAATCCGAGATCCAGCGCTTCCCAGCCGAAATCGCCCAAAGCGGCGGTGGCGGCTCTTGCCCTTTCTTTTTGCTCATTCATGCTTTTATTAAATCCGTTAATGTCGGCTTTCATGCCGTTCTCTTCCAGGATCTCAACGGTAAGATCAATCGGGAATCCGTAGGTGTCATACAATTTAAAGCAATCGGTTCCTTCAAGAATATCTTTGCCGTCGTTTTTTGCTTCTTCTATTAGCGCGGAGAGAATCTTCATACCGGAATCAATCGTCAGGCCGAAGCGTTCTTCCTCAGCCAGAATGACCTTACCGATATAGGTTTGTTTCTCTTCAAGCTCCGGATATGCGTCTTTACTCTCTTTTACAACGGTCCGAAAAATCTCATGAAGGAAGGGCCCCGACAGACCAAGGAGCTTACCGTGCCGTGCCGCCCGCCGGATAAGGCGTCGGAGCACATAACCCCTTCCCTCGTTTGAAGGGATGATGCCGTCGCCGATCATCATTGTGGCGGATCGTATATGATCGGTGATGATGCGCAGGGAGGTATCCGTTATTGTGTCTTCCCCGTATTTGACGCCGGTGACCTCCGACACCTGCTTTAAAATATTCGAAATGGTATCAACATCAAACAGAGATTCGACGCCCTGCATGATACATGAAATCCTCTCGAGTCCCATACCGGTGTCGATATTCTTGTTGGCAAGCGGCGTATAGTTACCGTTACCGTCGTTGTAATACTGGGTGAACACCAAATTCCAGAACTCAACATATCTGTCGCAGTCGCAGCCGACAGCGCAGGTATCTTTTCCGCAGCTATATTTAGCACCGCGGTCGAAATATATCTCCGTGCACGGGCCGCAGGGGCCTGCGCCGATTTCCCAGAAGTTGTCGGCCTTTCCAAGCCTGACGATGTGCCCGGGTTTCACGCCGATCTCTTTGGTCCAGATGTCATAAGCTTCGTCGTCATCCAGATAAACGGAAACATGCAGCCTGTCTTCTGGTATTTCAAGAACCTCGGTTATAAACGCCCAGGCCCAGGTGCAGGCTTCACGTTTAAAGTAATCGCCGAAAGAAAAGTTGCCGAGCATTTCGAAAAACGTACCGTGTCGGCTCGTCTTTCCGACGAGCTCTATATCGGGCGTTCTGATGCATTTTTGACATGACGTGACTCTTTTGCTCGGGGGCACCGCTTCGCCCGAGAAATACGGCTTCAAGGGCGCCATTCCGGAATTGATGATCAGCAGTCCTTTGTCACCTTGCGGGATGAGCGGAAAGCTTTTCATGCGCAGGTGACCCTTGCTTTCAAAAAATGACAGGTATTTTTCTCTGATTGTATTTAGTCCCAGCTTCTCCATTCCGGAATAAACCTCCATTGTCTCTTGTTGTGTGTTTACTGGTTTTTAAAGCGCCGCGATGCCGTTTTAAAGGCAAGAAAACTTATCCGCCGAACTCATCGCTTTTGACAAATACTTCAAAATCCGCATAGTTGTTAAAGAAGTTGTGCGTATTTTCCTTATTGAGCGCGTAATAGAAATAGTCCGTTTCCTCCGGTTCAAGCGCGGCTTTTATTGACGCAATGCCCGGATTAGCAATGGGACCGGGCGGCAAGCCCTTGTTCAGATAGGTGTTGTAAGGGCTGTCTATCAGAAGATCCTGGTTAGTCAGGTACGCCTTGCGCTCTTCGAGAACATACTGGATCGTAGCGTCTATTTCCAGATATGAATAATCGCTGGCAAGCCTGTTGTAGATGACCGAAGCGATGGTGGGACGCTCCTGGTTGTTCCCCGCTTCCATTTCAATAAGCGAAGCGACCGTCACCACCTCGTGCATGGTCATTCCGCGCAGTTCGGCTTGATTGTACATGACATCCGTAACGCGATTGTCAAAATTACTTAAAAACTTATCGATGACATATTGCGGAGAAGAGTCGACATAGAACTCGTAGGTGTCCGGGAAAAGGAAACCCTCCAACCTCATCTCGTCACCGAGGGTGGACGAACTGAGAAAATCATAGCTGAAGTCATAATTTGCCGCTGCTTCCCAAAGCTCGCTTGTTTTGCAGACTCTGTTTTCTTCCAATATTTCAAAAGTCTGCTTCAATGATTTCCCTTCCGGTATCGTTACTTCAACAATCATCATAGAGTCGGCGCCTTCTTGAAGCTTTGCTACAATCGCACGGTAATCGTATTTTGTGCTCAGCTGATAGGTACCCGGGTCTATTTTTGTTTCGGCTTCGGATATTTTCGCAAAGATTCGAAACAGAAACTTATATTCAATGATACCCTTCTCTTTAAGTTCGTCAATGACTTCGTTCATCTCAAAATCATCCGGGATCTCTATTGTGGCCGAGATTTCCTTTTTGTTCAACGCAAGGACATCGCTTGCAGCCAGCCACAAGAGTGACGCCAGAATTATGCTTATTCCAATGATAAAGGCAAAATACATAAAACCGCCCATGCACCCAAGCCTTCTGTTTCTCCTTCGTCTCACGAGCCGATAATCACGCCCTTCATAAGCCCCTTCCGGGGTTTCTGTCTTCCCCGGTTCTGTCTCCGGCATCTGCATCCTTCGGCTGCTTTTAGTCGCTTCCGATATGCTTTTAACGTCGTTCGGTATCACATTCGTATCGTCTGATATTGTGCCGCTGTCATTTACACTGTTGATTTCCCCGACCGGCGGCAGCCAGTCTGAAATCATGGTGTCGCTGAATCCGGCCTCGCTGCTGTTATCCTCGACACTTTCCGGCGTTTCAATCGATTGAAGATAGGCTTCAAGTTCCTCATCCGTCATTTTGTGAACGCCGTCATTTATTTCATCGGTATCATCGGAAGGCTCACTGCCGAAAATATCTTTCCAGTTGTCAGACATAATGATTTTGCATTCCTTTCGAAAAGTTTCAGAACAAAACAGGAAACGAAGTAACCCCACCATGATTTTTCGCATAGAATAAGCCGAACAGTGACGCTAGGCATTAGCTTCCGACGGCTTTTATTATCACCATAGCCGCGCAATAAGAAAGCCGATCATTTAAGGCGCGGAGAAAGGACATAATTTATGTTTTTTGGAAACAACAATAACAGCTGTATTTGGATCATACTCATTATTATCGTTTTATGCTGCTGTTGCGGTAGCGGTTTCGGAAGCTGCAGTAACAATCCCTGCTAGCATCCGTTAATGCGAGACTTCCCGCATGAAAGTCCGAGTAAAATCAATGCTTTTCATATGGCTTTCATTGCCGGAAGTCTCGTACCAAAGATATTTGCTTGATTCCGCTTATCAATGATTAACCGCGTCTAAAACTTGCATACAATTTACATAGCGCGGAGAAAGGACATAATTATGTTATTTGGAAATAACGATTGCAGCTGCATCTGGATTATTTTGATCATCATTGTTCTGTGTTGCTGCTGCGGTAGCGGTTTTGGCGGCTTCAGCAATAACCCCTGCTAGTATTATTGATATCGGAGCTTTCAAACAGGGATCTGATACCGGTAATCCAATCGCCAGGAAGCTGAAACCATCGGAATTATGTCAAAGCGATCTCTGACCGTTAGCGATCAGAGATCGCCTCATGCGAAACCTTTTACCGGCGAAACCTTTTCGCCGGTAAAAGGTTTCGCTGAACGCCTGATATCAGGTTAATTCATTGGGTAATCTGAGGATGTTTTTCTCGGTCACAAGGCAATCCACTTTCCTGTCATGGTCCTCTGTGGGAACGCTATCGCATAAAAGCCTGTCTCTTGCCAATCCAATGGAGAAAAAGTCACGCTTTATTAAAAATCTGTCGTAATAGCCGCTGCCTTTTCCAAGCCGATAGCCCTTTCGGTCAAAAGTAAGAGCCGGCACCACAATGACATCGCCGTCCTTTGGCGTGATGATTTCGGCATCCGCGGCCGGCTCGAGAATACCGTACATGCCTTCTATTTTCTGTCCGTTGGGATTAAGTACGGAAAAATGCATGATGCCCTTACCCTCACAGACAGGCAGAGCCACGACTTTACCCATTTCAAACATCGTATCTATAAGCCTGCGCGTGTCCACTTCCCTGCCCATGCTGCAGTATATCAGCATACGGTCGCAGGCGCGCACTTCGGGCAGCGTCATAATATTTCTGTATATTAGGTTGTTGGATGTCTCCAGATAATTTTCATCCATTTGTGAGATATGCTTCTTAATCGTTTTGCGCAAAGCCTTTTTTTCTGCAGTTGCGCAGGAGATGGAAATGGTCATATGGAATATCGGAACTTGAGCGCGTTCCTGCCCTTCAATGTATTTATATATCTTTTTGTTGCCGGTGCAGTGAAATCATAAACCATTCAAAGAATATTTTCAACCAATGTTTTCACTTCGCGGTGTATTTTCTCGGCACTTTTCATTACGCCATCGGGTGCGCATAGCACTCTGCGCCATCCGAAAAAATCGGCGGCAGTCTCAGCGGCACTCCGGCAGCGTTTAAGATAAAGGGAATCCTTCTCGTGAATATCACCCGGGGCGCCTGTTTCCAGCTGTCTTTTTCTGATCTGGCTTTCGGCGATGGCTACAGGCACATCAAAATATATAACCAGATCGGGCGCGGGCAGGCCGAGCAGAGTGAATTCATATTCATACAGCCATTTGAAAAAAGCCGGCATCTGCTTCGGGTCAAGCTTAGCCGCCTGGTGGACAGCATTGGCCGTTGTATACCGGTCCGTCACAATCGGCGTGCCCGAGGCATAGGCGCTTTGCCATACTTTTTTATACGACGCGTAGCGGTCAACAGCGTAAAAGGAGGAAGCGGCATAGGGGTTTACATCATCGGGATTGCTGCCGAACTCACCTCCGAGGTACATTCTGATCAGCGCCGACGACGGCTGTGAATACTGGGGGAAAACAAGCTGGACATATTCGCGCCCTTCCTCGTCCAGGCTCTTGCAAAGCTGCTTAAATTGCGTGGATTTTCCCGATCCGTCTATTCCCTCAAATACGATTAGCTTTCCCATTAGCGTATTCCTATTCTCCGGCGAGACATTTACTTCAGACGCGTCATCTCCCGCCGGAGAAATGCCGCAGGATTTTTGAGGGGCAAACAGGTGTCAATCGCTTTAATCAATTTCGCATGCGTTCCGGCCCATTAGCCGCCTGATCATCACCGTCAAAATAAACGCCGGCAGTTTTATCATGCGCTTGATTCTGGATGGCTGCTTGATGAGCCTGTACAGCCACTCAAGGTTAAGTTTCTGCCATCTCGACGGTGCTCTCTTAGCAATACCGGCATAACCGTCCAAAGATCCGCCGAGACCCATCATCAGGCAGGGTTTAAGCTTTTCACGGTTTTCGGCCATCCAGATCTCCTGCTTTGGCGCACCGAGGCCGACTGCAAGGAGTTCCGGCCCGGTGTCAAGTATTTTCTGTATGATCGGAGCGGTATCCTTAAAATAACCATCCGCTGTTCCGGAAATGCGTAAACCGGGGTATCGTCCGGTAAGGTTTTCGGCGGCCAGTTCGGCTACGCCGGGCTTCGCGCCCAATAAAAAAACGCTTCCGTGTGATTCGGCCAGCTTTGCCATAACGGTTTCCGCCAGGTCTATCCCCGGAATCCTTTCTTTGAGCGGCTTGCCGAGGATTTTGCTCGCGTAGATGATCCCGATTCCGTCGGCAACCACCAGATCAGCATTGTTGATTATTTTCTTCAATGGCTTGTCTTTGCGGCAGAGCCAGACTATTTCCGGGTTCGCCGTTACGACATAGCCGCCTTTTTTTACCATGGACAGGCATGCCTTTACCGCTTCATCCATCGTAACATTATCAAACCCTATGCCCTCAATCACAGTTTTCAAATGATCACCGCCAACAAACCGTATAAAAGCCATCCGCAAAAAGCGGAAAAGCCTGTTGTTATTTCAATAATCCAGTTTACTACGCTGCATGCGCCATGTCAACCTGTCGGCTGCTTGAGTTTCCGCAAAACAAAAG
>LSQX01258291.1_pt1 | contig 33817 bp, 15 predicted proteins | sample 654561 | NCBI WGS metagenome assembly LSQX01 (sample SAMN04489861, study PRJNA283612) | anaerobic digester metagenome | isolation source: 4 biogas reactors fed with cattle manure at either 37C or 55C with and... | place: Denmark: Kongens Lyngby | collected 2014 | reverse complement strand
ATCAGCACATTCTTCATTTGTGTTCATTGACTTAAAATTTGGGTGAATTTGTGGAGAAAAAATACCTGTTGAAAAGTTGAATAGTTGAGAAGTTGAGAAGTTGAGAAACCCCTTAACCTTGAACTTTAAACCTTAAACTTTGAACCTTGAACCTTGAACCTTAAATCCGCTGGCTAGCGGACAAGCTCTTAAACCAAAAACCCCGCCAGCGTATTGACTGACGGGGCTTTTGTACCCGGAGCCGGGCTCGAACCGGCACGGCCGCAATGGCCACAGGATTTTAAGTCCTGGGTGTCTACCAATTCCACCATCCGGGCTGGTGACACTTTCTTTCACGAAATTATAAAAAAAAACCTCTTTGACAGAGGTTTTTTTGAGCGGAAAACGGGACTCGAACCCGCGACCCCGACCTTGGCAAGGTCGTGCTCTACCAACTGAGCTATTTCCGCAATCGGGTTTTGAGGCTGCAAATATACAAGCATTTTTTAAAACAGAAAAAAAATTTTAAAGCCCTGAAAAAAAAATTCTCCCGGCATCTTCTTAAATGCTGTTAAAAAGTAAGTTGGTTCGCGATTATTGTTTATTTTTGTGGCCCAAACAAAACAGTATTCACCAACGCGAAAACAAAACGATGAAAAAGCTGCTTTATCTGCCCTTGCTGGTACTTCTCCTGGTGGGAACCACCGTTTCGGCACAGCAACCCAAATTCGGTCACATCAATACGAGCGAACTTTTAAGCATCATGCCGGGCCGTGACTCTGCACAGGTCAAGATGGAACAGTATGCTCAGACCCTTGAACAACAGTTCACCACCATGCAAACCGAATTGCAGACCAAATACCAGGATTACCTCACCAACGAAGCCACCTATTCTGACCTGATCCGTCAGTCGAAGCAGCGTGAGATCACCAGCATTCAGGAGCGTCTCCAGGAATTCCAGGAGCAGGCCCAGCAGGACCTCGTTAACCAGGAAAACCAGTTGCTGACTCCCATCATCGATGCGGCCCGTAAAGCCATCGAAGACGTGGCTAAAGAAAATGGCTATTCTTATGTGTTTGATACCGCCGGTGGACAGGTACTTTATTTTCCGCCCTCCGACAACATCATGAACCTGGTGAAGGCCAAACTGGGTATCGCTCAATAAGCAAAAAAGGATTCGACAACATTTCCGTAAAGCCGTCGCAGGATCAAACCTGAGGACGGCTTTTTTTTTGGAAAAACCCGCGATTCGGGCCTTGTCAGCCCTGATTTTCGTCGCGGTACCAGCCGCTGTATTTCACGTAGTTGTTTGAGATGCGTTCGAGCAGGTCGTGGGTGAGTTCCTGGCTGATGTCCTTCACCTTTCGGGCGGGGATGCCTGCCCAGACGCTGCCGGGCTCGACCACGGTGTTTTCGAGGACCACGGCCCCGGCGGCGATAATGGAGTTGCTGCCGATTTGGGCGTTGTCCATCACGATGGCGTTCATGCCGATCAGCACGTTGTCGGCTATTGTGCAGCCGTGCACAATGGCTTTATGGGCGATGGAGACGTTGTTGCCGATGGTGGTGGGGGCGGTTTGGTAGGTGCAGTGGATGACGGCCCCGTCCTGGATATTGACCTTGTTGCCGATGCGAATGCGGTGGACGTCGCCCCGGACCACGGCATTGAACCAAACGCTGCACTGGTGGCCCATCACCACATCGCCGATGATGGTGGCGTTGTCGGCCAGGTAGCAGTCCTTGCCAAACTGGGGGGTGAAGCCCCGTATGCTTTTTATGAGTGCCATAAACGGATAACAATCAGAAAGCGATTTCGTTCATCACAGCTTCAGCAGGCTGCCCAGGGGGTCCTTGCCGCCAAAGAGCATGCGCTCGGGCTGTTCGATCATTTCTTTGATCTTCACCAGGAAGCCCACCGACTCACGGCCGTCGATGATGCGGTGGTCGTAGGAGAGGGCCACATACATCACGGGGCGGATCTCCACCCTGCCGTTGATGGCCACGGGGCGCTCAACGATGTTGTGCATGCCCAGGATGGCGCTCTGGGGCGGGTTGATGATGGGGGTGGAGAGCATGGAGCCAAACACCCCGCCGTTGGTGATTGAGAAGGTGCCGCCCGTAAGTTCTTCGATGCTGATCTTGTTGTCGCGGGCTTTTTGTGCCAGCCCGGCGATCTTCAATTCGAGTTCGGGCAGCGACAGCCGCTCGGCATTGCGGATCACGGGGACCATCAATCCTTTGGGGGTGCTCACGGCGATGCCCAGATCGGCATAGTCGGGCAGCACAATGGCGTTGTCTTCGATGCGGCCGTTGACTTGGGGGAAGTGGGGGATGGCCACGGTGACGGCTTTGGCAAAAAACGACATGATGCCCAGCTTGATGCCGTACTGTTCCTGGAAGGCTTTCTGGTATTTTTTTCTCAGGGCCATCACAGCCGACATGTCGACTTCGTTGAAGGTGGTGAGCATGGCGGTTTGGTTTTTGACCGCCACCAGTCGCTCGGCCACTTTCTTGCGCAGGGTCGACATCTTCTGGCGTTCTTCATTTCGGCTGCCGCCCCAGGAGGGCGTAGCGGGAGCAGGGGCTGAGGCAGGGCCGTCCTGCTCCTTATTGTATTGTCGTGCTATGGCGGCCAGGATGTCGCGGCGGGTGATGCGTTTCCCCCCGGGGTTCAGATGGCCTTGGGGGTTTGCGATGCCCAGCTCATCGAGCAGCTTTTGTGCCTGGGGAGAGAAGGTGAAGCCACTTTCTGAGGGCTCTTCTTTCTTTTCGGCAGGCTTATGCGGTTCGGTCTTTAGCCCGGCTTCCTTTGCAGGGGTTTCTGCCTGCTTTGCTTCAGGGGCAGGGGCGGGCACGGCTTTGGCGCTGCCTTCGGGGGCAGCGGCTTCGGTGTCGATCTGGCCTATGATCTTGCCCGGCTCGGTGGTGGTGCCTTCTTCCACGCTGATGCGCAGGCGGCCTGCCTGTTCGGCGTTGATGGTAAGGGTGGCCTTATCCGAGTCGATCTCGGCAATTTCCTGGTCTTTCGTTACGTAAGCGCCGTCTTCAACAAGCCAGCGGGCCAGTTCTACCTGGGTGATCGACTCGCCCGCGGAAGGCACTCTGATGTCGATAAGCATAAGTTCTTTTTTATTGGTTTTCCACTAATTCACTGATGCACAACTGCCGGCACTCGCGGCATACGTTCTTACAGTTGCACTCTTCAAAGGCTTTTTCGATGATCTTTTGCTGCTGCATATGGTGGAATCGGCTGGATCCGCTGGCAGGGCTGGCGCTGGGCGGACGGGCGATGACACTCATTGCCAGGCCGTCGAGGTTTTGCGACAGGAATGGCCAGGCACCCATATTCTGGGGTTCTTCCTGGACCCAGATCACCCGTTTGGCGCCGGGGTATTTGGCGACAAGGGCTTTCAGCTCATCAACGGGCAGGGGATAGAGTTGTTCGAGGCGCAGGATGGCTGTATTGTCGAAGCCTTTCTGTTTTTTTTCTTCCAGCAGTTCGTAATAGATCTTTCCGCTGCACACCAGCACCCGGTCTACTTTTTTGGGATCGGCATCAGGGTCGTCGATGATTTCGCTGAAGTGTCCCCGGCTGAATTCGTCGAGTTTGGAGATGCAGCGGGGATGACGCAGCAGGCTCTTGGGGGTGAACACCACCAGGGGCTTGCGATAGGGGCGTTTCATCTGGCGGCGCAGCAGGTGGTAGAGGCTGGCGGGGGTGCTGCAGTTGGCCACCTGGATGTTGTTCTCGGCGCAGGCTGCCAGCATGCGTTCCATGCGGGCGCTGCTGTGTTCGGGGCCCTGGCCTTCGAAGCCGTGTGGCAGGTAAACCACCAGGCCGTTCATCACCTTCCATTTCTCTTCGGCGCTGGTGATGAACTGGTCAATGATGATCTGCGCCCCGTTGAGGAAGTCGCCAAACTGGGCTTCCCAGATGACGAGGCTGCCGGGGCTGGCCATCGCATAGCCGTATTCAAAACCCAGCACCCCGTATTCGGACAACAGGGAATTGTAAATCTCAAAGCGGGCTTGCCCGCTGCCCAGGTGGTTGAGGGGAATGTACTCCTCTTCCGAGTCTTCGAGCTTGATGACGGCGTGGCGGTGGCTGAAGGTGCCGCGTTCCACGTCCTGCCCTGTGAAGCGGATGGGGATGCCCTCGCTGAGCAGGCTGGCATAGGCCAGGGTCTCGCCCATGGCCCAGTCGAGTCCATCGCCCTTGGCAATCATATGCTGGCGCTCTTCCATGAGTTTGCGTGTCTTACGGAAGAAGGGCTTGTCGGCAGGCAGGCTGGTGATTTTTTCGCCAAGCTCCCTGAGTTTTTTCTTGGGAAGGCCCGTATCCACCTTGCGGAAGATGTCTTTTTGAATGGCTTTACTGAAGCCCTCCCAGGTCTTGGCAAGGAAGGGGTCGATTTCGCCTTTCTCTATTTTGCGGGCTTCCTCCAGCTCACGTTCCAGTATGTCTTCGAAAGCCTTGCGGATGGCTTCTGCCTGTCCTGGCTTCAGGGTGTTGTCGCTGAGGAGTTTTTCAATGAACAGGGTGGCCGGGTCGGGATGCTTTTCAATGATCTTATACAGGACAGGCTGGGTGAAGCGGGGTTCGTCGCCCTCGTTGTGGCCGTGCTTGCGATAGCAGAGCAGGTCGATAAACACGTCGCGCTGGAATCGCTGGCGGAATTCCACGGCCAGTTCAATTGTATGGACGATGGCTTCCACGTCATCGCCGTTTACGTGAAAGATGGGCGACTGAATGGTTTTTGCCACGTCGGTGCAATAGGTGCTGGAGCGGGCATCCAGGTAGTTGGTAGTGAAGCCCAGTTGGTTGTTGATGACCAGGTGGAGGGTTCCTCCGGTCTGATAGGCTGGCAGTTGCGACATCTGCAGGACCTCATAAACGATGCCCTGGCCTGCCACGCTGGCATCGCCGTGAATGAGGATGGGCAGCAGGCGGGTCATGGTGCCTTGGTGCTTATGATCAATTTTTGCGCGTGCCAATCCTTCCACAACAGGGTTGACGGCTTCCAGGTGGCTGGGGTTGGGGGCGATGCTCAGGTTGATCGAGCGATTGTGGCGCGTGGTGGTATCCAGGGTGCAGCCCAGGTGGTATTTCACGTCGCCCAGCAAGGTCTCGTCGGCATATTCCTTGCCTTCAAACTCGCTGAATATCTTGTGGTAGGGCTTCTTCAGGATGTTGCCCAGCACGTTGAGGCGGCCACGGTGGGCCATGCCCAGCACCACCTCTTCCACGCCGTGTTCGGTGCCTTGTTCGATGACGGCATCGAGGGCAGGGATCAGCGTCTCGCAGCCTTCGAGGGAGAAGCGTTTCTGCCCGGGAAAACGCCTGCGCAGAAACTGTTCGAATGCCACCGCCTCGGTAAGTTTCTGCAGGATCTGCATTTTCTTGCTGCGGTCGAACACAGGGGTGTTGCGGCTGGATTCCATCCGGTTTCTAAGCCATTCGACGATTTCGGGGCTGCGGATGTACATATATTCAACGCCGATGCTTTGGCAGTAAGTCTGCTTCAAATGGCCGATGATGCGCTCGAGGGTGGCAGGGCCTATCCCCACCTCATTACCTGCCTGGAAGGTGGTCTTGAGGTCGCCGGCGCTGAGCCCGAAGTTCTCGGGCTCGAGGGTAGGGCTGTACTTGCGGCGCGTGCGCACCGGGTTGGTGAGGGTGAACAGGTGACCACGCTCCCGGTAACCATTGATGAGATCGATCACATTGAACTCCTTGCGGTATTGCTGCGAAGCTTTTTCATTAAGCATGTCCTCTTGCGGGAAGTGGGTGCGGGCAAATTCAAAACCTTCGAAAAAACGGCGCCAGGAAACATCAATGGAATCGGGTTCGGAGCTGTATTTCCGGTATAATTCTTCTATTCCCGGGATCTCTGAGTTACCTAAATATGAAAATTTGTTCATATACATTGATTGCTTAGACAGATCGTAGATACAAATGTAGCATAAAAAAAAACGTAAAAAGATTTTGTCCATTTCAATTGTTTGTTTCTCATTCATTTTCACTGAAAAGGCTATAAAAGCTAAGATTTTTTAAAAAAAAGGCTAAAAACTGGAAAATTTTTTGTTTCTTTAGCAATCGAAAACTCGGTTAATACCGTAAAAAAATCTTTGTTTCACTAAAGAAGGAGGAATATGGTTTTTTAATTTTAAAAATGATCATTTTGTTTTTAAAAAAAAGTTACTAATCAAAAACAAATCCCAATGAAGAGAATTACATTGTTTTTACTGGTTATTTTTGCAGGTTTCATTGCTTATTCGCAATCTTCGGGAATGACTGAAGCCGAGAAGCTGCGGATGCTGAACATGAAGCCGGCTGCTGAGGCTGAAGCTCCTGTTGTGTTTAAGTCAGGCGCATCTTCGGTATTGCCGGGTGTTCCCCAGGCAGTGAAGCCTTTACTGTGGCAGGAACTTGATCATGCCAAGGCTGCTCCCGAGTGGATCCACTGGGACAGCGGTGTGAATGATGACGCCATCGGTACCGGCGGTGCATCCGATTTTATGGTTGCTGCCCGTTTTACCCCTGAAGACCTTGTCGAATATGCAGGCACAGCCATCACAAGGATTAATTTTGTTCCTTACGTGGCAGTCGGCACGGCTACATATACCCTTAAGGTTTGGCAAGGCACCACACCTCCCACCGAGGTGTATTCGCAAGACGTTAGCTCGGTTAACATTGAGCAATGGAACGACATTGAACTTACAGAAGCTGTTCCAATTGATGCCAGCCAGGAATTGTGGGTTGGTTATCACGTTGTAACCAGCAGCGGTTATCCCGCAGGCTGCGACGCCGGCCCCCAGGTTGCAGGCAAAGGCAACAATGTATACTGGGCTGGAGAATGGCAATTACTTACCGACCTGAATCCCGATCTGACTTATAACTGGAACATTCAGGCCTTTGTTGAAACCATGGCTGACCCCGGTGCACCCGCTGCACCCCTGAGCCTTGTGGCTACCCCCGGTGCCGCTGGTGCTATGAGTGTGACGCTGAACTGGAATAACCCCGCCCTGACCTTTGGCGGAGCAACCCTGACCGACCTCGATAATGTATTTGTTTATCGCGGCGCTGAACTGATCCATACAATTGCCAATCCTACAATTGGCGCTGCTGAGACTTTTGTTGACAACACCCTGACCGAGGCCGGAATTGCTGTTTACTCGGTTTATGGAGCCAACGACCTTGGCGATGGCCCGGGAGCTTCTGCTGTGGTTTTTGTGGGTCCCGATGTTCCGGCTGCTCCCGGCGACGTTGTTCTTGCCGCACAGGGCAATAACGGCTACGTTACCTGGGCTGCCCCCACAGAAGGCCTCAATGGTGGTTACCTCAATCCAGCCGGCATCACCTACACTGTTGTGCGTATGCCTGATGCTGTTGAGGTTGCTGCCGATATCACCGCGCTTGAGTATACCGATGCTACCGTCCCGGGAATCGGCAACTACTACTATGTGGTTACTGCCAGCAACGACCTGGGCGAAGGCGGAAGTGCCGCTTCCAACGTAACCCTGCTGGGCGCTGAAGGCGTGCTGATGTATGAAGTCTTTGACTATGCCACCGGCGCACTGCCTCCGGGCTGGACTGTTGAAGGCCTTGGGCAGACAAACTGGTCGGTATATGCCGGCGCAAACGCTGGCGGCACCACTCCCGAGCTTCGTCTCTACTGGAGCCCCGCTTTTAATGGCTTGAGCCGCCTGATTTCCTACCCCATTGACGTGGAAGGTTATGAAGCCCTCAGGTTGAAATACAAGCAATACCTTAGCAATTACTCGGTCAACGAAGGTGAAATCGCCGCCATTGATGTTTCTTATGACGGTGGAACCACCTGGACCCCCATTTGGGAATATGAAATTATTGATAATATTCCTGCGGGTGATTACGAATTATATCTGGATATTCCTGCTGGAGCTACTGAGCTTCATTTAAGTATCCGCTTTGACGGTAACGTTTATAATATCAACAACTGGTACATTGACAATATAATCCTTGAGCCTGTGCTCGAGCATGATCTCGTTGCTGTCAGTATTTCCGGTAACACTACCCCCTCTGCAGGCGTAGAAACCATTTACAACGTTGCTGTTCAGAATGCTGGTACGGTTACTGCAAGCAATTACACCGTCAAGCTGATGAAGGCAGGCGGAGTGGAACTGGCAAGCGTAGCCGGCACTGCCATTGAATTTGGTGAAACCATCAATTTTGAACTGGCGTGGACTCCCGATGAAGCCGATGAAGGAGCACAACAGATTTACGGCCTTGTAGAATTTACCGAAGATGAACAGATGGGCAACAACCAAACAGATCTCCTCGGTGTACTTGTTCAGTCGGCTGATATAATTGCCGTAACCATTGGTGATGGCGATTTGAACCTCTACATGCCCTACAACTTCCTGTATGAAAACAGCATTTCGCAGACCCTGTATTATCCTGAAGAAATTGGTCTTGGCGGTGGTGTGATCACAGCTGTTCAATATACCAGCTTCTTCAATGCAGAATTGCAGGATCGTAACATCCAGATCTGGATGGGTGAAACCGAAATGGAGAACCTCTCAGAAGGCTGGGTTGACCCTGCTTCCCTGCAGCTGGTATTCGATGGAACCGTTGACTTCCCCACAGGAACCAACGACGTGGTAATCCCCTTGGATAATATTTACATCTATGGCGGCGGTAACCTGGTTATTTACAGTCACAAGCCTGATACTGAATGGTCAGGGTCGAAGTACTTCAAAGGTGCTAACATGGCCGGTTCAAACCGCTCACGTCGTGCACAACAGGACGGCACTCCATTTGATCCATCGGCACCCACAGCTGGTGCTGCAAATAGTGATTACCCGAACACCGTGTTGTTCTTCTCGACTGAAGGCCTGGGTGCCCTTGAAGGTACCGTTACCGACGGTACGGATGCCCTCGAAGGCGTGAAGGTGAGCGTTTTGGGTACCATGTCCACCACCCTTACCGATGCTGATGGTGATTATGCATTCCCCTATCTGCTGCCTGGAACTTATGACATTCAGTTTGAACTCTTCGGTTATGAATCGACCATTGTTGAAGATGTGGTAATCCTTGAAGATGAAACCACCATTCAGGATGCTGTTCTGACTTCCATTCCCCAGTATACAATTTCCGGTACAATTGAAGGCAATGACGATCTGCTGATTGAAGGCGCCTCCGTAATGCTGGAAGGCTATGACGATTACATGGTTCTGACCGATGCCGACGGTGAATTCAGTATCGCCGGCGTTTATGCAGGCACCTATGTGATGACTGTTAATGCTGTTGGTTATGAAACTTACGTAAACGAAACCCTTGTGGTAAGCGCTGATGCTGACCTTGGCACCATTGTAATCGATGAGATTATAGTTTTGCCCTTTGGGCTTGTTGTAGACGTAGATAACCAGGAAGCAGGCAATGCACTGCTGACATGGAACAGCGGCTCTTCTTCATTTGCTGACAGCTTTGAAGATGGCACCTTTGATGCATGGCATGAATTTGTTCAAGGTTCAGGACAGGTTGGCGATGATGGAGGCTTCCCCTATTGGTTTGCCACTACCGACGTTGATGGTATGACCCCCCCTGATGGTTCTTATGTAGCCAGAGCAGATTGGGGTTATAGCATTGATACCTGGCTCATCAGCCCCCCTGTTGTGGTTGAAGCCGGCGCTGGTGTTACATTCAGTTGGTACTCAAGCTACTACTGGAGCGTTGATCCCAACCCCAATGCCGAACTGATGGTCAAGATTTCTACCGATGGTGGCAGCACCTGGGATGAAGTCTGGAACTGGCAGAACATTGGTGTTTGGACAAACTTTACCTGGTACGAGAGCACTGTTGACCTCAGTGATTACGCCGGACAAGTGGTTCACGTAGCATTCAACCTTACAGGGAATGACAACGCTGTTTCCCAGATTGACAATGTGATGATCGGTGCTGCCAATAAGGCCGGTACCATTGCCCTGAGCAAGCCTGTTGAGGTTGCTGAGAACGCTAAGGAACTTCCCGCCGGACTTAAGGCTGAGAAGGCTTTCACAGGCTTTAACGTTTTCCTGGATGGAACTGAAGTCGCTTCTGAAATTACTGAAACCCAGTATCTGTTCACTGACCTTGATGAAGGCGATTACACTGCAGGCGTTCAGTCGGTATACACTACCGGCGACTCAGAAATCGTTACGGTTGACTTCTCAGTTATCTTTGGCGTTCCCGTTACCGTTGAGGTTACCACCAATTCAGGCGATGACGCTGAAGGCGCGCTGGTTGTTCTGACCAATGAGGCATTGCCTCAATACACCTACACTGCTACTGCAGGTGCTGACGGATCCGTTGCTTTTGCATCCGTTCGCAAAGGCCTCTACACCCTTACAGTGAACCTGGCTGACTTTGACCTTTACGAAGAAGCCAACATTGACATCCAGGATGCTGTTACCCTCGAAGCTGAATTGGTTGAGACCATTGTTGAACCTTATGGGCTTTCGGTTGTGGAAGGTGAAAATGCCGGCGAACAACTCTTTAGCTGGAACAATGCTATGGGCTGGAACGAAAGCTTTGAATCAGGTACAATGCCTGAAGGCTGGACTACAGTCAATACCAATACTGCTTCCGGTAGCTTGCCCACCAACTGGGCTATTATGGGCACCATTGAATTTTCAAGCAATAATGTGGTTCCCCAGGATGGCAATTACCAGGCATTCCTCTACTGGGATTATGGCCACCAGGATGAATGGCTGATTACTCCTGCCTTCACTGCTCCTAATGGTGACCTGAGCTTCTGGTACTATGGCCACAATGGTTCGGTCAATGGTGACCACTATTACGTGAAGGTTTCTACCGATGGTGGCGACACCTGGACTGTCCTTTGGGATGCCAGCACGCTGCCTGAAGCCGATAACCATTATGTCACTCCTGCTGTTATCGATCTGTCGGCTTATGCCGGTCAGGAAGTTCACATCGCATGGCAGAATATTGATGGCGATGGTCAGGGTCTGTGGTATGCATGGGCTCTTGACAATATCACCGTTGGCGACATGAAGATCGATGTGAAAGACCTTATCGTTGCCAATGAAGGTAACGTTCAGGAAGGTGTAAACCTTGGAGCCAGGGATGGCAAATTCTATCCTTCTGTTAATCCCGAGGATATGATTCCCGCCCCCAGCAAATCGTTTGAAGGCTACAATGTATACCTGGATGATATGGTAACTCCCGTAGCTACCGATGTTGCCGTTACCGAGTTCTTGTTTACAGAACTGGTTGATGGTGACTATGTTGCAGGTGTTCAGTCGGTTTACACTTCAGGCGCCAGTGACGTGATTACAATTCCCTTTACCGTTACCAACGGTATCGTTCAGGAAACCTACACGGTTACCTTCAACGTTCACATGCACGAGCTGGCCGACTTTGATCCAGATACCGATGATATTTACATCGCTGGTCAATTCCCTGATTGGGTTGCTCCGGGCGAAGATCCTGAATTGCTGATGCAACCTACCGATGATCCAATGATCCTGACCCTCACCCTTGAACTGGAAGCTGGTACTTATGCGTACAAGTATTTCAGAGGTGCCGGCTGGGACGGCGGAGAATGGAATGCCGGTGATGACAGGGAAATCGTTGTTACTGAAGATATGGTTGTCGACAACGTGTTCGGTAATATCAATGACCCGGTTGAAGTACCGGTTGTTGATGCAGGTGAACTGCTGGTTTACCCCAACCCCGTTCGCGACGTGATGCATATCGTTTCCAACGAGATGATCCGCGAGGTACGTATTATTGACTTGCTTGGCCAAGTTGTTTACTCCTCGGCCGTACAGGGCGATCGTCACGAAGTGAATGTCGGCGGATTCCGCAACGGCATCTACTTTGTACAGATCCTGACTCCCAAAGGTTTAAATACACAAAGGGTTCAGATAACCAGATAAAGCATTCCTGCTTTTAATTCTCAAAGGGAGGGCCATTGGCCCTCCCTTTTTTTGTTGCATTTTTCCCGGAAAACCAAGCAGAACAACCCGTAGAAAACTACTGGGTCTTTTGTGAAGTCCGGAGGGAAAAATTGCCGTGTTATTACGCTTTTCTGACGTACAGGGGGGAAGTACATTTGAATTGGATAATGAAGAAGTCTGCCCTGGCTGATCTTCGACAAAGTCCAGCGTAGAAATAAACCGGGGGATAAGGTTTTATTTGATGCGCTTCAACCCTGCAAAAAGCGTCATATGGGTAAAAAGGGACTATTACTATCGTTGTTATTGTTGTTGTTTTCTGCCGGGGGTCTGATGGCCCAAACCGACACCGAGTTTTGGTTTGTGGCTCCCCGCGTATCAGAAGGACACGGCTTCGACCCCAATGTAGATCAATATGAGGGGGGCCGAAAATTTTACCTGCGTTTTGCATCCATGAGCCTGCCGGCAAGCATCCTTATTGAGATGCCTGCCAATCCTGCCTTTATCCCCATTGAAATCGACATGCCGGCCAACGCGGCCCATACCGAAGACCTGTCTGACCTCTATGACATCATTTGGCATCCCATGCCCAATGAAACCCATGGCCGTGGACTGCATATCACCTCCACCACCCCCATCACCGCTTACTATGAAGTGGGAACCTATTATAACCCCGATATTTTTTCCCTCAAAGGCAAAAACGCCCTGGGGACCAATTTTTATGTGCCCTTCCAAAATTATTACCGAAACGGTAACTACTGGCCTCAGCCATTCTCTACAATCAATATTGTTGCCACTGAAGACAATACCGTGGTGAAAATTATCCCTTCCAGGCCGGTATACAGCGGGATTCCTACCGATCCTTTTATGCCTGGCGACACCATTGAAGTCATGTTAAACCGTGCTGAAACTTTTGCAGCAGCACCCGACAAGGTATTCACCGGTTTGTTTCCCAGGGTGGGTCAATTACCTGCCAACAGGTTGGCGGGCTCTAAGGTAATTTCAAACAAACCCATTGCCATCACCACTAGCGATGATTCAGTGGACTCCTATCCCGAAACCTGTCATGATCTGGTTGGAGACCAGATTGTGCCTGTTCATATCATAGGTACCGAATATATTGCCATGCGCGGCAGGCTGAGCCCGGACATGGAGGAATCATTATATATTACAGCCACTGAAAATAATACGGAGATCTATATTGACGGGGCTTACCAGGGGGTTATCAATGAGGCTGAAAACTTTAAATTTCAAATCATCAACCAGACCCACCATATTGAGACCACCAAGCCTTCTTATGCCTTCCACGTCGCAGGTTTTGGCTGCGAAATGGGCGGAGCCATTCTGCCGGCTGTAAACTTTTGCAATGGATCCAGTCAGATCGCCTTTACACGGTCGAAAGAAGGGGTGGACTACGCCGGGGTAGTTGAGAAGTTTTTCTTGAATATTATGGTCAGAACGGGGGCCGAGGATGGTTTTATTCTAAACGGCAGCACTACCATGGTGCCGGCATCAGCGTTTAACCCCGTCCCGGGCACCGACGATTGGCTGGCAGCAGAGTTTGAGTTTACGGATGAAATCCCTGCGGGAAGCCCAAATTTCATCGAAAACACAAAGGACTTGTTTCACCTTGCCATCATCAATGGGGGGGAGCATTCGGGGACCATGTACGGCTACTTCTCCGATTTTAACCAAGTGAAGGCCACCAGTATGATCGTCAACTCAGGGACTGAGTTTGAGGCCATCTGCTATGGCCAAAGCGCTCAACTTATCGCCGGGGGAGGAATCGATTACGTCTGGAGTCCTCCCGATTTTCTAGATGACCCCTATAGCCAGACCCCCATCGCCTTCCCCGACACCACCATGCATTATACTGTGGTGGCCAGTGGTGCCTGCGGACTGGTGGACTCTGCCTCTGTTACCATTAGGGTGACCGAACCCCTCCATGCCGTCTTTAGCCTGGAAGAAACCGTCGGGTGCTCACCCTTTGAGATCAATATTATTAACGAATCCATTGGCGTTGAACATTACGCCTGGGGCCTGGGCGACGGCACCAACCTTAGCCTTGGGTTTGAACAGCTGAGCCACCTCTATATCAACAATTCGGATACAGCGCAGCATTATGATATTTCCCTTATCGGGCGTAATGACCTCTTCTGTGTTGACACCATGATCACTCAAATCACCATTTACCCCGAGGTAAAGGCTGTGGTGGGTAATGATATCAGCGGCTGTGCTCCATTACAGGTCGATTTCGTCAATGCCAGCCTGGGCGCCGACACCTACCTCTGGCGCTTTGGCGATGGGGCGTCATCGGTGGATACAACCCCTGCCCATACCTTCCATAATTATTCTGATAAGGATACCACCTATGCCGTTGTTCTGAAGGCCAGGAACCAGTTTGGATGCGAGGATTTCGACACCCTTTTTGTGCATGTCAAACCCTATGTGAAAGCGGACTTTGAATTTGACCCGCCTCAGGCTTGTCAGCCTTACGAACTCGAGATCACCAACAACTCCTATGGCGTCACCCAATATGTCTGGGACTTTGATGATGGCTATCCCCCACAGACATACACAGACACCACTTTCGTGTACTCCTTCGAGAACTTTTCTGACCAGCCAAATGTTCACAACATCAGTCTGATGGTTTCCAATAAATATGGCTGCGTGGACACCCTTGTAAGACCTGTCATCGTTTATCCATTCATTAAGGCTGAGTTTACCCCTGATGTCATAGAAGGCTGTAATCCCCTTACTGTTAACTTTGACAACAACTCTGTTGGGGCACAATTTTACAGTTGGGATTTCGGCAATGCTTCAGGCACCTCTTCGGGAGCATCCCCGGATTTTGAGTTCCAGAATCCCGACCCCGAGGCCCCTGCCGTTTTCAATGTCAGTTTGATAGCCACTTCCCTTTATGGCTGCCGCGATACGAGCGATGTACAAATTACGGTCTTCCCCAGGGTGGAATCAGCATTTGCATTCGATTATACCGAATACTGTGCGCCCCAGGAGGTGGTGTTCTATAATCAGGCCATTGGTGCCACCAGCTATTTGTGGAGCTTTGGCGATGGGAGCACTTCAGTGTCAGACGCCGGGCAGCTTAGCCACAGCTATACAAATACAGGCCCCACCGCCCAGACCTACCAGGTGTCGCTCTGGGTGCAGAACGATTATAACTGCTTTGAGGAGCAGGTGCGCGAAATCACTATTAACCCCGAAGTGGTGGCCGAATTCAGCATGGAATCCTCGGGTTGCCACCCCCTCGAGGTCAGCTTCCAGAACAATTCAATCAATGCCCACAATTTTTACTGGGAGTTTGGCGATGGGGGCACAGCTACCCTCAACAACCCTTCCAGGACCTTTACCAACGACAGCCCTACCGATATTGCCATTTACGATGTCAGCCTCATTGCCGTTTCCTCGGCCAATTGCCGCGACACCATCACCATGCCTGTTACCGTTTATCCAAAACCTGTTGCAGCATTTGAGATGCCCGAAAACCAGGGCTGCGCACCCTTTGAGGTCTCCCTGATCGATCATTCGATCGGCAACGCCTTTAACCAGTGGAGTTTTGGGGATGGAAGCAATAATGACGCCGCGCCGGGCAACCAGACCCACCTCTATAACAATACTTCCGATGAGCTGTTAAATTTCCAGCCTCAGCTGATTGTGGTCAATGATCATGGATGCCGTGATACCATTGTCATGAATGTAATGGCCTTTCCCATGGTGCTGGCCGATCTTAGCCTTCCTGAGCTGGCCGGCTGTCATCCCTTTGAAGCCCAGATATTCAACAATACGAGCGGTGCAACAGCTACCCTGCCTTACGAATGGAACTATGGCGACGGCAGTACCTCCATTGAACAGGGGCAAAGCCATACGCATATCTTTAACAACTTCAGCCACACCGAATCGGCCTTCTATACCACCACCATGCGGGCCTCCAACGCGTTTGGCTGCCGCGATTCGGTAGAGGTAACCCTTGAGGTCTATCCCCGCCCCAAAGCCTTGTTTGGCGCTCCTGAAGACCCCGCCTGCAGCCCTGTGCAAATTTCCTTTGATGATCTGTCCTTAGGGGCCTACCGCTACGATTGGAATTTCGGGGATGGCAATACCTCAAACCAGGAAGGCTCAGTGTCTCACATTTATGTACAACCCGCTGGCCAGGGAATCGGATGGTTTACCGTTCAGCTCGAGGTCGAAAATACCTACGGCTGCGATGACTCCTTCAGCCGCCAAGTGGCCGCATATCCCGTCATCCAGGCCGACTTCAGCGGAGACCTCCAGGGATGTCATCCCCTTACTGTCGATTTTGTGAACATCACCCAGGGGGGCGACTTTTATGACTGGGAATTTACCGACGGCGTGGAGACCAATGACCCCGAACCACAGCACGTTTTCGTAAATAACAGCTTTACAGATGAACTGCAGTATCATGTGAAGCTTTCCGCCGAGAGTGCGTTTGGATGTGAATCAGAGATCACACGCACCATCACTGTTTTCCCGCGACCCCGCTCTGAATTTGAATTAAGCATCCTTCAGGGCTGCTCGCCCCTCGAGGTGATGATCGATAACCAGTCGATTGGGGGTACCCAGTTTATTTGGGAATTGGGTGATGATGACACTGGCGAAGCAGGTGATTTTGAATGGACATTCCGCAACCTCACCGATACCGTGGCAAGCTATCCTGTAGTGTTGCAGGCCATTAACGACTGGGGTTGCGATCGCACCTTCTCGCAAAATGTTAGGGTTTATCCTGAAGTGGAAGCTGAATACACTACCGCAAGCGGGTTTTTTGAGGGTTGCACCCCTCTGAGCCTTGACTTCGTGAACCAGACCCTGAGGGCAAACCAGTTCGTATGGGATTTTGCCGACAATACCCAGTCTATTGGAAATAATCCCGGACACGTCTTCTATGCTTTTGATCAGGAAACCACTTATTACGATGTGTTGCTTACAGCAACCTCACCCTATGGCTGCCTCGATACCATTCAAAAACTGGTGACTGTATATCCACAGCCCATAGCCGACTTCTCTGCCAACCCCTTCGAGCAAGTCTATCCCAATACCACCGTGGTCTTTGAAAACCAGTCTCTCCCCGGACAGTGGAACTATTCCTGGACAATGGACGATGGCAATGTATATGATTTTGATTACGACCCGGGTAACTTTTCTCATAACTACCAATGGACCAACAACGATTTCTCAACCCGCATTTATAATGTAAACCTGCAGGTCGAGAATGCCTGGTGTGCCGATAACATCACCCGCCAGGTGATCATTCATGCCCCCAAGCCTGTGGTCGAAGTCCAGGCTGCAGATAAGGGCTGCCCGCCCTTTGAGGTGAAATTTACAAACAACAGCCTTTATGGTATCTCATACCTGTGGGAATTTGATGACGGGACCACCTCCGCCGAGCCAAATCCCCTGCACATCTTTACCGAGCCGGGCCTGTACAACGTGAAACTGCTGGTCTCGGGAGCTGGTGGGGTTGATTCAACCTATCACCACGTTACAGTACACCAGCCTCCGGTTGCTGATTTCAGGGTATTGCCCGAATTCGTGACCTTGCCCTATGAGCCCATTCAACTGGTGAACCTGTCAAGCCTGGCCCATTCCTGGGAGTGGGATTTGGGCGACGGCACCATTACCCATGAGTTTGAACCCCTGCACTACTACCAGCAGGTAGGCATTTACGATATCCGCCTTACCGTGGGCAACGACACTGACCCGGTATGCTACGATACATTGATCAAGGAAGGTGCTGTGGGCGCTGAAGAGGATTGTGTCCTTTATTTCCCCAATGCCTTTACCCCCGATGAGAATGGCCCCAATGGCGGGAGCTACATCACGGGCGACCCCCTGAATCACGTATTCTATCCCGTTTATACAGGAATTGAAGATTATGTGATGGAGATTTATACCCGCTGGGGTGAGCTGGTCTTTCGTACCGAAGACCTGGAGCTTGGCTGGGATGGCTATTACCGCGGAAAACTAGCGAAGATGGATGTCTATGTTTGGAAAGTTTGGTACACCTGTGCCGGTACAGGCCGTAAAGTGGTCAAAGCCGGGGATGTTACCCTGATTCGTTAAGAAAAATTTTTTCAACCGGGAAGATTACACGCTTTAAGTAAAAACGCATGAAAAACAGACGCAAAACATACCGCCTGCACCTGATACCGGGAATCCTGCTCCTGGCCTTGATGGTTAGTGGACCGGGAGTTGTTCCGTTGAAAGCACAGGACCCGCAGTTTTCGCAGTTCTACGCGGCACCCCTGTATATTGCCCCTTCCTTTGCGGGCGGTACTGACGGCAGCCGGGTGGTGATGAATTACCGCAACCAGTGGCCCTCGATTCCCGGGGCTTTCGTAACCTATGCATTCTCTTTCGACCACTATTTCCATAACTACCGTAGTGGAGCAGGAATCCTCATCAGCCGTGACCAGGCCGGTACCGGCAACCTGGCTAATAACACAGCTACCCTGATGTATTCGTACAACTTCCAGCTCGATCACCGCTGGACCATGCGCCCCGGCGTGTCTTTCAGCTATTCCGAGCGATCGCTCGACTTCTACCGTCTTACCTTTGGCGACCAGCTTAACCTCAATGGCATCCACGACCCCTCTACTTTTAACCCCGTACAACCCATCGACCGGGTGGGCTATTTCGATGCCACTTCCTCCCTGATGACCTATTCTGATTTTGCCTGGGCCGGCCTTACTGTCGACCACCTGATGCGACCCAACCAAAGCATGGTGGAAGGCCAGAAAAGCAGAATCCCCATGAAGTTCTCTGTATTTGGAGGTTACCGTTTTGATTTCGGGGGCAGGCTTATGGGCGACCGCGGCGAAAGCATCTCACTGGCCATGCTCTATCGAAACCAGGGGAAATACAACCAGCTCGATCTCGGCATTTACTGGAGCATTCACCCCATTTCCCTTGGCGTGCTCTACAGGGGTATCCCCATCTTCAACAACCACGTACATGGGCTCTTCAACAATGATGCCGTGGTGGCTATGTTTGGCCTGCGAACCAATAATTTCCGCATTGGATACAGCTACGATATGACCGTCTCACGACTGGTCAACTCAACCGGCGGATCCCACGAAATTTCGCTTATCTACCATTTCAACCAGGGCCCGCCCAATAAGAAACCTAAGATGTTACCTTGTCCCGACTAAGTTGAATAATCCCCCGGTTTTGTTTTTCATGAAAAAGCCCCGGAACCTTCCAGGGCTTTTTTTTATTGTACATCGTATCGCCATTCGTGCAACTCCTTATCGTACTTCAACCGCTCATCGGGCCATTCAATATACTGGTTGTTTCCCAAGAACCTGTCTGCATTCCCTTCTTTCACAAGTTCCGGGAACAGGCTTTCGCCGATATGCCCAAGGCTTTCTTCATCTCCGGCCGGGGTATTGAAGAGCTCTTCAAAGCATTCTATTCTGCCATCCTCCATCCGGAACCTGCCTCCCACGCCGCGCCTGTCGCCTTTTAAATCCCGCGCAGGCCTGAGCAGGTAATAGTAATACAAAGCCTCCTCGCTTTTATGAAGGAACAGCATTTTGAACTGCTTTGCCTGCTGCGTATAATAGGTGCGAAACCGGGGCTCAAAACGGGTCTGGCTGGTTGCCCCGCCCGGCTTGACGCCAATATAGGTAACCAGATCAACCATCAGGCTGTCCCCTTCCTGAGGGCTGAAATACTTCCCCGGGGCATACTGCTCCATTCCAATGGGGGCAAGCGGTTGTTCTGCTTTTTTACCTGAACGGCAAGCGGAAAGGACAAGTACTGAAATCATCAGAATCACTAAAAGCTTTCGGTTCATCCCATCACAGCTTAATATGCAATAGCCGGAAATCTCTTTCCGGCGTTTTGCAAAGGATATTCTTTTCATTAAAAATATGCTACAAGGTGGCAGTTCCATTCGCCCCAGCCCTCGGTCCAGTCGGTGTTGCCAAAAGCTCCGATGAAATCTACCTTCTGGAAGAAGTCGTCGGCCTTGGGGGTGTTGGTCCAGCGGGCGCCGTTCAGCAGCGGGCTGTTTCCCGAAAGGGTGAAAACGGGTGCCCCAATTTCAAAGGCACTACCCTGTAGGCCCAGGTCTTCCCATTTGCTTAGCTGATGGTTGTTGAAGGCTTCCGTGTTAAACCAGGTCACGTAGGCATCATGACCTCCGGGGAAATTGGCATGGCTTTTCAGCGCCATCCCCCTTGGGTTGTTGGGATGCTGTGCTCCATTGGAGGGTGCCCCTTCAAAAACGGTGCCTTCCGAGCCGTAGCCATTGCCTCCCCAGTGGTTTACGCCTGCCAGGTAAACGTTGCGGATCTGCAAATGCCCGTCGAGGGCGGCCTGGCCCGATCCTGCCTTGTCGTCGTCAATGTAAAGCCCGTTTGGATATCCTGTCATATAACTGTTGTACATGCTGATGCGTGAGTTCCTGCGCAACTGGGCTGCATGCTGAAACTGAAGACTGATGGCCCGCTCACGATCTTTCTTGGGGCCTATCAGGCTTACGTTGGCGAATACGCCCGAGCTGAAAGGCTCGGCAGCACTCCCCGATCCGTTGTTGTCCACTTCGAAGCCATTGGAGCCCGACTGATCGGCCAGTGCAGCACCACGAACAGAAACGGCAAACTGTACCTTGCCCGAGAAACCCAGATCCACATCGAAGTCGTCATCCAGGTTGCGGTTTGCCACCAGGTATTTTGCGTTGACAGTGCCGCCAAACCATTCAAAGGCGTCATCCAGCCCGTAGGAGGCCATGACGTACTCAATGGTGGTGGCCGAGCCCACGCTGCCTAGTGTCAGGCTGTTGACCTCCTCGTTGGGGTTGATTGGAATCCCGGCATATTCAATGCGCACATAACGGATCACACCCGAGTTGTCGTTGGGGAGGTTGCCACCGTGGAAACCGCCGTAACCGCCTTCCAGCTCCACAGGCTGGCCTGTGCTGGCTGTAATGTTGTTGGGGGCGCGCCCGCAAATCACAAGCCCGCCCCAATCACCGGGCTCGCGGAAACCGGGCGCATTCTCAGAGGTCATGATTATGGGTTGTTCAGCGGTGCCCTCGGCAAAGATCTGACCACCCATCTGGACGATCAGGGTGCCCTTAGACTGACGATCGCCAATGATCAGGGTACCGGGCTCAATGATGAGCTTGGACCCCTCAGCGACTCTTACAAAGCCATTCAGACGGTAAATGTTGTTGGCAGTCCAGGTCTCCGTTCCGGTGATCTCACCTTCCTGAACCTCCACAATCGATTTGGCCGCTACTGTTACCGAGAAAAGCTGAACCTCTGAAGGACGGTTTTCAATATCAATGGCCGTAAATGAAAAATTGACCTGGGTACCTGTGGGAAGGTTCTCCACCGTATAGAAGTATTCATATTCGAGGCTGGTCTCGCCCTGGAAGGAAACAGAAGGCTCCGGAACCCCGTTTTTCAGGACATTGAGCGACTTGATCCCCTCAGGGGCTGTGATCGAAAGGGTGGTGCTGACCTCGGCCCCTGCGGCATTTATCGCTGAGGGGGCGCTGAGCATAAGGACTGGCGCCGGCTTGAGTTCATTATTCTTCTCGCAGGACCAAAGCATCAGACCCGATACTGCAAGCAGGGTCAGTAAGCCCAGGGTTTTCATGGCCCTGTGAATCATTTGTGTTGATTCCATCTTCATGTTTATGGTTTTTAATTATGGTTTTCGCTTTGTTTTGAATTGAATAATGCAAAATTATCTCCGCCGCGTTAAGCCATTATTAAGGGTTTATCACCTTTTTGTTATCAATACGTTAAGCCAGTGTTACCTGCTGAAGATGGTTTCCCTTCCCCCTGCTTTTCCATATTTGGCTTGGAACAGAAAGGAATTTCATACGAAGGTCAAACGTATTTTAAACGTAGTTAACACGAATTTTAAACGTGTATGCACGTCTGAACTACGTCTAAACTACGTGTTAACTACGTGTTAACTACGTCTGAACTCCGAATTTGATATCTTCCTGAAAAGAGAGGATTATAAAAAGAATCCCCACCGGATCCCAACCCTCATGGTGCCATTCCTTTGGGAAATGACAACCACAAGGGGTGGGTTACAGAAGGGAAAGGCTTGAAGCGAATTTAAAGTTTGTAGGAAATGCCCAGGGAGAATCGTGAGCCGGGCCTGAAACGCTGGATAACCTGGTCTTTTTCTAGATCGAATACCCCGTCCTGGTTGGCATCCTGCATGAGGACAACCGCCTCATTGAGCATGTCGCGGATCCCGAATTTGAACTCCAGCTTGTTGGCAAATCTTTTCGAGAGGGTCAGGTCGAGCTGGTTGCGGGGCATCTCGTAAATGTCGGGGTAGCTGTGGTAGCCAATGATGAAGATGCGCTGGCCCACAATGTTGTACAGTAGGTTTAGGGTGAGGTCACGGCGCTCGTTGCGGTAATACAGGCCTGCATTTACAATGAAGGGCGACTGGCCCTGCATGGGGCGGTTGCTCACCTGCTGCCCCTCGCCCGCCTTGCCAAGGGTCACCTTGCTCTTGATGACAGCGGCATTGAACAGGATGCTCAAATCGTCAATGAAGCGAACGCCCGTAAAACCTGCCATTGATTTGCGGACTTCTGTTTCGAGGCCCTGGCTTACTGCGCTTTCGGCATTCTCATAGCTGAAGGTTTTGATGCCGCCTGAGCCTCCCCCGTCGATGAACTTCGACTCGATGGGGTTGATGAAGTGTTTATAAAACATCCCCAAGGACACGGTCTCGCCCGCCGAGGGGTAGAATTCCCAGCGCATATCGGCATTGTGGATGTAGGCGGTCTGAAGGAATTCGTTGCCTTTCTTGACCAGGTTGAAGCTGAAGTCGTAGAAGCCGAAAGGGGCCAGCTCCCGAAACTCAGGGCGGTTGAGGGTCTTGCCGTAGGCGGCCCTGACAAGCATCCTGCTGTTGAAGTTGTAGGTCAGGTTGGCCGAGGGCAGAAAGCTGGTCACAGGGTAGGCCACGTCGATGGGCTGGTTGCTGAGGGAAAAGCTGTGCATGCTTTGGCGGTTGTGCTCCAGGCGCAACCCACCGATCATTTTGATTTTTTGGCTCAGGGGCAGGGTAAGCATTGCATATCCTGCCATCAGGGTATTGAAGGCTTTGTAGGAGTCGGAAGGGTTGGTTTGCTCATCGATCTTGATGCCGTTGGTGGTGTTGATGTTTTCGGGCCGGAACAGGTGATCGATGCTGTTCCCAAGCAAGTCCTGGTTAAACTGCATGGTGTTGGCCCTTACATAGCCCAGGTTTCTCGAATTGAAGTAACGGTCCTTGTTTTCGTAGAACACCCCTGCACTCAGCTCAGGCACAAAGCCGGGGAAGCGGTGGAATGATAAGTGGTGGGTGAGGTTGAGGGCCCCGGTCAGATTGTTTTCTTCCATTTCTGAATAGAACCGGCCCAGGAAATAGGCCGCTGCCGCTCCAAAGGGCACGTAGAGGGTGGTTTGGCGGGTAAGGGTGTCGAGGTCGGAGCGGTACCTGCGGTAGTCGGGCTCTTCGCGGAACGAATAGCCATAGCCTGCCGTCCAGTTCAGGGTGGTTTTGCCCGAGAAGAATTCGTGAGAGCCTGTCAGCTGCCCTGAGTAAAGGCCCCTGTAAATCTGCTGGAATGAGTGGTTGGAGGCGTTGTAGTTAAAGTCGAAATGCGGGCCCGTACGAAGCACGTATTCCGAATTGCTGAGCTGGTAAAATTGGTGCTTCAGCTCTATTGTATGGCCCTTGCCAATGGCTACCGACCAGTTGTGCATCAGGCTGGTGCGGATGTTTTGCGCGTTTTTCTCATCATTGAACCGGTAGATGAACGATTTGCGCTGCATCTCCAGATCATAGGCATTGAAATCGGCACGGTCCACATTGTCAATGGATTTGCTGTTGTTGTATGAGATTGCCGTTATATTTCCTATCGTGGCTTTCCCCAGTTTAAAAGAATACCCTCCTGAGAGGTGGAGGCTGTGGTTCAGGCCGCTGGTTGAGTTGACGGGGACCCAGTTGTTGCTCAGGGCTTGCCCTGCCTGGGTAACCGCCTGTTGGTTGTTGGCTATGGCACGGAGGTTTTCGGGGAAATCACCCGGCAGTGAGTGGATGCCGTCGTTGAAGCCCAGCCAGTGCCACTTGCCGTTTTGCTGGCTTTTGAAATCACGGAAGGAGGCATCGGGATCATAACCTTCTGAATAGGAGATCTGTAGCCCGTTTTCTTCGGGGATGCTTTTTGTGTAGACACGAATGACCCCGCCTGCAAAGTCGCCCGGCAGATCGGCTGAGGGGCTTTTGTAGATCATGATGCGGTCTAACAGGTTGCTGGGAATGATGTCGAAGCTGAAGGAACGGACATCGGTTTCCATGCTGGGGGCATAGGTGTCGTGGAGCATGCTGGCATTGTAGCGCTCGCCCAGCCCACGAACCATGATAAAGCGGTTATCGACCAGGGTGACTCCGGGGATGCGCTTCACCACTGCTGCTGCGTCGCTGTCCTGCGAACGGCTGATCTGCTGGGCCGATATCCCGCTGACTACAAGGTTGCTTGAGCGGATAGAGGTGATGAGCGACATTTCGGTATGCGTCACCCGTTTGGCCGAGACCTGGACGCCTTCCAGGTTCATCTCTTTTTCGGTAAGCATCACGTTCAAGCGGGCGGTCTTCCCGCCTTCCACCTGCACGCCCTCTACCACAACCCCTTCATAGGAAATAAAGCTGACCCGGATGTTGTACACCCCGGGCTCGAGATTGTCGAGGCTGAAGTGCCCGTTGAGGTCTGTGGCGGCGCCTGTTAGGCTGCCTTCAATGATCACGTTGGCTCCGACGATGGTCTCCCCTGTTTTCTGGTCGACTACCGTTCCACTGATGCTGCCACGGCCGGGGTCTGACCCTAGGGGTTCTGACCTGAATTGGGCTGCATGGGTGAGTAAGGCCGGAAATATGGCCCAGATGAAAAGCAATGTCCTGATCCTTAGCATTTTTTGTTTGTTAATGTTGCTTGAGCAAAGCTAAGGACCTTGTCTTACGCGATTGTTAAATCGCGGTTAACCTTTCGTTATGGGAATATTAATCTTATGTTATGTTTTTCTTAAGCGGGTTATTTTCAAGCCAGCGCTGCAACACGATCAATGCCCAGACGCGCTGGTATAGATAAGTTTTTCCCTGCCCGTAAAAGGCGTGGAGTAGTTTTTTTACTTCTTCGGGGTTCAGCACCCCGGTTCGTTTGACGGCTTCCTCCGACAGGTGCTCGTCGGCAAGGAATTTCAAGTCGTTTTGAAGCCATTTCAGCAGGGGGATGGAGAAGCCCCATTTGGGCCTCTCGAAGAGCTCGGAGGGGACAAACTTCTTCAGCAGCTGCCGCATCAGCCATTTGGTTTGCCCGTTTTTTACCTTGAGTTTGTAGTCGAGGTTCAGGGCAAACTCAACGATGCGGTAATCGAGCAGGGGCACCCTGGCTTCGAGGCCCTGGGCCATGGTGGCGCGGTCTACTTTTACAAGCAGGTCATCGGGCAGGTAATAATGCAGGTCGAAGAGTGCTTGCTGTTCTGCAGGCCTCAGCTCGCGCAGCAGGCTGGGAAAGCTTTCCTGCATGGCAGGGAGGTCTTCCACCTCGAGCAGCAGGTCTTCCACCTCGTTGCCCGAGAAGAAGTACTGTTCCTGGCTGAAGATATGGCTCTTGAAATGGTCCATGTCGGGGTAGCGGAACAGCATGGCGGCGCGTTTGCTGCGCAGGTTTCCTTTTTCGAGCAGGCCCGCTGCCGCATTGCGCAGGAAGAGCGGATAATTGCTTCCAAGCCTCTCGGCCCATTTATAGGCGCCATAACCCATAAACAATTCATCACCTCCATCGCCCGTGAGGATCATGGTGACTTTCTGCCGGGCCAGGTGGGCCACCAGCAGGGAGGGGATGCCCGAAGAGTCGGCAAAGGGCTCATCGTAGGTGTCAAAATAGGTGGGCAGCCAATCCAGGGCTTCCTGCTCGGTGACGGTAAACTCGTTGTGCTGGGTGCCCAGGTGGGCTGCAATGGTGCGGGCAAAGTCGGCTTCGTTGTATTTCGTTTCAGGGAAACCTATGGTGAAGGTGCTTAGAGGTCCTGAGTTGACCTTCTGAGCCATTGCGGTCACCAGGCTTGAGTCGATGCCTCCGCTCAGGAACGCCCCGTAAGGCACATCGGAGATCAGACGGTATTGCACCGAGCTTTCCAGCAAATGCTCAAAGCGCTCCAATGCCTCACCGGGGTCAAAGATCACCGACGATTCCACTTTGGACGAGGCCTGCCACCAGGGCGCGATGCTTATGCCGTCCTTGTCTACCGTGGCCAGGTTGCCTGATGGGAATTTTTTTACCTCCTTGAAGATGCTGATGGGCGAGGGGATATATCCCAGGTGAAGAAACAGCGCCACGGCCTGTCGGTTCAGGCTGAGCCGTTGCCTGATTTCGGTAACGGCCAGGAGCCCTTTCAGCTCGGAAGCAAAGGCAAAATGCTCGCCGTCGTAGAAGTAATAGAGGGGCTTGATGCCCATTCGGTCGCGGAAAAGATAGAGTTTATGCGCCTGGCGGTCGTAAATGGCGATGGCAAACATCCCGTTGAGGCGCGAAGTGAAGGCTTTTCCCCACAGGGCAAAGGCCTGGAGCACCACCTCGGAGTCGGAACTTGTCCTGGGGACAAAATCGGGTTGTTCTTTCCGGATCTCCTCCAGGATTTCGCGGAAGTTGTAGATCTCGCCATTGTATACCATCACATAGCGTCCACAATGTGAGTGCATGGGCTGATTGGCTGCCTCAGACAGGTCGATGATGCTCAGCCTTCTGTGGCCCAGCCCTGCGGAATCCTCCAGAAATGCCCCCCGGGCATCAGGGCCGCGATGAGCCACCGAACCGATCATTCGTATCAGGTCGCCTTCCGACAGCCAACTCTTGCGCGAGAAGAATCCTACTATACCACACATATCCCTTTTTTTTCAAAAGTAACAAAATCCCGCTAGTTAAGGCTTTGCAGGCATGCCAAGGTATCAACCTTTTTTAAATTTTTCTTTATTTTTTTTCCTTTTCATTAGGTTGATTATATTTGGTGCGTTGAAACCCGCCAATTGACCTGCATTTTTTTGTGGAAATTGCGCCGGGACCTGTCTAAAATGTTTTGTGTTTTTATTACAACGAACGTTTTCAGCCCGAAATGACCAAAACCAACCCTCAAGAACAGAACGGATTTCTCGAGAAAGCCTGGCAGAAATTCTATAAAAAGGAATATGAAGGCTCAGGAGAGATGTTTTCAGAATTGCTGGATAAGGAATCGGAAAATATGGATGCACTGTATGGCAGGGCGTGTTGCTTTTTTCGCTCTGATGACTTTGAGTCTTCCCTGAAGGACCTGTCAGCCATGATCAAAATCGACAGTAAGGACCATCGTGCCTACCATGTAAGGGGATTGCTGCGCGGAGCCGAAGAGAAATACAAGGACGCCGTCAAGGACCTGGAGAAAGCCATTAGCCTTACGGAAGAAAATGGGGAGGCCTGGCTTGATTTGGGCGGGGTTTTCCTGTTGATGAAAGATTACGATAATGCCCTGATGGCCTTTGAAAAAGCAATAGACATTGACAAGGGCTGCCCTGAGGGCTGGTACGGCAAAGGCCTGGTGGCCCTGATGCGCAAGGAATATAAGAAAGCCATTGAGTTTCTGAGTACCTCCATAAAACTCGGTCCTAAGAACCTTGTAGCTATCCTGGCACGGGCCGAAGCCTATCTCGAATCTAACCAGCGTGAGCAAGGCCTGCGTGATGTGAAAAAGGCTGCCTCGTTAAAACCCGATATTTTTAAGTCATCGGGCGAAGATGAAGAGGATGAGGAAGATGACGACAAGGATGACTATGATCGCGATGAAGACGACGATATTGACGAGGATGCTGAGCTGGAAGATGTGAAACTTGACGATTGACGCATCATACCGTAATTTTTATTGCTGTTGTTTTCACGATTTTTTTATATTTTAGGGCCCGAATAATAACCTTAAAACGCGATTTTTATGAAATTTCGGGCCAGTGCAGTCCTGCTTTTTTCCTTATTTATGGTTTTCCTGGCTACTGCCCAGGAGAAAAAACGCCTTACCTCCGATGATTACGCCATTTGGAATAATATCTCAGGCCAGCAACTCTCGGCCGACGGCCAATGGCTGGTCTACGAGATAAACCCCCAGGATGGTGACGGTACCCTGGTGATCCATCATTTTGACAGCGGCGAAGAGCTGCGTATCCCCCGGGGTTATCGCGCCAGGATTTCACCTGCGAGCGGCTTCGTGGCATTTTATATAAAACCCCAGAATGCCGTGGTGCGTCAGGCGAAGGTCGATAAAAAGAAAAAGGAAGAGATGCCCACCGATTCCCTGGGGATTTTTCGTTTCTTTGACCGCTCGCTGGAGAAGTTTGCAGGACCCGTAAGCTTTGCCCTGCCCGAAGAACCCTCCGATTGGATGGTGTACCATATTGACCATACCGGTGGTGAAAACAACAGGCGCAGAAGCCGTGAGCCTGAACCTGAGGATCAGGATCCCCCTGTTGATTCAGTGGATGTGAAGGAACCTCCTAAAACCAAGAACCTGTTTGTATACAACCCCCTCAACGGCACCCTCCATCAGATTAACGACATTGGCGAATACCTCATTTCGCCCCAGGGGAACCTTGTGGCCGGAGTGGCTGAGATCAAGCAGGATGATAGTCTGAAGTTGAAAAAAGTGGTTGTTTATGAAACCGGTCGGCAGCGCGAAAACGTGATCGATGAAAGGGAAGGGGAGATCCGTGAGCTGAATGTTGATTTTGCGGGCTCGCAACTTGCCTGGCTGCACAGCGCCGATACGGGCGATGTGAAGGTGTTTGGCCTGTGGCTCTGGGAGCAGAGACGCAACCGCCTGGAAGAAGTGGTCTCCCGCGCCACTGCAGGCATGCCTGCAGATTATAGCCCAAGCCACAACCGTAAACCTTATTTCTCGAAGAATGGGCAGCGGCTCTTCCTGGGCACTGCCCCTGCTCCCGTTGCAGAAGAAAAGGATACCCTCCTGCCCGAAGAACGCTATTCTCTTGACCTTTGGCACTGGCAAGAACCCGTATTGCACACCCTGCAGCTCAACGCCCTGAGACGTGAACGCAACCGCAACTTTCTGGCCGTGTACAATATTCGCCAGAAGGAATTTGTCCAGCTGACCGATGAGAAAATGCCCGATATTATGCTTGACAGGGACCACAACCTTAACTTCGGACTGGGTTATACGAGCGAGCCCTATGAGGTCGAATCAAGCTGGGCAGGCTCCTCGGCCCGCGACGTGTACCTGGTGAGCCTGGAAGACGGCAGCCGAAACCTCTTTGTGAAGGGGATGCGCGCGCGCGCCATGCTGTCACCCTCCGGGAAATTCCTTACTTGGTTTGATGCCGAAGCACAACAGTGGATGGTGTATGAATTTGATAAGGAAACAACCCGAAGCCTTACAGCCGATATCCCCTATCCGTTCCATAACGAAGAACAGGATATGCCCGCCGAGGCAGGACCCTATGGCTTCAGCGGATGGACTGAAAACGATGCCTACGTCCTGATCAATGACCGCTTTGACATATGGAAAATAGACCCTACGGGAAGAAGAGCCCCTGAGAATCTTACCCTGGGCTACGGGCGCGAAAATAACATTCGTTTCCGCATTCAGAACCTGGTTCCCGATGAATATTTCTACCGTCTGAATGATCGCCTGATCTTTGATGGCTTTAATATCCTCACCAAGCAGAATGGTTACTTTGCCCTGCAGAACGGACAACTGGCCTCCCTGCTCTTTGAAGATGCCTCCTTCAATCAATTGCAGAAAGCTAAAAACGCCGAACGTTATATCTGGCGCCGATCTACCTTTAAGGAGTATGGAAACATCTGGACGGCAACCAGCGATTTTTCCGGTGGGGTGTGTATTTCTGATGTGAACCCCCAGCAAAGCGATTATTATTGGGGCAGCGTTCAACTGGTTGAATGGCTTGATTTTGACCACCAGAAACTGCAGGGATTGCTATACCTGCCTGAGGATTTTGATGCCAACAAAAAGTATCCCCTCCTGGTGTATTTCTACGAGAAATCATCCGACGGCCTGCATTCCCATATCATTCCTTCCCCCAGCCGCTCGACAATCAACCGTGCCTATTGCACCAGCAATGGTTACGCCATCTTTATTCCTGACATCACCTACAAGGATGGCTTTCCGGGCGAGAGCGCCTATAATGCCATTATGAGTGGCACATCGGCAATGGTTGAGCGCTTTCCCTTTATTGACCGTGAGAACATGGGCCTTCAGGGGCAAAGCTGGGGTGGTTATCAGATTGCCTACCTGGTGACCCGCACCAATATGTTTAAGGCGGCTATGGCCGGGGCTCCCGTCAGCAATATGATCAGCGCCTATGGTGGTATCCGCTGGGAAAGCGGGCGTAGCAGGCAGTCTCAGTACGAACAGACCCAGAGCCGTATCGGAGGTAACATTTGGGAAAAGCCTTTCCGATACATCGAGAACTCTCCCGTTTTTTTTGCCGATAAGATTGAAACTCCCCTGCTGATCATGGCCAACGACAACGATGGGGCCGTGCCATGGTACCAGGGCATTGAAATGTTTATGGCCTTACGCAGGCTCTCTAAGCCTTCCTGGCTGCTGGTATACAATGATGAAGCCCATAACCTCACCAAATGGCCCAATCGCATGGACCTTTCGGTACGGATGTACCAGTTCTTCGATTATTACCTCAAGGGCGCACCCGCCCCTGTTTGGCTGCAGGACGGTATTCCTGCCATTGAAAAGGGCAAAAACCACGGCTACGACCTTGTAGACTGATTTCAATCAAGTAACTCAATTAACCATCCTATATGACCAAAAAGAAAAGCAAATTCTCAGGATTCCTCGGCTTTGTCGAGAAAGCGGGCAATGCCTTGCCTCACCCCGCAAGCCTGTTTGCCATCCTCGCAATTTCTGCCCTTTTGCTGTCGATGATTGGCCACTGGCTTGACTGGACTGCCGTTCACCCTGCTACGGGGGAAGTGGTAAAATCAGTAAACCTCCTTTCCCGTGAAGGCCTTCACCGCATAATCCTTGAGATGGTCGACAACTACACAGGTTTTGCTCCGCTAGGAATTGTGATGGTTGCCTTGCTTGGTATTGGGATTGCCGAGAGCAGCGGCCTGATAGGTGCAGCCATCAGGCTTATGGTGCTGAAATCTCCCGCCAAGCTGATCACCTTTGTGGTGGTGTTTGCCGGGATCCTTTCGAATATCGCTTCCGACCTGGGTTATGTGCTGATCATCCCGCTTGGGGGAATCATCTTCCACTCTCTGGGCAGGCACCCCATCGCGGGGATGGCCGCCGCCTTTGCCGGGGTTTCCGGGGGCTTCAGCGCCAACCTGTTTATCGGGACCATTGACCCTTTGCTGGCAGGCCTCTCTACCGAGGCAGCCCGTATCCTCGACGACACTTATTATGTGCTGCCTACTGCAAACTATTTCTTTATGGTGGCATCCACTTTTATCATTGCCATTGGGGCAACCTGGGTTACTGAACGTTTCGTGGAACCGCGCCTGGGACCCTACAAAGGTGAGGTGAAACCCGAGGTCCTCGAGCCCCTGGAACCCAAAGAACGAAAAGCCCTCAACTGGGTGTTGGCCGTAATTGGCATCTGGTTCGTCGTGGTATTCATTGGCCTTTTTCCCGAGAATGGATTTCTGCGCGGACCCGATAACTCATTGCTTCACTCTCCCTTGCTGAAGGGATTCATTGCCGTACTGTTCTTCTTCGCGGGCTCCGTGGGCATTGCCTATGGCTTCTTTACTGGGAAGTTTAAGTCGGATGCAGATGTGGTGAAGGGTATGGTGGACAGCTTTAAGACCCTGGCAGCCTTTATGGTACTGGTGTTTTTTGCTGCCCAGTTTGTGGCTTACTTCAAATGGAGTAACCTCGGCCTGCTGATAGCCATCAAGGGCGCTGCCACGCTGCAGCAAATGAACCTGGGTCTGATTCCGCTGCTGCTGTTGTTTATTGTCCTGTCTGGTTTTATCAATATGTTTATGGGCAGCGCCTCTGCTAAATGGGCCATCCTGGGGCCGGTGTTCATCCCGATGTTTATGCTCCTGGGTTATTCGCCCGAGTTGTCACAAGCCGTGTACCGTATTGGCGACAGCGTAACCAATATCATCTCGCCTATGATGAGTTTCTTTGCGCTGATCATTGTGTACTTTGAGAAGTATGATAAAAAAGCCGGTATCGGGACGCTGATATCAACGATGCTGCCTTACACCATTGCCTTTACCATCATGTGGTCACTGCTCCTGATTGGATGGGTGCTGCTCGATTTACCCCTGGGACCCGGCGCCGGTTTGCATTATCCGGGTTAATGCCTGCCCTCAATGGGTATCGAATTTTCGGGTCAGGGCCTTGATGAATTCCCGTTTCCGGAATCGCAGGGCGCTCCAGTCTTCATCAATGGCCACCTGGCTAACGCCAAGCAGGCCGTGCGCCTTCATGATCCCCCAGCCGGTATCACGGTTGAAATCACAAGGGTATTTCTTTGAAGTACCCTTGGGATAACACATCCAGCATACTGCATCGCCCTTGAGCAAGGGCGCGATTTGGGGCACCAGCTGATCGATCTCTGCCTTGCGGGTAAGAAATGCCACGAAGTATTCAATTGCATGATCCTGATCAAGTTGCATGAACACTTTGGCCTGCTCAGAAAAAGCCTGCAGCTGGGGCCCAAAGGAAGGCGGGGCATTCAGCACGAATACTTCCTGCTGACCTTTGTATTGCAACTTTTTTAAAACAGGATCCATAGCTGAAGGGTTTATGTTTTTTTTCTGAAAGGCTGTAGCTTCCCATACGTAAGGCTTCGCCACAGCCACTCAAAAGGCCCGTAGTGGAAATGATTCAACCAAAATTGGCTGAATGGAATCTGGAGGGCAAAGATCAGGATGGTAAGCAAGATGCCCTGGAAAATGCTGACCTTTCCATAAAGGCCAAACCCGTAGCCATAGAAAATGCTTGTACAAATGATGGAATGCATCAGGTAATTGGTCAGNNGCCATACGTCCGACCGGTGCCAGCAACCTGCTGAAGGTCTGCAGTTTTCCCCGGTTTAGCATTAAAACGATGACCGAAACATAGAACAAACCAAGGAAGACACCGCCCAGGGCTGTTGAAAGCATGTTCAGGACCTGGTATAAGTCAGGCCTCTGGGGGTTCATAATGAAAAAAGACACCACGAAAAGGATGCTTAAGGGAATGCCCACCGCTGCACCCAGGATGGCAGTCCTGTGAAAAAACGGAATATAATGCCTGAAGTTTTGTATCAAAGCCTTTCGCGCTGCCAGCATTCCCATCAGGAACATCGCCAACACGACGGGATAAAAGAAAACAATTCCCTGAAGTATGGTCAGGTACTCGGTAATCCTCATTCGGGCCATTTCGGCGAAGGTGCCGGAAGAATACACAGCTATGGCCTTATCAACCATCCCCTGCAATAGCTTTCCGCTTCCTTCAAGGTTTTCAAGCAAAGGTGTTGCGGCTTCAGGGATATTCATCATCAGGGCGATAAATAAGGTCAGTAAGGCCGTGAGAAGGGATGGCAGGATGACCAGCCAGCTCGCCCACTGTAGCAACCTCTTGTCCGATGCCTTCCTGAATGCCAGTAATAACAATCCAAGCAGTGCGTAGCTGGAAAGAATATCGCCAGGCCAAAGCACCACAATGTGAAGGATGCCAATGAGGAGCAGGATGAACATCCTGCGACGGTAAACGGGCAGGATGCTGCTGCCTTCCTTAATTTCTTTTTGGAGGAATAAATAGGCTCCGTAGCCAAAAAGAAAGGAGAAAAGGACATAAAACTTCCCCTCGAAAAAGAATTT
>LSQX01238094.1_pt1 | contig 33831 bp, 26 predicted proteins | sample 654561 | NCBI WGS metagenome assembly LSQX01 (sample SAMN04489861, study PRJNA283612) | anaerobic digester metagenome | isolation source: 4 biogas reactors fed with cattle manure at either 37C or 55C with and... | place: Denmark: Kongens Lyngby | collected 2014 | reverse complement strand
AAAATTTTGAAGAAGGACAAAAGCGTCTGGCAGAGCTCTCAAAAGTTAAAGAAGAACCGTACGACCTGAAAGAACAGGCGTTGGCCCACAGAGAGGCTCTAATTGGCCTCCAATTGCAAGGAATCGTAGAGCGAGAAGCCAATCTTAAACAACGCGCAACTCACTTGAGTGAAGAGGAGCAACAAGCTGCAAAAGCGCGGCTGGAAGCAAATCAGATGCAAGTTCAATGGCGAGAACGCATCGCCCAGATCTCGGGTCTTACCGCACAAGAAGCCCGCGATGCTCTAATGAACCAAATTGAAAAAGAGGCTGTGGTAGACGCTTGTAAACTTTCAAGAAACATTCTTGACTCCGCCCAGGCCTCGGCACAAGAGGAAGCCCAACGCATCATCTCCATTGCAATCCAGCGTTGTGCCATTGCGCACTCTTTTGAGAGTGACTCTGCTGTCATTCAGCTTCCAAATGATGATATCAAAGGAAGGATTATCGGGCGGGAAGGCCGAAATATAAAAACCTTTGAAAATCTCACAGGTATTACGGTTATGGTGGATGACTCTCCAAGCGTGATTACGCTCTCAGGTTTTGACCCCGTCCGCCGAGAAATTGCCAAGCGCGCTATGACCACGCTGGTTGCAAATGGACAATTCAACCCTTCTCTGATCGAGGATGTAGTTTCACAAGCGGAGGCTCAAGTGCACGAAAGTTCCAGAGCAGCTGCCGAAAGCGCATTGAAAAAAGCAGGGCTGCTCACAGTGCTTCCAGAGGCTGTACTGGACATGTTGGGGAAACTCAGTTTCCGCTACAGCTACTCTCAAAACGTCCTGGCCCACTCTGTAGAAGTATCCCTTTTGGCAGGCCTTTTGGCAGGAGAGATGGGAATGAACATTGCTCAGGCCCGACGAGCCGGTCTTCTTCACGATATTGGAAAAGCAATGAGTCACGAAAATGAGGGTTGCCACGCCCAAGTGGGAGCAGATTTTTTGCAAAATAATTCGGAGTCAGCCGCTGTTGTTGAAGCAGTAGCCAATCATCACTCTCCCCAGGCGCTTCTCCAAGATTCATGTTCTGCGCTTACCTGCCTTGTTTCTGCTGCTGACGCCATTTCTGCCGCTCGCCCCGGCGCCAGACTGGAGGCTATGCAGTCGTACATTAAGCGATTTGAGCAGTTGGAGAACCTGGGCAATTCAATTCCCGCTATCCAAAAATGCTTTGCCCTGCAGGCTGCGCGCGAACTTCGTGTTTTTGTTAAACCCTCCCTGGCTTCTGATGAACAATGTAAGCTCATAGCAAAGTTTATAGCCTCCAAGGTTCAGAACGAACTTCAGTTCCCAGGTAAAATCCGCGTTTCAGTTATTCGAGAACTTCGCTGTGATGAATTTGCGGAATAAAAACCCTGGGTCAAAGTCGCGACTAACTTTTCATTTTTTGAGTCGTTTGCTTCCTTCTCTTTCCTTTCTCTTTCTGTTCTATTTTATTTTTTTCTCCTCAACCACTTTGGGCCAGACAACTCAACCAGTTACAATTTCTATCCTCACTCCACACACTGAGGAGGTGCGAACTGAGTTCTCTATTCTTTTTCAAAACTGGTATCGCCAAAAGTACGGCAAGCCCGTTTTTTTAGATTGGCGCAATGTCGGAGGCTCGAGCGATACGCTCCGCTTCATTCGCTCTGAATATGCTTCCAAGCCAGAAGGAATAGGCCTGGATATTCTTTTTGGATGTGGTATTGACCCATACTACGATTTAAAAGCAGAAGGGATTTTGGCTTCTACTCTTTTGCGGAATGAAACACTTCTTTCAATCCCTGCATCTCATCAAGGCACTCTTTTGCGTGACCCTGACTCTTATTGGTATGGGGTTACGATTGCAACTTTTGGAATTTTACATAACTTGCGCGTTTTGAACTATAATGACTTGCCGCAAGCTCGACGATGGAGTGACCTGGCTGGCCCAGAGTTGCAAGGATGGGTATCTCTTAGCGATCCGCGGAACAGCGGGAGTATGTATTCGATGATGGAGGCAATACTGCAATTCTATGGCTGGAAAAAAGGGTGGTGGATATTGACCGGGATGGCGGCAAACTCTGAGTCAATCGGCCGCTATGCTACTGACCCTCCCAGACAGACCACCTACGGTAACAGCGCTTCTTCCATTTGCATTGATTTTTATGGTTTCACGCAAGTTTTAGGGGCAGGAAAAGAGAATATGCTCTTTGTCATTCCTGAAGATTTTTTTATCCTTTCTCCCGATTGTATTGCTCTTTTAAAGGGAGCCCCTGAGCCGACTGTAGCCAGACAATTCATTGAGCTAGTCCTTTCTGAGGAAGGGCAAAAAGTCTGGATGCTACCTTTGGGTGTGCCTGGCGGTCCCTCCAAAGCCTCTTTACTCAGAATGCCTGTGCGAAAAGATGTCTATGAGAAGTATCCAGATTACTCTCCTCTTACAGTCTCTCCCTACGAGTCACAGAAGGATGTGAAAGAAAACTCTGAGCCGGAGTTTCACTTCAATAACGAACTGGCTTACAAGCGGCGTGATGTTGTTTGTGCACTGATCGGTGCCCAGCTAATTGATACTCATCAAGAACTGTCAGCTGCCTGGATAGAGGCTATCCGGTCAGGAAAAAGCTCTGAAGCTCTTAAGCAGTTGGGCGCCCCCCTTGTCAGCGAAGAAAAGGTGGAAAAAATTCTACAAGAAGAGTGGCTTGTCCCCGCTCAAAGAAATCGTTTAAAAATTTCTTGGCAAAAACAAGCCCAAGATCGATATCGTTCTTTAAGATCAGCTTTTTAAACAGGGTGCCTACAGTTGTTTGAAGGCGGTATCCGCAGCCCTGATTGTTTTTTCTATCTCTTGCTCCGTATGGGCAGTGGATAAAAAGCCGGCTTCAAACTGAGAGGGAGCCAGGTAAACTCCAGCTTTCAGCATCGCATGGAAAAAACGAGCGAAACGCTCGCGGTCACTCTTCATCGCATCTGCCAGGTTGTAGACAGGAGCTTCCGTGAAATAAATGCAAAACATCGAACCCACTCTATTAAGCTGAATAGGAATTTGACGGGTTTTAGCGATCGCTTTTATTTCCGCCTCCAAGTATGAACCCAGTTTTTCCAAGTACTCATAAGCGCTGTTTTGCTCCAGGAGAGTCAAAGAGGCAATTCCAGCGGCCATAGCCAGGGGATTGCCGCTAAGCGTCCCAGCCTGGTAGACCGGTCCCAAAGGGGCAAGGCAATCCATAATTTCTGCACATCCACCGAATGCACCTACAGGCAAACCACCCCCAATGATTTTACCAAAACAGGAGAGATCAGGTTTGATATCAAAACGCTCTTGAGCACCACCGGCAGCCAGGCGGAACCCGGTCATCACTTCATCAAAAATCAGGAGAGCACCAAATTCTTCAGTGAGCTTTTTGAGTCCTTCCAAAAACCCGGGCTGCGGCAGAAAAACACCGCTGTTACCCGGTACAGGTTCTAAAATGATCCCAGCTATCTGGTCAGGGTAGGCGAGAAAAAGTTTTTTTACAGCTTCCAGGTCGTTAAAACCAGCCAACAAAGTATGCTGAACAAAAGCCGCTGGAACTCCCGCGCTATCGGGATGCCCAAAAGTCAAAGCACCGCTGCCAGCTTTGACCAGGAGAGAATCCGCGTGGCCATGATAACAGCCTTCAAACTTAATGATTTTTTCACGGTTGGTGAACCCTCTTGCCAGACGGATGGCGGACATTGTCGCTTCTGTTCCGGAGTTGCACATCCTGACCTTTTCTACACTGGGAACCAGTTTACGAACCAGCTCTGCCATCTCAACCTCCATTGGGTTAGGGATGCCAAAGCTTGTTCCCATTTGGGCTGCGTCGCAAAGAGCCTTTATGATTTGAGGGTGAGAGTGACCATGAATAGCTGGTCCCCAGGTTCCTACATAGTCAATATACTCGTTGTCATCGACGTCCCAAATCTTGGCTCCTGCGGCTTTTTTTGCAAAAAAAGGTTTTCCTCCCACAGCTCGGAAGGCACGGACTGGAGAGTTCACTCCGCCTGGAATGTACTGTAGAGCTTTTTCAAAGAGTTTTTCGGAGAGTTGATGTTTCATAAAGCTAAAATTTAATCAATAAGATGTCGCAGAGGCAGGCCAGGGGGGATTTGCATCTGTTTATATTTATTCTTGTTTACCAGTCCTAATACCCGTTTCACAACTGAAGGCTCAAATCCAGCCTGAATAACCTCGTCTTGAGTTTTCTTCTTCTCCAGGTAGAGTTTCAAAATTGCATCTAAGACTTCATAGGGAGGAAGCGAATCTTGATCGGTCTGGTTAGGACGCAGCTCTGCCGAAGGCGATCTGGTCAAAGTTCTGATGGGAATGACAGGCTTATCGAAATGTTCATTAATCCAATAGGAAAGTTTATAAGCTTCTGTTTTGTAGAGGTCTTTCAACACGGAAAGGCCACCGCAAGTATCGCCGTAGAGAGTGCAGTACCCAACGCTAACTTCGGACTTATTGCCTGTAGTGAGAACCATCCCACCAAACTTGTTGGAAAGAGACATCAAAATGATGCCACGCAGGCGTGCCTGCATATTTTCTTCTGTTAAACCCTCAGGAGAACTGCCGAAGATAGGAGCCAGCTCTTTTTTAAGAGTTTGAAAGCAGTTGCTAATTGGCACCATGTCATAGCGTATTCCCAGGTTTTGGGCTAACTCTTTGGCATCCTCCCGGCTTTCTGTTGAAGAGTAGGGGCTTGGCATGAACACCCCCCAGACGTTTTCTTTACCCAAAGCCTCTCTGGCCAAAGTTGCAACTAATGCTGAGTCCAGCCCCCCGCTTAGTCCCAGCAAAGCAGAGCTGAATCCATTGCTGGAAAGCGAACTGCGAATACCTTCAACAAGTGCTGTGTAAATTTTTTTCATTCCTTGCTTTATTCTCTAAATCATCTAATAGGGGGTCAGGGGAAAAAGCTCCGAGAGAGTCCCTTTTTCAGTTGTGATCAAAGTGCCCGGACCGATACCCTGTTTTTCAAACCAACCTTGATTAACTTCCAAAATAAAGCGAATTCTATCTGACTTGGAAGGAATCGACTCTTCACTCAAAGGCTCCATATCGTAAATTTCCTGGATTATACCCTCAGAGTCTATGTAGGCGCAGGAAAGAGGAATGTAAGTGTTCTTCATGTAAAAGGCGACGTCCGAAACATATGGGTAAATAAAGAGCATGCCTGAGTTTTCCGGCAGCTCTTTTCGGAACATCATGCCGGTCGCTATCTCTTTTAGACTGATTGCCAGCTCTGCCTTTAGCGTTGCTTTGCCAAGATAAAGTGTTAAAACGTGCAGATTTGTGAGAGGGCTATTTTGATGGTATTGAATTTCTTCGGTCTCTTTTGTCTCAGGTTGTGCGGCAGCAGGCGTCGTCACAGACTTTGCGGGTGCAGGAGGTTTTTGGGAATGCGCAGAGGATGTTTCTTTTTCATGGCATCCACTCATAAAAAGAAGAAGATGGAGTAACGCTATTAAGCTGGTAATATTTGAACGCATACCGCCCTTATTCTGGACAAAATAAAAATACTTTCAAGCCATTGAGTATATCTGGAATAAAAATTTACCATGCCGGCGATGGAACCAGCCAGTACAGATAAGGAGGTGAGGAAAAGTGAAATGGCATAAGGAGTGAGTTCTGCAGGAGAACGATTGCTCAAGCTTTGAAGAGAAAATAAGTCTACTAAATAAATAATGTTTTTGTTTTTTGTTGACTTGACTCTGGGGAACTCCTAGGATTTCAAAGGTCTTTCATTAGAAAGAACAATACTAAATTAGTAGTGTATATACTGAAGCTATTATGAGTCGCATTGCCAGCAGCATTCTTGAGGGGATAGGGTCCACTCCATTAGTACGTATCAATAAATTGAGCATAGGTAAAGCTGAGTTGCTTGCCAAGATCGAGTATTTTAACCCCGGTGGTTCAGTCAAAGACCGTATTGCCTGGTCAATGATTGAGGCAGCAGAAAAGGCAAATATCCTCAAGCCTGGCGGGCTCATCATTGAGCCCACCAGCGGCAATACGGGGATTGGCCTGGCCCTGGTTGCCGCAGTCAAAGGGTACCGTTTGATTCTGACGATGCCCGAAACGATGAGTCTTGAAAGGCGGAAATTATTAACTGCCTATGGAGCCCAGCTTGTATTAACTGAAGGGGCTGCAGGGATGAAAGGGGCTATTGCTAAGGCGGAAGAGCTCCTGGCAGCTAACCCCGGCGCCTTTATTCCGCAGCAGTTTGCCAACCCTGCCAACTCTGAATGCCACCGACTTTATACCGCTGAGGAGATTTGGGAAGCCACTGAGGGGAATATAGACGCTTTTGTTGCTGGTGTTGGCACTGGCGGTACGATTACCGGAGTAGGAGAATTTCTTAAAAAACGAAATCCTTCTGTGAAAATTTTTGCTGTTGAGCCTGATGCCAGCCCAGTTCTTTCTGGTGGAAAAGCTGGCCCCCATAAAATACAAGGTCTTGGAGCCGGCTTCATCCCTTCTGTGCTAAACAGGGAGGTTGTTGATAAAGTCATTACCGTTTCTGCTGAAGATGCCGGCAAAGCGGCCAGACTGGCAGCTAAAAAAGAGGGACTCTTAGTCGGTATCTCTTCTGGAGCCGCACTCCATGTTGCACTGGAGTTGATTGAGCAAAAGGAATTTGAAAATAAACGAATTGTAGTGTTGCTTCCCGATTCGGGTGAGCGCTACCTTTCTACCTGGCTTTTTGAAGAATAAGTAAATCAACAATATTATGAAAAACAGAAAATATCACATAGAAACATTGGCCGTCCATGCTGGCCAATCGCCGGACCCCGCCACCTTGTCGTGCGCTGTTCCGATTTATCGCACCACAGCTTATAATTTCAAAAACTCCGAGCATGCCGCTAACTTGTTCGGTTTGAAAGAGCTGGGGAATATCTACTCACGTCTCATGAACCCCACCAATGATGTTCTTGAGCAGCGGCTGACTGCTCTGGAGAGTGGGGCAGCCGCACTGACACTGGCCAGTGGGACTGCAGCCATTTATTTTGCTCTGACCAATATCTGCCAGTACGGTGATGAAATAGTTTCTGCCAACAATCTCTACGGAGGAACGTTTACTCAGTTTGACGCGATACTCCCACAAAATGGTATCAAAGTGCAGTTCACTCCTGTGAATGATTTTGCTGCCGTCGAAGCAGCAATCAATGAAAAGACGAAGGCTATTTTCATCGAAACCATAGGCAATCCCAGTTTGGAGATAGCTGATATTCAGGAGTATGCTAAAATTGCCAAAAAACACCACTTACCGCTTATTGTGGATTCTACCTTTACTCCACCCACTCTGTTGCGCCCAATTGAGCATGGGGCCAATATAGTGATCCACTCTCTTTCCAAGTGGATATGTGGGCATGGAACCGGGATTGGCGGAATTGTAGTAGATGCAGGCAATTTTGATTGGTGCGATCCAAAGTTCGCTCTTTATAACGAGCCTGACCGTGGCTATCACGGCTTGCGTTTTGCTCACGATTTAGGTCCATTAAACAAACTGGCCTACATATTACGCTTGCGTACGGTGGGACTTCGTAATCAGGGAGCGACTTTGTCTCCCGATTCAGCCTGGATTTTTTTGCAAGGCTTGGAGACATTGGCCTTGCGGATGACAAAACACAGTGAGAACGCACTGAAAGCTGCACAATTTTTAGGTAGCCATCCCAAGGTCGCCTGGGTAAAATATCCGGGTTTGGCTAATGGCTCCCTCAAGGAAAAATACCTTCCACAAGGTGCTGGTGGAATGGTGGTTTTTGGAGTCAAAGGTGGCAGCAAGGCGGCGATCAAACTGGTTGACAATATTCAGCTTTTCAGCCTGTTAGCAAATGTGGGTGATGCAAAGAGCCTCATAATTCATCCTGCAAGTACGACTCACTCTCAGCTTTCAGATGAAGACCAGCGCAAAGCCCAATTGCCGCCAGAGCTGATTCGCCTCTCTATTGGAATCGAACATATAGATGATATAATCGGAGCCCTCTCTGAAGCACTTGACCTGCTATAGACTTGCTTCTGGAGAGTTGTTCATTACTACAAAGGACATTTATCTAACATATCCAACAGTGTTTTTAGAAAACGTCTCCAGGTTTCCATGAGATATCATGAAGAAAATAATATACCAAGACTTAGAACAGGAAACAAAATCTGAAAATTTGAAAGAATTTTTAGAAGAGAAAAAACTTTCAGACAAGAGAGTTATAGTCGAAGTTAATGGAGGTATATTAGAAAAAAATCTAGATTTTAATAATATAAAAATAAATGATGGAGACGTTATAAATGTATTTTTAATTGTTTCTGGAGGCTAGCCCTTATGTCAATTAACTCTCATTTGTCTGAAGCAGAGCGAGCTCTTTTGGAATCAGCCACTATTGGAATAGCTGGAGCAGGAGGGCTGGGCTCAAACTGTGCTGCGCACCTGGTGCGGTCTGGGATAAAAAATTTAGTGATTGCTGATTATGACCATGTTGCCCCCAGCAACTTAAACCGGCAGTTTTTTTTCCCAGACCAGCTTGGCAAGCTAAAGGTGGAAGCGCTAAAGGAAAACCTTCTCAGAATAGAAAACTGCCTGAACTTAGTTTTGTGTAGCGAAAAGCTCACTAAAGTAAATTTGCCAGCCGTTTTTCACAATTGTACAATTGTTGCTGAAGCCTTCGATGATGCTGCGGCTAAAGAAATGTTTCTCGAAGCGCTACTGCCAACCTCTAAAAAGCTGGTTTCTGTGAGCGGAGTTGCAGGCTGGGGGCGCTCCAATGCGATGAAAGTCAGACCCGTCGGAAAAAACCTGACTCTCATCGGTGATTACTGTTCATCTGAAAAGAAAGAGGCTGGGATATATTCTCAGTCTCCTCGGGTGGGGATTGCCGCTGCAATGCAGGCAAATTGCATCATAGCGTTGTTGCTGGGCAAAGAGCTCTAGAACAGGGAGGAAAGAAAATCGATAAAAATAAAAATGGTGGCTAGACCCAGAATCGAACTGGGGACACAAGGATTTTCAGTCCTCTGCTCTACCAACTGAGCTATCCAGCCACCCACTTGCCTATCGGCGAAGCAGGGATAGTCTGCATTTTTAAAGAAATTGAAGCAAGCCTTTTTTCCGTTTTTTTGAAATTAACCCTGCCCTGGCTTTCTTTAAAAGCAGGGCAAAGTTTCTCTACCTTGTGCAGCCAGAAAAGCAAACAGTTGTCACTTGCCAAGATTTTTGAGATACTGCTTTGGCGGTCGAGTCTCACGTCTATTCGGCTGCTTGATCATTGAATACGCTACAACATAAAGAAAACAGGAGTCCACAGTGACTGAACTCATCGGAATAACAATGCTCGTTGTTTTGTTTGGGTTGAGTTTTTCATGCTCACTTACAGAGACTGCTCTTTTTGCCCTCAATGGCCCGCTTATGGGCAGGCTTAGAGAGTTTCGTTCAAATCGAGTTTCTGTAATTTTGCGTTTCCTTAATTTTTCGCAGGAAACCTTAACAGTTCTCACATTCCTAAATACGCTTGCAAACTTTGGAATTGCGTTTCTTGCTCTTCTGATGATCCTTCGATATGAGCTGGCACCATTTTTTTGGATTCTTTTGCTTCTTTTGGCATTGGTAGTAGGTTGCGAAATTCTCCCCAAGACGCTTGCAATAAGGCACCCAGATGTCTGGTCATTGAGGATGGCTCCTGTTTTGTGGCCTCTCATGCCACTGGTAAAGCTGTTTCGTTTTTTTTCTAAAGGTGCCCGCTTCCACTCAACATCCACCACTGATCTGTCACGGGAACCTCTCTCTAACACAAAGCTTTCCCTGGAAGAATATAAAGAGCTTTTGGAGTTGGCTTGTCAGCAGGGTGGCATGAGCCCCAGTGAGAAAGATTTCATTATTCAAATCATCTCGCTCGATTCCCATACAGCCAAAGACGTGATGAAGCTTCGCTCTCAGGTGGCCTACATAACGGCAGATGCGACGCTGGCAGAAATGATTGCGGCTTCGAAGAAGCACAAACATCGCCGCTTGCCAATGTATAATGAGGAAAATGATGATGTAACTGGCATTTTAAACACTAAAGAGCTTTTGATGAGCCCGAGCTTTGAAAATATGCCAGATGATGCTCTGGATATTCCTCCCTGTGTGCCAGACAGTATGAATCTTCTCCAGCTCCTAAAAAGCTTTCAACGTTACGAGCCAGGCTTAATCGTTGTTTTAGATGAATTTGGTGAGTCAGCCGGCATTATTACGATGGAAGATATTTTAGAAGAAGTGGTGGGCGACATTCGTAGTGAGAGCGAGGAGCAGTGCTTCATGATGCAGCGAGAAGGCAAGCAGAGTTGGAGGGTGAACGGCGCCCTCTTACTGGAAGAGCTGAGCATTGAGTGCCCTGAGATCAAGGCTCCCAGTTTTATTCAAACAGTGGCAGGGCTAATTCTTAGCCAGCTGGAAATTATGCCATATGTGAACCAAAGTGTTTCTTATTGTGGCTACACTTTTACAGTTCTTTCTGTTGAGTTTGCCAGGATACGGGAAGTACGGATCACAAAGCAGGTGCCCTCTGTTCGCCCCAGGAGCTATCAACCCTCTCAAACAAAATGAGTAGCCTGACTCCCACTTTAACCAGCTTTTTCCTTTTTCTTTCGGTGATGGCTGCTTTTCTCTTCTCCGGAATGGAGGCAGGAATGCTTGCCCTGAACCCCTTGAAGCTCCATCGCAGTGCGCGAGTGGGAAGAAAGTCCGCTCAGGCTCTTTTGCGTTATCTTGAAAACCCTGAAATGTTTCTCTGGGTCAATCTAATCGGGGGAACGGTAGCAAACTTTTTTTCTGTTTATCTTGTAACGGTCAGTTTTTATCGATATCCCAAGCCTTATTTTTTATTTTTGATTTTGGTTTGTCTCGTTGCACTCTATTTTATCAACGACTTGATTCCCAAAACCGTTTTTCGAAAAAAACCTCACTTTTTTTGTTCGCTGGGTCTACCTGCTTTTCGCATAGCTTATATTTTGCTTTATCCGTTGGTGAAGGGCTTGATCTTGGCGGCCTCTCTCATATTTTGGAAGCGAAGAAACACATCCTATGAAAAGCAGGTTTTGTCCAATCGTGCCGAGCTCAGACGTTTAATGAGAAATTCTGATCCGGATATTACACAAGAGGAGCGTTTTATGATTGAGCATGTCATGGATTTCTTTGATATGACTCTTAAGGATATGCTAATCCCTATGCCACAGGTCAAAGGGGTCTCTTCTCATTTTACTTTAGCAGAAGCTATCCAGGTTTCACGGCAAGTTGGTTTCACTCGCTTGCCGGTCTATCAAGTTTATGTTGGAGGTGAACACCGAACGCTTGGAATTCTTTCAATGAAAACAGCTCTTTATCTGGAAGACTTTGATGACACCAAAAGGGTCACTGACTTTATTAGCCCTCCACTCCTGTTTCGTCCAGACATGCATTTGCACGATGCACTCACAAAAATGCAGAAAATCGGCCAAAGAATGGCTATTGTAATGGATAGCGAAGGCAAAGAGTTGGGTATAGTAACGCTGCAAGATATCTTGGGAGCTATTTTTGGCAAATTGAACCTCTAGTATGATTTTTTCCACAGTAACTGTTGAACTTCCTGCATCATCCCTTTGGGCATCGGGATTGAACGCAGACTGGTACATCATGATGTTACTTAGATTGCTGGCAGTTTTTTTGCTGGTAGCCTTGAATGCTTTCTTTGTTGCGGCCGAGTTTGCCATTGTAAAGGTTCGGAGCACGCAACTGAACCTGCGGGCCAGTGCCGGAGACAAGCGGGCTAAAACGGCACAATATATTGTTCGGCATATTAACCCGTTTCTAAATACAACCCAGGTGGGAATCACTCTGGCCAGCCTTGGGCTAGGCTGGATCGGAGAGCCGATTTTTGCTGCGATTCTTGAGCCATTTATGGGGTTTTTGGGAATAGTCAGCCCTGCTCTTAAACACAGTATCGCTTTCGCCGTAGGGTTTTCAATCATCACTTTTTTGCATATAGTCCTAGGCGAATGCACACCAAAGACTCTGGCTATTTTTAAACCCCTGGAGAGCACTTTGTTTATTGCCCGCCCGCTGCGCTTTTTTTACATTATTCTTTATCCGGTAATATGGTTCTTGAATGAGACATCCATCTGGATGATTAAAAAATTGGGCCTTCAAGCTATCGATGAAACCGATCACCCTCACACTGAAGAGGAACTTAAAATCCTTCTCTCAGGCGATAACCGCCAGTTGCTTGCTGGCCGAAATATAGTCCTCAATGCTTTAGACCTAAAGAATCGTATCGCCAGAGAGGTGATGACTCCACGCCGCGAAATCACATGGTTAAGCGACCAGTATACGATTAATGAGTGTATTGACATTGCTGAGGCAACAAAATATTCACGTTTTCCCCTTTGCCAAAAAGGAGACCTGGATCGCATTTTGGGAGTGGTCCATATTAAGGATCTCTATGCTATGCGGCATAAAATTCACTCTGCTTCGCAGTTGGGGGCAGCTCTCAAAAAAAGTTTATTTGTCCCTGGAACTGCCAGGCTGGAAAAACTTCTCTTTCGTTTAATGGACTCCAAAAACCATTTTGCCACGGTAGTGGATGAGTATGGTGGTACTATCGGAGTTGTTACTCAGGAAAATATTTTGGAAGAACTGGTTGGGCAAATTCAGGATGAGTTTGATCAGGAACAGCATTTAATTCAAAACCGCGGAGAGGATGTTTGGGTTTTAGCAGGTCACCTGCCTATCCACCAGCTTGAAGCGATGATTGGCCAGTCTTGTAACATGGAGAACGTTACAACAGTTGGGGGATTAGTTACGCAACTGCTTTCCAGCTTTCCCACACCAGGTGAATTTGTTAAGTTAGGGGACTGGACGCTAACAGTTGAAAAAACAAAAGATAGACGAGCTGAAACGCTAGTTCTTGAGCGGGTAAACAAAGACAATAAAAAAACTTAATCTATGATTACGCGGAAGCGATTAAGCCAAGTTTCTCGTATAGTTATAAAACTGGGAACCGGCGTTATTACCAATCAATCCAAACAACCTGATCTTCCACTTATGACACATCTGGCCCGGCAAGTGAGCGACCTGAGGGCGTTGGGCAAAGAAGTCATCATTGTTACTTCGGGGGCTGTGGGAGCTGGTCGTGGAGTGCTGGGATTTGAAAAGAGGCCAAAAGCTTTGGCCCAACTGCAAGCTTGTGCGGCAGTGGGCCAGTCACGCTTGATGGCCATTTATGAAAAGCTGTTTTCTATCTATGACCTCAATATTGCCCAGGTCCTTTTGACTCATGATGACCTTGAGGACCATAGCCGCTATCTCAACGCACGCAATACGCTTACTTCACTCCTGGAGCATCATATTATCCCGATCATTAATGAAAACGATACCGTTTCGGTGGAAGAGTTGAGGTTTGGCGATAATGATCGCCTCAGCGCTTTGGTTAGCGCTTTATTGTCTGCAGACCTCTTGATTTTACTCACCACAGTTGACGGGCTTTTACAGAATTTTGGAACCTCAGAACAAAAAGTTATCAGTACCGTACCTGAAATAGATGACTCCCTGCATCTCTTGGCTTCAGGCACCTCTAATGATGTCGCTGTAGGAGGTATGAAAACAAAAATCTTGGCTGCTGAAGTCGCGACCCGCTCAGGCATCCCAATGATTATCGCTAATGGCAGGGAAAAAGATATTCTCCTTAGCCTGATGGAAGGCAAGGAGATCGGAACACTGTTCGTACCGGACGAAGGGCGACTGCCTGGGCGCAAACGCTGGATTGCTTTCTTTAATCACCCCAAAGGTTCGCTTGTTGTTGACAAAGGCGCTGAAGAAGCACTTATACGAAAAGGAAAAAGTTTGCTCTTCCCAGGGATTCAGTCTGTTCATGGCTGTTTTGAAGAAGGAGATGTGGTCAGTATTAGCGATACGAACAATCGGGAGTTTGCACGAGGAATTGTTGAAGTATCGTCGCAAGAGCTGATAAGCAATGAGATACCGGAAGATGAAGTAATCCATAGAAACAATATGGTTATTCTCTAGAAAATGGATGCTGAAATACCGAGCCAAATAGAAAAGCTCTTAAAACTAATGGAAAAGTTGCGAGCTCCTGGCGGTTGTCCCTGGGATCAACAACAAACTCATTTTTCCATAGCTAAAGACTTGCTGGAAGAATCGTCTGAATTGATAGAAGCAATAGAAACTGAAAACGATGAGGCGATGATTGAAGAACTCGGTGATGTGCTTCTGCAAATCGTTTTCCACTCTCACCTGGCAAAAGAGCGGGGAGCTTTTGAGTTTAATGACGTTGTTTGCTCCATATCTGAAAAACTTATTCGAAGGCATCCCCATGTTTTTAATCACTCGAACATAGAAGGAATAGATGTGCTCTATGAGCAGTGGGAGCGAATCAAAAAGGAGGAAAAATCCGGAACAAAAATGGAAAGGCATTCGGCACTGGATGGAACTCCTCTGAAGCTTCCTGCTTTAATGAAAGCTCAAAAGATTTTTAAAAAAGCTTTAAAGGCTGACTTGGTAGAAAAAAATGAAATTCCTGAAAATTCTACTACGTTTGAACAGCTTGGAGAGCAGCTTTTCCAAATAGCTGCTCTTGCAGAACAGAACGGCTGGGATGCCGAAACTGCTTTAAGAAAAGCTGCTCGTAAAAGAGAGCTGCTCTATCGTGAACGGGAGAAATCAAACCCTTAAGGTGGTGAAAAATAGTTATTACTTGTCTGGAGCTGAACGTGCTGAAGGTGTTCATCGGCTTTTCAAAAAAATAGCCCGTCGTTATGATTTAATTAATGACATCCAAAGTATGGGCTCTCACCGTATCTGGAAACGCAGGCTTCTGGACAAGGCCTTGAGCTATCGTTCACTGCGGGAAGTGACAAATTCAGAGCCTCTGTGCGTTCTGGATTTATGCTCTGGTACCGGCGATATCGCCATAGCCTTGGCTCAAAAGGGCTTTAAGCTTTTTGCCGCAGACTTTAGTGGAGAAATGTTGGCTGTTGCCAAAAAACGTTCCCTCGGCATACCGCCCTCCGAGTTGGAGTGGATAGAAGCGGATATATACGACCTTGATATACCAGCCTCATCGTACGATATAGTCACCTGTGCTTATGGATTGCGTAATCTCTCTGATATCCCTCTTGCCATAAAAAAAATGTTTGAATGGCTCAAACCAGGAGGACTGGTTCTCTTTTTGGACTTTGGGAAGCCTAAAAATATTTTTTTTAAACCTTTCTTCTATCTTTATCTCAAACTGGTAGTGCCGGTTTTGGGTTTTTTCCTTTGTGGCGATGCCAAAGCCTACTCTTATATTTTAGACTCCCTCGGACACTATCCTGCACAAGAGGGGGTGGACAAACTTTTGCAAGAAGCCGGATTTTTTCAAACTGGATGGGAGCCTTTTGCTGGCGGGACGATGTGCCTAAGTTATGCAACTAAACCGTCGGCGAGCTCATATGCTACTTGTGATGAGCAGTTGACCAATTAAAGTAGAACCGAATATTATTAACGCTAACACCCAAGATGATGAGATTAAAATTTATTTCGTTTATTTTTATCTTTTACATAAACCTTTTTTTCCATGGGTTTATTCTATCCAATGGGTACGGTCAGTGTGACTATGAAGAAGTCATAAAAAATCAAAAGCCGCTTGTTTACTATCGTTTTCAAGACCCCGTGGCTCCGGGAGCATTGCTAAATAACTTAGGCGGTGTTGTCATAACCAACACGTTGCCCTATCCTCCAGGTTGGAGCTCAATTGCTGAGGGAGCCGTGAATGGTGATGCAGGGGCTTGGTTCAACGGTATTGGAACCAGGGCGGACTATGATAACAAGCTCAACCCATGGCCTGTTTTTACTGTAGAGTTCTGGGCTATGTATGGTGGCAAACAGGTATCCCCAGATGGCTATGGAGCGGTCGTTGGAAGTTTCTCGTATGGAGAAAAAGGGCCGAGAGGATGGTTTTTATATGCTAACCCTAAAGGCTCTTGGGAGTTCAGAGTTGGTGGAGAAGAAAATGGAGTTTGTATCCTGAGTGGTGGAAAAATAGTCGAAAAGGAGTGGGTGCATCTGGCTGCAACGTATAATGGAAGTATTGCACAGCTTTTTATAAATGGCCTTCTTGCCGATTCAAAAGTTTTTTATGGAGCTTGCCCTAATCCTGACTCCATGAAGTTTGGGATAGGTTGTCGAGGAGATGATTTTTTCCCCTGGACCGGTGGAATAGATGAATTTGCACTTTATGGGCAGGTGCTTAGCAGTGAACAGATTTTAGAGCGAACTCTTCTAAGAGCTGATTCTCAAGCCTATGAAAAAGCTGTTTTAAAACTAAAACCTTTAGTTTATTTTAGACTAAACGAGGCGTTCCCTCATAACCTTGCTGAAAACAGCGCTCCTGGAGGGATGATGACTAATTTTGGATATTATGAATGGGGCGCCACTCCCTCTGCTCCCGGCCCGCGTTATGCTGGTTTTGAACCAACCGATACAGCTCTATGCCTCACGAATGGAGCAGATTATCTCGAGTTTTTTTTAGAGGAACCTCAAAGCTGTAGTACGGCCTGGACATTTACTGGATGGGTTAAGCCGTTAAAAAGTACTGCCGTCCGGCAAACTCTGCTTTCACACAGCCTACCAGGGGTTGGAGAAGATTTTAGTTTTTTTATCCAACACGGTTATCAGTTAGCCTGTCTGGGCCTGCCTGAAACCTCAGTGATTAACTTTGACTTAAGCCTTCAGGAAAACCTTTGGCATTATCTGGCATTGCTGGTCACGCCCACGCATCTCACCCTTTGGGTAAACGACGGTAGAGACAGTGTTTTGAAGAGGGCATCCTATGAGTTAAAAAGCCCAATTTTACAGTGCTGTAAGCACGTTCGTCTGGGGGAGTCTGGACTTAACAATGAAGGAACAAAAGACTTTAATTTTTACGGAATGCTGGATGAGTGGACTCTTTTTGATCGTCCCCTGAGTGAAGGAGAAATTAAAAATCAATTCTATACGGCTTTGGGAAACCACTCTCCCGAGATATTTGGCATCGTAAGGGAGGGGAGTTTCAGTCTGCCACATGAAGCTAAAGTCGGGGAGACGGTTTTTCTGAGAGCTGATGCAGCCGGCAGCCAACCGTTAAGCTTCAAATGGTTTTGTAATGGAGAGCTTTTGGGCGACTCTGAATCTTCGGTTCTTGAATACTATCTTTCTGGTCTCCGCGCTGTTGAGCGCTTTGAGGTTCTGGTTTCTAATGCCTTGGGAGAGGTAAGAAGTCAGGTGTTTGAGTTGGGTGTGCTTCCTGCCGATACACCTGAAGGGCCTGAGCTGTTTTATGTCTGGAGGGGTGGACAGATAGAGTTGAGCTGGAGGGGAGGAGTTTTACATTGTTTTTCAGTGTGGGGAGAAGCTCCCAAACCTGTTGAAGCTGCTGTATCACCTCTGAAGATTGATTTTTCGAAGAACAGGCAGCAGTTTTATATTGTCTTAAAAAGCAAAAATGAGTAAATATCTCTTTTGAGTTATCAATTATTATTTAAATATGAATGTCTTAGTTATAAATGGAAGCCCTCACAAAGAGGGATGCACACATACTGCACTCACGGAAGTGGCTGGAGTTTTAAATGCGGAAGGCATTTCAACTACCGAACTGCATATTGGCAAGCAAGCGATTCATCCTTGCACCGCGTGCGGAGTTTGTGCTGAAACGGGTTATTGTGTTTTTAACGAAGATCGGGTAAACGAGGCTGTCGACCTGGGCGAAAAAGCCGATGGAATTCTGATTGGCTCTCCCGTCTACTATGCAGCGCCTAATGGCTCTTTGTGTGCTTTTTTGGATAGGATGTTTTTTAGGAAAGCCCATAAATATGCCTTCAAACCTTCTGCAGCCGTGGTGAGTTGCCGCAGAGGAGGAGCAAGCGCCGCTTTTGACCGACTTAATAAATATTTCACCATTTCCAATATGCCAGTAGTCTCATCTCAATACTGGAACTCGGTACACGGAATGACTCCTGAGGAGGTAAAGAAAGATTTAGAAGGGATGCAGGTCATGCGGGCTCTTGGAAGGAATATGGCCTGGCTCTTAAAGTGTATCGATACAGCCAAGTCTACGGTATCTTATCCGAAACAAGAACCAAAGATTTTCACGAGTTTCATTAGGGACTAAAATAAAACAGGCCCGAAAGTTTCAGTCTTTCGGACCTGTTTTAGGACTATCTTCTTTTCTCTGAACTTTAGTTTTCGCCTACTGCCAGACGAGCAAAACGCCGAATGGTCAGCTTGTCCTCCAGCTCTTTGCCTATGCTGTCAGCATAAGCTTGGCAACTCACGTTTTGGTCTTTGTAGAAAAGCTGGTCAACCAGGCAAACACCTTCAAAAAACTTGTTGAGTTTACCCTTAACAATACCTTCAATCACATTTTCAGGCTTACCTGCCATTTGCTCTCGGGCGATGGTTTTTTCGCGCTCTACAATATCAGCAGGAACTTCCTCGCGACGAGTAGCCACCGGAGGGAAGGCAACACACTGAATTGAAAGCTCTTTGGCCAGAATGGCTATTTCAGGATTGGCAAGAGTTTCACTCTTTTCAGCAGCAACTTCCACAATAACGCCTTTTCGAGTATCGTGATGCACGTAGCCATTGATGATAGCTCCCTCGGCAGCGGTCCAGCGAACCACACGGCCAATTTTGATATTTTCACCGATCCGGGCAATAATAGCTTCTCTGTCTGCCTCAACATCAGGATTTTCGTTTTCCAGATAGCGTTCAGCCATTTGGATACAGAACTGTTGGAAGAGTTCGTTCTTGGGAACCAGAGGGGTCTCACAGTTAACTTCGAGCAGGACGGCAGTCTTCCCACCATCCTTAATAGCCAGAGCGATTGAACCTTCATTGGCGTCCCGAGCTGCCCGCTTAGCGGCAGTCGCAGCACCACTCTTACGAAGAATATCTACAGCCTTTTCCAAGTCACCCCCGGCCTCAGTAAGAGCTTTTTTGCAGTTCATCAAGCCTGCACTAGTCATTTCACGAAGTTTGCCAACGAGCGCGGCAGTAATTTCAGCCATATTTTCTCTAAATCCTTTCTATATTGTTATCGTCTTGTATGTTTTATTTTTCCGTATTTTCTTCAACGTCCTGGGCTAAGGCTGCAACATCTTCAGCTGTGATGCTGGGCGCTTCCTCAGCGGTTTGCGCTTCTTCAACTTCAGCTACAGGAGCGTCAGGAGTTTGAGACTCACCTGCATCAGAGGCGGTTGAAGTGGCAGATTCGGATGCCTCATCACTCTTCCTGGCATAGCGAGCATCAAAAGCGGCACGTGCTTCGCCAACTGCCTGCACCACTGCACCCAACACAACACGAATAGAGCGGATCGCATCATCGTTGGCAGGAATGGGATAGTCAGCCAGATCGGGGTCGCAATTAGTATCGACCATGGCAACAAGAGGGATGCGCAGGCGCCGTGCTTCTGCCACAGCGTTATGCTCACGCTTCAGGTCTATGACAAACATGGCATCAGGCAGCTCTGTCATCGTGCGGATACCGCCCATATTACGAGCCATTTTTTCAACTTCACGGCGCAGAGAGCCTTGCTCCTTTTTAACGTACTGGGCAATGGTTCCATCAGCATCCATCTTTTCAATGGCAGTCATCCGCGCAATGGAGCGACGAATCGTCTTGAGGTTTGTGAGGGTACCTCCCAGCCAGCGCTCAGTTACATGGTATTGGCCGGTGATTTCTGCAGCTTCTTTGATAGCTTCCTGGGCTTGCTTTTTTGTTCCGACGAAGAGAATTTTACCACCCTTGCCAACTACTCTGGCCAGAAAGTTACAGGCAGACTCCAATTGAGTCTGTGTTTGGTTCAAATCAATTACATGGACTCCATTACGAGCGGCAAAGATGAAACGCTTCATCTTAGGATTCCAACGACGAGTTTGGTGTCCAAAATGCACACCTGCTTCTAGTAACTCTTTTACACCGACATTGATACTCATTGTATTAGTTTTCCATTTGTTCACGGCTTTCTTATCTGATCAACCGGAGCAGATAAGTAACCGTCCCGCGGAAATACGGGATTAATTAGTTGTTCTTTTAGCCAGCCCCCATCCTCTGGGGATAATTAAGGCCGTTTTTGTCCAACATGGACATAAGAGGCGTACTCTAGCAATCACAGTCCATCATTGCAAACTTATTTCATCGTCCTGGAGCAAAAATGGGTTTTCATAATTCTGTCCCTGCTGATTAGTTTGCTGAATAGGGGCGGATAAAGCGGATATTAGATTTTTAATAAACTGCTCTACAGTCCCAAGAATAGACTTCAACATTAAAAATGCTTAGAACCAGATGAAATGGGATTGACATGGGAAGTTGCCTTTTCTTATCGTGCATGGGGTAGCTCGTGATTCCATGTATTGAAAATATGAAAGGAAAAATTACTAAAGCGTTTTCCAGTATCCTCGCGCTAGTGTATCTCCTTCTGTTTTTGCCAAGCTGTAGTCCAGAAAATGCTGGTCTTTTTCTTGGGTACATAGAAGGAGAATATATTTATGTGGCACCTACAACGTCGGGAATCCTGCAAACTCTTAGTGTGGAGAGAGGAGACACTGTAGAAGCAGGAGCAAAATTGTTTGCTCTGGATCCATTCCAGTTAAACTCTTCTTTGGAAGTCGCTCGTCTTCAAGTGGAGGTCGCTGAATCTACGCTGAAAGATTTAAGCAAAGGGGCCAGACCTGAAGAGATATCGATTCTATTAAAACAGCAAGAAGAACTTAAAATACTATTAGAAAATGAAAAAAAAGAATACGACCGTGTCCAACAATTAATCAAGGATGGCGTTATAGCTGCCTCTGATTTTGATACTCGGGAAACATCGTGGCAGGTGGCCCAGGAAAGAATGAAGGGGGTAGAAGCTCAACTGGCAGTAGCGAGGCTGGGCGCCAGAGAGGATCAGCTCAACGTTGCTCAAATGAAGCTGCTGGCGGCCATACAGGATGTGAAACAAACTGAAAAGCTCCTTCAGGAGTCTGCACCGTCGGCAGAGGTCGCAGCCAACGTGGAAGATGTCTTTTATCGCCCAGGTGAGTTCGTAAAAGCAGGCTCTCCAGTAGTATGTCTTTTGCCACCTGGAAATATTAAAATACGTTTTTTTATACCTGAAAAATTGCTCAGTAACGTTCAACTGGGAGACCCAGTCCGAATTTTTACCACGGGCAGCAAGGAGGGAGCTTTGGGTAAAATAACGTTTATTTCAAAGACCGTCGAGTTCACCCCGCCTGTCATTTACAGCTTGGAATCGAGAGAAAAGCTTGTTTTTATGGTAGAGGCGCTTGCAGAAGAGTCGCCTCAAACTTTAAGACCAGGGCTGCCAGTCAATGTACTGATCAGTCAAAAAAACAAATGATGAAAAGAGGTTTGCTGTGAAAGAAAGTCTGCCATTGGCAATAGATGTGCATAACCTCACAAAACGCTTCGGTAAAAAGACTGTCGTTAATCGGATTAATTTACTTGTTCCTCAAGGTAAAGTTTACGGTTTTTTGGGGCCAAATGGCAGCGGGAAAACAACGACTATCCGCATGATTTGCGGACTTCTCACACCGGATGAAGGGGAGGGCACGTGTCTTGGGTATGATTTACGAAAAGAGTCTGAAAATATTCGAAAAAATGTCGGATATATGACTCAAAGATTCAGTTTCTGGGAGGACCTCACAATCCGTGAAAATCTCAATTTTGTGAGTAAAGTTTTTGGAGTAAAGCGCGCAAAAGAGAGAATCCAGACTACACTGCAAAAGTTGGGCTTGGAACAGAGGGCTGACCAATTGGCGGGAACCCTCTCTGGCGGATGGAAGCAAAGATTAGCCTTAGCAGCCTGTACACTACATGAACCCAAACTGTTACTGCTGGATGAACCTACGGCTGGCGTGGACCCTAAGGCTCGGCGCGAGTTTTGGGATGAGATTCACCAACTGGCCTCCCAAGGGATAACCGTGTTGGTCAGCACTCACTATATGGATGAGGCCGAGCGCTGTCATGCCATTGTCTACATTGCTGATGGGAACATTCTTTCACAGGGCACGGTGGAGGAGGTGATCTCTCAAGCGGGCTTGAGTACATGGGTAGTAGAGGGGAAAGAGCTGGTTTCTCTTAAAGAAGAGCTGCTCAGAAACCCAGCCGTCATGACCGCAGCTATTTTTGGAGAGTCTCTGCATGTCAGCGGATTGGTGCCTGAAGAGCTTGAAGTCGCCATAGAACCATACAAGAGGCGAAAAGACCTTTATTGGAGCAAAGAAGAGGCATCGTTGGAGGATGCTTTTATCTATTATAACACGTTGATAAAAGATGTTAAAAGGAGCCAGAAAATCGATGTGGATAAGTAAGTTCTCTTTTCGTCGCACTGGCGCCATCATGCAAAAAGAATTCACCCAGCTCAGGCGTGAGCGCTCTACTTTTGCGATGATAGTTTTGCTACCTATAATCCAGTTGCTTCTATTTGGGTACGCTGTTGACACGAATCCTAAAAACCTTTCCACCTACATTCTTTGTCGCGAGCAGAGTGTGTTTGCACGAAGTTTTGTAGCAGGTCTCAAAAATTCTCTCTACTTTGATATTCGGGGAGATGTGTATTCTGACGAAGAAGGGGAAGCGCTTCTACGAAAAGGCGAGGCTCAATTCATAGTTACAATTCCTGAATATTTTGAACGGGATTTGGTTGCGGGGAAAAGGCCTGCCCTGTTAGTCCAGGCTGATGGAACCGACCCTGTTGCTTCCAGTGGTCCTGCCGCAGCAATGAGTGGTATTTTGGAAAATGTTTTAAGACATGATTTAAAAGGGTCACTGAAACATATAGTCCCAGGGAAACCGGCAGTAGAGCTGATCCAGCACCGTATGTACAACCCAGAGGGGTTAACCCGCTATAATATTGTCCCAGGACTTTTGGGGATTGTTCTGACTATGACTGGAGTGATGATGGTCGCCTTGGCTCTTACACGTGAAAGAGAACGAGGCACAATGGAAAATCTGTTGGCAATGCCCGCCAGACCTTTAGAGGTCATGATTGGGAAAATAGTGCCCTACATTTTTATAGGGTATATTCAGTCGGCGATAGTAGTAACGGTCGCCCGAATTTTATTTTCTGTTCCTCTTCTGGGAAGTTTGTGGCTGCTGGGGGGTATCCTTGGTATCTTCATCACCTGCAATATGGTGATGGGCTACGCCCTGGCCACAATTTCCCGGACTCAAATACAGGCAATGCAGGGTACGATCTTGATCACACTGCCGTCCTTGATGCTTTCGGGATTTATTTTTCCTTTCTTGGGAATGCCCGCATGGGCTCAGGCCATTGGACAAATAATTCCAATGACTTATTTTAATCGCATTGTCAGAGGAATCATGCTCAAGGGAAACGGAGTAAGAGAGATTTGGCCTGAAACCTGGCCTCTTTTAATTTTTCTGCTGATAGGCGCAATAATAGCGATTAAATTCTATCGCAAGACAATTGATTAAAAAGAAGCCTTCTCAGTAAACGACAATGATTGCTCCCAGTCTTTCCATACAGGCTCGTAGCCGAGGGTTTTGAGAAAAGCTGAGACTTCTTCAGGAGTTCGATTGTCAGCCACTTCAAACTGTGTAGTAGCTGCTGCATCTTTTCCAAGAGAAGAGGCTTCATGTGTATAGCCACCAGGCTCTGTATGGCTGCCAGCGCTCACAGAAGTAAAACCAAGAGGGAAGAGGCGGTTGCGCATTTGCGGAGATTCACGAGTGGAAAGCGTCATTGTGACGTCCGGAAAAAGAATCCTCAATGCGCAAACCAGCCCTACGAATTGACGATCACTTAAAAGATGCTCAGGCATGAACTCGCCTGCATGCGGGCGCAATCTGGGGAAGGAGATTCCGATTTGTGCTTTCCAACAATGTTTCAATAAGTACTGAGCATGCGCAGCCAGGTAAAGAGCATCTTTTTGCCAGGGAGCCAAACCCAAAAGAATTCCCAGTCCCAGCTTTTTCATTCCGCCATCATAGGCACGCTCCGGTGTTTCCAGACGCCATTTAAAATTGCTCTTGGGACCAGAAGGATGGTACTTAGGGTAGAGGGACTCTATGTAAGTTTCCTGAAAAACGGTGATCCCCGCAGCGCCTGCCTTAACCAGGTTTTGATAATCTTCGACTGAGGCAGGGGCCACCTCAAAGCAGACCTCCGAAAAACGTTCAGCAGCCAGCATTGCAGTTTGGCAGAGATAAGAATTGGAGACCTTAAGCGGATTTTCTGAAGCTACCAGCAACAGACTGCGAAAACCGTGATCGTGCAAGAAAGTCATCTCTCGGTCAACTTCCTCTATGGTGAGAGATTTGCGGTGAATTTTATTGTGGCGGTTAAAGCCACAATACTTGCAGGCGTTCACACATTCGTTGGAGAGATAAAGAGGAGCGAAGAAACGAATAGCCTTCCCAAAACGCTGAATAGTGATGTCATGCGCGCGCTGAGCCATTCTTTTTAGAGCAGGGCCTTCCAGTGCAGCAGGAGAAAGCAATGTCGCAAAATCAGCTAAAGAAGGATGAGCCTGAGACAATGCCCGCTCGACAGCTGCTGTATCAGCATTTTGGGCAATATAACTCAGTTCTTTAATGGGTAAAGATTGGAGCTCAGAATGAAAGGACATGTAGCTTAGATTTTACCGAATGTAAGTGCCCAAAAGCAGACACTTGCTTTTGGGCTGGATATATTTCATCCTTGCCACTCAAAGGCTTTTTATCGACATTCCATTAACTGTCTTTTTTATGTTTAAGAATGCCACAGCAATGCTTAAATTTTTTACCACTCCCGCAAGGGCAAGGGTCATTACGGCCCACAGTTGGATGTCTGCGAACCGGCTGGCGTTTAGCAGGAGGTATGCGCTCCTGGGCAGAAGCTGCACTTTGTTGAACAGCACTATCTCCAACAGGAGCAGAAGTATCATGGACAGTTTGCGCTTTAGAAAGACTTTGTAAAAACTGCTGAAAGGCCATCAAGCTTGAAGCGCTGCGGAAAATGTTATGGCATATCTGAGTTTTTGTATCCAGCATTAGCTTATCAAAGGTTTTGTAAGCTTCTGCTTTGTACTCCAAGAGGGGATCACGCTGGCCATAAGCACGCAAAGAAATAGCGTTGCGCAGGTGGTCCATATGGTAAAGGTGCTCCTGCCATAAGCGGTCAATTGCGCTCAAAATGGTGTAGCGCTCCACACTTTTTAGGGCGTCGGGATCTTCAAAGCTGGCTTTGAGCATATAGGCATCGCGAATCGCTTCGACCAGATAGACTGCCACGGCATACTGATGGGGGCATAGCTCTCCATAAAGAGAGTCTGAAAGTGGTTTTTCAGTAGCCCCGCTGGCAACTTCCTCCAGCATCTCCTTTGTCTGGGAGAGAGGGAAGTGGAGGTTTGCCCAGTCAATTAATTCTCGCAGATTCCAATCCTCCAGCTCCTGATTGGGAAGAGAGCATTTTTGTACCTTTTGGACAACGACCTCCTCCATAACATCCAAAAGACGATCTTGCACATCATCAGAGTGAATAATCTCATTGCGAAATCCGTATACCACTTCTCTCTGCTTATTCATCACATCGTCGTACTCAAGAGTCCGTTTACGAATCTGATAGTGATGTTGTTCAACTCGTTTTTGAGCTGTCTGGATAGATCGATTTAAAAGCGGATGCGTAAGCTCCTGACCTTCTTCTAAGCCGACACGCTCCATTACCTTAATGATGCGGTCCGAGCCAAAAAGGCGCATAACATCATCTTCAAGTGATACGAAGAAGTGTGAAGAACCGGGGTCACCCTGTCGAGCACAGCGCCCTCTGAGCTGCCTGTCGATACGGCGCGATTCATGACGCTCTGTGCCGATGACGTGTAAGCCGCCCAGGCCTGCCACCCCTTCACCCAGTTTAATATCAGTGCCACGTCCGGCCATGTTGGTGGCAATTGTTACAGAGCCTCTTTGGCCAGCGCGAGCAATGATTTCTGCTTCTTGCTGGTGATACTTGGCATTCAAGACACTGTGCGGAATGTTCACTCTGCGCAACATGTGAGAGAGTGCTTCGCTGCTTTCTACAGAGCGAGTTCCCACCAGAATCGGTCGTCCGGCACGATGCAACTCTGTAATTTCACTAACAACGGCTGCATATTTTTCTCGTTGTGTTTTATAAACAGAGTCATTGGCGTCTTTGCGTGCCACGACGCGGTTTGTGGGGATAACTAATACTTTCAGTTTATAAATATCGAAAAACTCATTAGCCTCTGTCTCAGCGGTACCTGTCATGCCAGCCAGTTTTTTATAGAGGCGGAAGTAATTTTGAATCGTAATTGTGGCTAGAGTTTGCGTTTCACGTTCGATCTCCACACTTTCCTTTGCCTCCACAGCCTGATGCAAACCGTCGCTCCAGCGGCGACCGGTCATAAGGCGCCCAGTGTGTTCATCTACAATGATGACTTTGTTATCCTGGACCACATATTGAACATCTTTTTCAAAGAGGCAGTAAGCCTTTAGTAACTGAGAGATGACATGAATTTGAGCAGACTTGGTTTCAAATTCTTGCTGCACAGCCTGTTTAAGCTGCATTTTTTTTGCTGGGTCGTGTTCTCTGTTTGAATCAATGTCGTGAAACGCAGTGATGGTATCCGGCAAAACGTAAGCATTTGGGTCCTCAGGATGCATGAAATCACGGCCCTTTTCAGTCAAGTCCGCATCATGTCCTTTTTCGTCTACAGCAAAATAGAGTTCTTCTTTCTGAGCATAGAGGGCTTTCTTGGTTTGGTCGGCATGCAGTTCGAGCTCCACATCATTGACCAGGCGCAAGTTATCGGGGTTTTCCATGAGAGAAAGAAAAGCAGGCATTTTGGGAGCACCGATTTTAGTTCTATAAAGCAAGAGCCCTACCTCTTGTCGCAGGGCAGCCACTGTTTCGGAGCGTGGATCCTTTTCTTTCTCAAGGTCCAATTTTTTGAGTAACTTTTTGGCCTCCTCTAAATAACCAGTGCAGTGTCGCTTTTGTTTTTCCACCAGACTTGTAATTCTGGGTTTGAACTGTTCGTACAGCTTATTATCAAAAGCAACCACCGAAGGTCCGCTAATGATAAGCGGAACTCGGGCTTCATCAATCAAGATAGAATCGACCTCATCGACAATGGCGAAGTTGTATCCTCTTTGAACCTGCTCTGTGGCCGTAGAGGCCATCCCATTATCTCTCAGGTAGTCAAAGCCATACTCCGCATTTGTGCCATAAGTGATGTCACAAGCATATTGCTCTCTGCGCACCAGAGGCGGTTGATCGTGCAGAATGCAGCCGACAGTCAGGCCAAGAAACTTAAAGACAGTCCCCATCCACTCACTATCGCGAGCGGCGAGGTAATCATTCACGGTCACCAGGTGGGCGCCACGGCCACTCAGAGCATTCAAATAAAGGGGGAGGGTGGCTACCAGAGTTTTACCTTCTCCGGTTGCCATTTCAGAAATCATTCCTCTGTGAAGAGCAATACCGCCGATGAGCTGGACGTCAAAGGGAATCATATCCCAGATGAGTTTTTGCCCTCGTACCTCTATTTCCTTGCCGACCAGCCTACGGCAAGCGTTTTTTACTGCTGCAAAAGCTTCTGGCAAAATAGCATCAAGGGCCTGTGCCCGCTGTTCGTCATCTTCAATAGCAGAGATAGTGGCTTTCCATTGAAGGGTTTTTTCCCTTAAAGCTTCTTCTGAAAGAGACTGAAAAGACTCCTCGAGATCATTAATTTTTTTTACCAAACCTCGGAGTTTTTTTACTTCTCTATCGTTTTTGGTACCGAATATTTTCTTGAATAAATAGCCTATCATATAGCCGACAAACCAAAGGAATTATCCCGCAGGGGACTGAGAAGTCAATAAAAGAGCGATTTTTTAATATACAAATACTCCTATTATTTTTGAATTGAACAGGTTATGAGGATTAAAGAAGATGTTGGTCCAAAGAGGAGTGCATAGGCCTAGGCTGGTAGGCGTGCTTAAGTTCACCGTCTTCATCCAGGAAGCGAACCCGCTCTTTCAGGTAGTCTTCCATGATTTGGTGAAATTGAGCTATCGAAGTACAGTGACTAATTTGCCGATTCACCTCTCGGGCTGGCCCCATCCGCCGAGTGTAAAAAGGAGCTATTTTGCGAAACTGGCTGCAAGCCGATCCTTCCCCGTAAAGCTGAGCCATTGTTTCGAGATGGCGAGTCATAAATTCTAAGCGTTTCTGAAACGATGGGTTTATAGAGAGGTTTCCTTTAATTTCCTTAAAAATCCAGGGATTATAAAGTGCACCGCGCCCAATTGATAAGCCTGCGGCTCCAGTTTTCGCAAGCATCAGCCTGGCATTCTCAAGTGTAGTTACGTCGCCATTGGCGAAGACCGGAATTTTCTGAGCAGCCTGAACGACAGCTGCAATTCCTTCCAGGCTGACATCTCCTCCAAACCCTTGGGAGCGGTACCTGCCATGAATTGTGATGGATTGAACTCCTGCATCTTGAAACATAAGAGCAAGGTCCGAAGCGACAAGATCATACGGCTCTATGCCCAGGCGCATTTTTACTGTTACTGGAATTTTAACAGCCTGCCTCACAGCTTCAACCAGTTTAAGAGCTGCTTCAGGCTGCGCCAGGAGGGCTGAGCCACCGCCATTTTTGAAGATTTTGGGAGCAGGGCACCCCATATTGATATCAATAAAAGAGCTGCCATGGGATTCTGCAATTCTGGCAGCCTCTGCCATTTCTTGGGTCACGTTCCCAAAAAGCTGCACTCCACAGGGGATATCTTCTTCTGAAAGCCTAACCAGGCGCAAAGCTTCAGAGTTTTTTTCAATCAGGGAACGTGCATTAACAAGCTCGGTCACGGTATAGTCAACCCCACCGGCCGTTGTTCGCACTAAGGCTCGAAAGGGGAGATTTGTATAGCCTGCCATTGGGGCTAAAATTAAAGGTACTACTGATGTCTGCAAAATTTAAAAGGATAGAATTTAGCTCTAGTGTCAGAGTGACAAAACATAAGCTTCCAGAGCTTCCAGTTCTGATTCACTCAGGTGCTTAGTCTTACCATGAGAGTTATGTAAGTTTCCAGTAGTAAGGACTTCATAAACCGTCAGTGCGGAGCCATCGTGAAGATAAGGCGCCGTCCTCCAAACTTCAACCAAAGTAGGGGTATCAAATGGCTGGTGAGGCTTATCATATTGGTTCGCCGTTCCTACGTCATACTGTTTGGTATCGGTATAAAAAGCTCCGTTATGACATTGTGCACATCCAACTTCGTCAGATTCAAAAAGCTTTTTGCCTTGTTCAGCTTTGGCGCTGAGTTTTCCTTCCTTATCCAAATAAGGACTGGGAAGAGGTGCCAGGGATTTTAGATATTCATCAATTGCCTCGGCCTCAAATTTGGTATGATTTTTAAAAAGGATATAGCGGATACCTGAACGAACCGCAGTTTCCGCAGTAGCGCGAACCCCCAGAGACATGGAAGGTGGTGTTTTGTGCGAAAGAAGGAGAGATTTGGTGTTTTTTGGGTTTCCGATTCCGTCATTCATCAGGTCCCAGTTGAGACCATCAATGCGGGCATCGTATGAATGGCAACTGGCACATGATTGCCATCCCTGGTAACAAAGTGCACCATCATTAAAGAGTCTTTCTCCCCAGTAAACTGGAATTTCTTCGGGTTTTTTCTTGAGGACGTTGCTCGATTGAAGGGCGATACTCTTAACAGCCGGAGGGAAACGACCAAAGTCTACGATTTCCACTGAGTCGCTAAAATAATGTGCCACATAAACCTTCTCGCCCTGAACGCAGAGAGAACGCGGTCCATTGCCTGAGAGATTGATTCGCTCTCTAAGATCATTCAGGAACAAAAAGTTATTGGAGACATTCAGTCTTTCCCTTTCTGGCAGTGCCAGAACTCTCTCCATGAGTTTATCAAAGTGGACTCTACTCACTTCATGAGTGCCGGCATGGGTTACATAAAGAAAACTGCTATCGGCAGACCAGGTGAGCGCCCAGGGGTTGGCAGCACCGAAGTCAACCTGGTCCAGAAGAATGGTGCAAATACTCTCTCTTTCTGCCAGATCAATCAAAGTGAGTGCATTGCTGTTCATCCATCCTCGGTCAACATGCGTCGCTGGCAGAGAAAATCTGGCGACCAAATGCGCTACCGAAACGTACTTTCCGCAAGAGGAGACACGGATGCCACGCAAACCGATGGAGCCATTTGGAAGCTGAAGTTCGTGAAGAAGATTCCCTGAGTGAGCATCCAAAATTGAAACAGTGCTGGCTACTGTTTTTAAATTTGCAGCCAGACCAGGCAGGGAATGTGATATTACCAGGAAGTTACTGTCAGGAGTTACGTCAAGGGCCAGTGGCTCGCGATGGCTTGCTAAAAAGGAAGTTGGCTGGATGAATACTTGAGAGCCATTCTTTGTGTCATAAGCAGCTACGGTTCCATCAAATTGATTGCAAAGAAAAAGCGTTTCTCCATCAGGGCTCAAAACCGGGCTGGTAGCGCCATACCCCGCAGGCCACGTTTTCAAAAGCTTCCCTTGGGGTAGCTGGTAAACAGCGACACTACCCAGACGGAGCTGGTTATCTGAAGCACTCACATAGAGTGTCTGGGATTTTGAATCTAAGGTCAGCCCTGTGGCGTGTGCCAGCACAGAGAAGCCATACTCCTTGTTGTCACTAAAGTTTAAAACTCGAACCTCATTAACTCCTGGGCAAAGCAAATAGATATGAGAATCATCAGTAGAAGCAATTGCACTGGGGGAGAGCCAATGCATCTCTTCGCTTGAAGCTCCCCAGCCCAAAGCAGCGGTGTTTAAAATGAGGACAGCAATACAGCTGAGCCTGCTCAGAGCCAAAAGCATTCGTTTACTCAATAAAGTGGCAGTATCCACAGAAGGCATTTTAAAACGCATCGCTTCTAATTCAATCTTTGTCTTTCTAAACCAAATATGCGAAGGCGGAAAAGCCCACCTTCGCATAAATTATGCCTTAAACACACTTAAAGAGCTTCAAGGTTTAATCAAGCGGAAACACCTGCCATTCGTGAATACCTACGGCAAATTTCTCCTGTTGTTTTACCTTAATTCTCATTGTGGTTGTCGTAATTGGTTTATGAGTGATTTCTATCCACTTATCCAACTCGACTGAGTAAGGGCTTGAAGTTTCTACTGGCTGCCACTGATCTTGCGAGTCTTTGTACTCTAATATCCAACTGGTTGGTGGGCGACATTCTCCCACACCAGTATCATCAAACCAGAAAACTCGAGTTAACGCTGTCTCAATCGGACCTCCCCAAGAATAAGAGACCCATTCTTCGCCGCCTTTATGAGGCCAGAAGTGGGTAAGCTCTCCGGGATGTTGATTGGATTTTGTGGGAAACTTGCCATCTCGAATCCGTTCCGGATAGCAATTATAGCTGGTGAAGGAAAGCTCTACCGTCGCGGCTGCTTCAAGACCCTCGGCGGCAAAAGGCTCCAGGTGCGGAGCCATTGGCAGCCACACTTTCATAGCGCCCTGCTCACGATTGTTCCAAGCGTAGTAGGGAATCGCTTTGATTTTGGCTGGTCCCATGGCCGGAGCCTCCTGTAAGGTGGCATTCCCTATACTCTTGTTGAGATTGGCTGCATTCTTCTGTAGTGTCGTCGGGAAAGACTGGTAAAGCTGATTGACCCACAGAATAGGCAGATTGGCAAAACGAGCTTCGGCCTCCAAAACAGTCACGCCTCCGAGGAACTGAGTGTCATGTTTGGGGGTCAGTTTGGTTTCTGCCGGCAGGTAGATATCCTTTAAGGAGCACTCCTGATCCAACTCTTCCAGACAATAGACTACAGGTCCACGCTGAATGGCGACTAATCCGGTATTGGCTTTCACATTGGGATGCGCCAGAATCAAGTTAGGCTCCATCTCGAAGTCACAGGTGAGAGTGTCACCCTTTTCCCAAAGGCGCTTGTAGATCATGTAGCCGCGTTCACCATGTGTTGCTGTATCAAGAGGTGTGGTTACGTGCAGTTTGTTGCTCCAAGAGGGAGTGCGAACGTATAGAGCAAACTCAACAGGTTCTTCCACATCCATGATGAACTTCACTTTTCCATCCCAAGGGAAGTCCGTTTCTACGCGCATTGCAATAGATTTACCGTTGATTTCAGTTGTCAGCGAGCCCTGAACAAACTGATTTACATAAAGGGAATTTTCGCCGGTAGCATATAAATATTCGCCTAAAGATGCCATCAGCCGGGCCACATTAGGGGGACAACAAGCACAACCAAACCAGGCAGAGCGGCGATGATTGCCACTGCTCTCCAGCGGATTCACGTAGAAAAAACGGTCCCCCTCAAGGTTAACCCCTGAGATAAAGCCGTTATAAAGGGTGCGTTCCAACACGTCCGCATATTTTGCATCTCCGTAAAGCAAGCCCAAACGGTGATTAAGTAGAATCATCGAAATAGAAGCACAAGTCTCCTGGTACGCAGTGGCGTTAGGCAGGTCGTAATCTTCCGTGAATCCTTCATTATGAGAGGAGGGACCAATTCCACCTGTAATGTAAAGGTTCTTGTAAACTGTGTTTCTCCAGACGCGGCGCACCATCCGCAAGAGTCCTTCGTCGTTGGTTGCGTTACCGACATCCACACAGCCCGAAAGCAGATAAGCTGCACGAACGGCATGGCCCATGATGTAGGTTGTATCATAGATAGAATCTTTATCCTGATGGTAGTCACCCACATAGCGATCCAGAGGAATGTTATGTTCTTTGGCAAAGAACTTCTCTCCACGATGAATGGTGAAGAAACGAGCCAGTTTCAGGTAGCGTTCATTGCCGGTTGCTTTCCAAAGCTTTACCAGCGCCAATTCAATTTCGGGGTGTCCGGCATAGCCGGCACGTTTGCCAGGTTCGTCGCCAAAGACTGAGTCGATGCAATCTGCGAACTTAACGGCTATATCCAGGAAGTTTTTCTTATTTGTTGCCTGGTAGTGAGCTACCGCAGCTTCAAAAAGATGGCCAGCGCAGTATAGCTCATGCGCATCACGGAGGTTCTTCCAGCGGCGCTCCGGCTCCACAACGGTGAAGTAGGTGTTCAGATATCCATCTTCCCCTTGAGCACTGGCAATGATCCCAATAATTCGGTCCATTTCAGCGTCCAGCTCAGGAGTATAATCAGTGGCCAGTGTGTATGCAGCGGCTTCCAGACCTTTGTAAAGATCTGAATCCATGAAGAGCGGACCGTGGTACCCCTCTCGCTTACCCTCGGCAGCCAGTTTGAAGTTGGGGATATTTCCTGCCTTTTCAAGATTTTCCAAGTTAGCGGCGATGGAAGCCAAACGATTGGTATCGCGTTTTGGCCCCCAAAAATCGCTGGTAATCTTCACTTGAGTGAAAGGAACTGGCTCCAACTCAAACTTTGTTGGAGCTGAGGGTACACTCACTGAATCTGCTGCCGTCAGGCAAGATACTGATCCGAGAGTGCATAACAGGCTTGCAACTAAGCCTATCCAAATTTTCTTTCTCTTTTGTTTTTTCATTGTAAATAGATGGCGGGTTAATGCCAAAAGCGTTACAAGATATCTTTACTTTTGTTGAGGCTTATTGCAAGACATAATTGGGAAATAGTGAACTCGCTGGTTGACAAAGAGGCCCTGTCTGTTAGAATCTGCCTCGCGCTTATCGCAAGAAGCGGGTGTAGCTTAGTGGTAAAGCTCCAGCCTTCCAAGCTGGCCATGTGGGTTCGATTCCCATCACCCGCTCCATTTTCTTTGTCTCTTCTTTTTATAAACAATCTGTAAAAGTTTTCTCTTTTACCTAAAATATTCAA
>LSQX01239993.1_pt3 | contig 33843 bp, 48 predicted proteins | sample 654561 | NCBI WGS metagenome assembly LSQX01 (sample SAMN04489861, study PRJNA283612) | anaerobic digester metagenome | isolation source: 4 biogas reactors fed with cattle manure at either 37C or 55C with and... | place: Denmark: Kongens Lyngby | collected 2014 | reverse complement strand
GACTTTGATGGCGACCAGATGGCTGTGCATGTGCCGCTATCGGCTCACGCACAGGCCGAAGCGCGGCTGCTGATGCTGGGTTCGATGAACCTTTTCAAGCCGGCCAACGGTGAGCCGATCGCTCACCCGGTGTACGACATCGTGCTTGGCTGCTACTATATGACGCAGCAGAGCGGCGAGACGCCGCCGAAGGAGAAGCGCAAGCGCTTCGAGTCCGGCGAGGCGGTCATCAACGCCTACGCGCACCGCAAGATCGACCTGCACCAGGCCATCGATGCGCGCCTGCCGAAGATCATCGTCGAGGCGGCCGATGAGGATGGCAACGAGATCGAGCTGTCTCCGAAGGCGCGGATGGCCTTCGAGCGCACGGTTGCCGATCACGTGACGCACGAGCATCCGGTGCGTGAGCGGATGGTGGAATTCGTCCTGACCAGCGATATCGTTGATGGTGTACAGGGCGGGCAGATCAGGGATGTTGAGTCGGTCACGGAGGGGTCTCAGGCGGGCGAAACCACGCCCAAGGTAGAGGAGACGCTGCTCAAGGCGCTGCAGTACAGGGCAGGCAGCCTCTGTCTCGATGGCGCCTGTGCGGTGGACACTCACTTCCGCATCGGAGTAGTCCGCGAGATCATCCTCACTACTGTTGGTCGCGTCGTATTCAACAGCCACCTGCCCTTCGACGTGCCGTTCTACAACCACGACATCGCGAAGCAGGAGCTTGCCGTTCTGGTCAGCGACTGCTACAAGCGCTACGGCCAGCACCGGACGGCGCAACTGATCGACGACATCAAGTCGCTCGGCTTCAAGTTCGTCACCCGCTCGGGCACGAGCATCTGTCTGGACGACACGAAGATCGAGACGGACAAGGACAAGATCATCGCCCGTGCCGAGCGCGAGGTGGATCGCATCAATCGTGCGGCGGCCGAGGGTGTAATCGCCGACGACGAGCGCGAGCGTTCAGTTTTGTCGCGCTGGGAGCAGGCCCGGCAGGAGATCTCCGACGAGATCCTCCGCGGTGTCGGCACCTTCAACCCGATCTGGATGATGATCACCTCGGGAGCGCGTGCATCTATCACGCAGTTCTCACAGATCACCGGAATGCGCGGCCTTATGAGCGACCCGTTCGGGCGCCTCATCGAGGACCTGCCGGTTAAGAACAACCTGCACGATGGACTGAACCTGCTTGAGTACTTCGTGTCCACACACGGAGCGCGCAAGGGTCTCGCGGACACCGCTCTGCGAACGGCGGACGCGGGTTATCTAACCCGCCGCCTCGTTGACGTGGCGCAGGACGCGATGATCCAGTCCACCGACTGTGGCACCACCGAGGGTATCAGCGCGACGCCGATGTACATTGATGACATCTACTGCCCCGCGTGCGGGATGGTGGACTATCATCGCAAGGGCGTCTGCCAGTACTGCGGCGAGGTAGTCGACGCGCCGCAGGATGCAGAGACCTATCAGGACATCTACGACCGGATCGTCGGTCGCTGGGCCGCCGAAGACATCATTCATCCGGAGACGGGTGAGGTGCTTGTTGAGGGCGGTAAGGAGATCGAGGATATTCCCGCCCGTGCAGTCGCGGCGGCGGGGATCAAAGAGGTAAAGATCCGGTCGCCGCTGACCTGTGAGCTTGATCGCGGCGTCTGCGCCTACTGCTACGGGCGCGACATGGCGACACAGCGGCTGGTCGAGATCGGCACTGCGGTCGGCATCATCGGCGCTCAGTCGATCGGTGAGCCCGGCACTCAGCTCACGATGCGCACCTTCCACACGGGTGGTGTTGCTGGTGAGTATATCACCGGCGTTGCCGACGTGAAGAAGCGCAAGCAGCAGGCGCTGCGCAGCCTGCAGGAGGACATCGACCAGGGTCGCGTGTCACTTGACATGGCCGGCGGCGGCCGCATGCGACGCAAGGCGATCAAGGACATGCTGAAGGTGCTTGAGACGTCGGTTCGCGGTCTGCTGCGGATCGAGGAGTTGTTCGAGGCCCGCACCCCGAAGGGGCAGGCAATCACAGCCGACGTGGATGGTGTAGTGGCTGAAGTGAGCCAGCGCGGTATGCGCACCGTTGTCATCCACTCCGAGCACCCGATCACCGACACCGACGCGATACGCGGCGAGCGGCTTGCCGAGGACATATTCGGCCCGGACAAGGCCGACGGACCGATCGCCAAAGAGGGCGAGAAGCTGCTCAAGAAGACCCGCGAGCGGCTGCGAAAGTACAACGTGGAGACCGTGAAGATCCGCACCGAGCACCTTGTGCCGTATCGTGGTGAACTCCTGGTCTCGCAGGGCATGGAGGTGCGCGCCGGCGACCCGCTGACCACCGGTCCGGTTGATCCGGAGAAGCTGCTGGCCATGCAGGGGCGCGAGGGCGTGCAGGACTACCTGCTGCGCGAGATCCAGCGCGTCTACCGCGATGAGCACGGGATCGCCATCAATGACAAGCACATTGAGACGATCATCCGGCGCATGTTGCTGAAGGTCAAGGTCATCGATCACGGTGACACCCGCTTCCTGCCCGGCGAGCTCGTGGACCGCTTCGACTTCATCGCTGAGAACGAGCGCGTCCAGGAGCTTGGTGGCGAGCAGGCGTCGGCTGAGCCGGTGCTGCTGGGGATCACCCAGGCGTCACTGGCGACCGACAGCTTCCTGTCGGCGGCATCCTTCCAGCGCACCACGCGTGTGCTGACCGAGGCGGCGTGCGAGAACAAGCGCGATCCGCTCTACGGACTGAAGGAGAACGTGATCATCGGTCGCCTGATCCCGGCGGGCTCGGGGATGCCCGTACACCGCGACCGCGAGGTCGGCTTCGCTGGCGATGTGCTTGATGACATCGCGGCACGTGGCGCCCGCACCAAGTCGGACGAAACCGAGACGATGGAGAAGCTGCTCGGTGACTTCGACGCCGCCGCCAGGCGCGAGGAGGCGCAGGCGGAGACGGAGGGCGAGGGCGGGGAGTAGCAGTCCATCTGAGAACCAAACGGGCCGCTTCGACGCTTGAAGCGGCCCGATGCACTTTTTCCGCGGATATCGAGCAAAAAAGGCGCTGAGTCGGAAGACTCACCTTGACAGGGGACGCAGCACCCCTTATAATTACTTCTCGCTGCACGGAAAAGCGGGTCGCACATCGAACATCCAGGGAACCGCGACTTCGAACTGCCCGTGTGGTCGTATGTGGTGGGGCTGGCAAAATCTGGGTCGGCTTGCGACGCACTCGTGAGCGGCCACCGCACAAAGGGGCACACGCCACAGCAAGGATTTCTCCGAACCAGGGGTGTCTGCTATCCGGCAGACATCTGATCTCGGCGAGACTCTTCGATGGCCCCTCTGTTGTGAGGGGTCTTTTCGTCTCTGCCCCCTCCCGCGGAACCGGCGAGTTTACCTCGTGTAGTGCAGCGAAGCGAAAGGAACCAAAGTATGCCTACGATCAACCAGCTCGTGCGCAAGGGCCGCGCGAAGAAGGACAAGAAGGTCCAGGCACCGGCTTTGAAGTTCAACTGGAACGCGATCAGGCGCAAGAGCACGCGCGTTGATGGCGCGCCGCAGCGGCGAGGCGTTGTCACCCGCGTATGGGCCCAGACACCGAAGAAGCCGAACTCCGCGCTGCGCACGGTCTGCCGCGTGCGGCTCTTCAACCGCCAGGAGGTCACTGCGTACATTCCGGGCGAGGGCCACAATGTGGCGCCTCACAGCATCGTGCTCGTGCGCGGCGGCCGTGTGAAAGATCTGAACTCCGTCAAGTATCATGTCGTGCGTGGCACCCTCGACGTCTCCGGCGTCGACACCCGCCGCCAGGGACGCTCCAAGTACGGAACGAAGAAGCCCGGTTAGTCTGCCGGCCAGGATACCCGGAGACACACGCAGTCGCGTAAAGTCGAAAGAGGTGCATCCGATTGCCCAGGAAGGGCCCAGCACAGAGGCGTGACCTGAAGCCCGATGAGATATTTGGCAGCCGCATGGTGACCCGTTTCATCAACAAGATCCTGCTCGGCGGGCGCAAGTCGGCGGCGGAGAAGGTCTTCTACGGGGCCATGGAACTGATAGCCGAACGTACCGGCGAGAACCCGCTGGTTGTCCTGCGCAACGCAATGCGCAACGTCATGCCCAACCTCGAAGTCCGGCCGCGCCGCGTCGGCGGTGCGACCTACCAGGTGCCGGTCGAGGTGGATACCCGCCGGCAGCTCACCCTCGCGGTCCGCTGGATCGTTGGCGCCTCGCGCGCCCGGGGCGAGCGGACGATGGTCCAGCGCTTCGCGGGCGAGGTAACGGACGCGGCCAATCGCGAGGGCGCCTCGGTGCGCAAGCGCGAGGAGATGCACCGAATGGCCGAGGCCAACAAGGCCTACGCCCACTACCGCTGGTAGACCGAACCACTACGAGGGCCCGTCGCGGAGAAACTGAGGGCCCTTTGTGCGTTGAGCAACCAACCCGGCCGAGGGGCCGATCACATAGACTGAGCCAGGTGACGCCAGTGCCGTTCGAAGACGCGTTGCGAAAAACTCGAAATATCGGCTTCGCCGCCCACATTGATGCGGGCAAAACCACGACCACCGAACGTATCTTGTTCTATTCGGGCAAGGTGCACCGGATGGGCGAGGTGCATGACGGCGACGCCACGATGGACTGGATGCCGCAGGAGATGGAGCGGGGGATCACCATCACCTCGGCCGCCACGACCTGCCAGTGGCACGGCCAGCGCATCAATATCATTGACACGCCGGGTCATGTTGACTTCACGGTTGAGGTCGAGCGGTCCCTGCGGGTGCTCGATGGAGTAGTCATAATCTTCTGCGCCGTCGGCGGCGTTCAGCCGCAGTCGGAGACGGTGTGGCGCCAGGCGAGTAAGTATAACGTTCCGCGCCTGGCGTTCGTGAACAAGATGGACCGCATCGGCGCGGACTTCCATGATGTGCTGCATGAGATGCGCAAGCGTCTGGGGGCCGAAGCGGTCGCAGTCCAGCTTCCGATCGGCACGGAGGAGAAGTTCCGCGGCATAGTTGACCTCGTGGAGCAGAAGGCATGGGAGTTCTCCGACGACGACTCGGAAGGTCCCCACGAGATAGAGATCCCTGAGAAGATGCGCGAGCTGGTCGCTGCCTTCCGCGAGCACCTTGTAGTAAGCCTCGCGGACATCAACCCGGCGCTGGAGGAGAAGTTCTTCGCCGGGGAGGATCCGACCGCCGACGAGATGTGGGACACGATTCGGCGGGCCACAATCGCCTGCGAGTTGGTCCCGGTATTATGCGGATCGTCCTTCAAGAACAAGGGCACCCAGGCCATGCTGGACGCGATCGTTCGCTGCCTGCCGTCGCCGCTGGATGTTCCGCCGGTAGTCGGGGTTCATCCTGACACGGGCGCTGAGGAGCAACGCGCGCCGGATCCGGAGGAGCCGTTCGCGGCACTCGCGTTCAAAGTGGCGGTGGACCCGTTCGTCGGGCACATCACCTACATCCGCTGCTATTCTGGCACCGCGAGGGTCGGCGACAAGGTGCTCAACGCCGACAGCGGGCGCCGGGAGCGGATACAGCGCCTGCTGAGGATGCACGCAAATCGCCGCGAAGAGATTGAGGAGATCGGCCCTGGCGACATCGTCGCCGCGGTTGGTCTGGATCAGACGACAACAGGCGATACGCTGGCGGCGCTCAACGCCCCGATCGTGTTGGAGCGGATGGTCTTCCCGGAACCGGTCATCTCGATGGTGATCGAGCCGAAGTCGCGCGCCGATGAGGACAAGCTCGGTGCGGCCATCGCCCGGCTGGCGATGGAGGACCCGACCCTTCGGCTGGAGGTCGATCGAGAGACCGGCCAGCAGCTCATCTCCGGTATGGGCGAACTGCACCTTGAGGTCATTGTAGATCGCCTCAAGCGCGAATTCGACGTGGATGGCAACGTGGGCCGGCCGCGGGTTGCATACCGCGAGACAATCCGGCGGGCCACGGAGGGCGAGGGTCGCTTCGTCAAGCAGACGGGTGGCCGGGGGCAGTACGGGCACGTGAAGCTGCGCCTTGAGCCGATCAACACCGAGGAGCGTCTTGAGTACGAGGACGCAAGCAAAGGTGACGAGATCCCCGTGGAGTATCGGGGATCAGTCCGGTCCGGGATCGAGGAGGCAATGGGCGCGGGCACGCTGGCGGGCTATCCGGCCGTGGGAGTGCGTTGCGTGGTGACCGGCGGCTCGTTCCATGAGGTCGACTCCTCGGACGTGGCTTTCAAGATCGCCGGTGGGATGGCCTTCCAGGACGCATTCAGGGCTGGTCACCCGGTGCTGCTGGAGCCGGTAATGGCCGCGGAGGTCGTTACGCCGGAGCAGTACTTCGGTGACGTGGTGAATGACCTGACGACGCGCCGGGCGCAGATCGTAGAGGTCGAGAGCTCGGCGGGGGATGCAAAGACGATCCAGTTGCGCGTGCCGCTGGCGAACATGTTCGGCTACGCCACGGCTCTGCGCTCACTGACCCAGGGACGCGCGACGTATAGCATGGAGCCGCACTCGTATGAGCCGGTGCCGCCGGATCAGCAGCGGGAACTGATAGGCTGACGGACCGACCGGTTGATACGCGCCAGGGCCACAGAGCCCGGAGGTTATCGCAGATGGCCAAGACAAACAGGATCAGGATCAGGCTGAAGGCGTTCGATCACAAGCTGCTGGACCGGTCGGTGCAGAAGATCGTTGAGACGGCCGAGCGAACCGGCGCACAGGTTTCCGGTCCGATTCCGCTGCCGACGAGGAAGCACGTGCACTGCGTGGTCAAGCCGACAGCGCTTGGGCGCGCGAGCCGCACGATGGAGCACTTCGAGATGCGGGTGCACAAGCGGCTGATCGACATACTGGACTCGACCACGCGCACGGTTGACGCGCTGATGAAGCTGGATCTGCCCGGCGGCGTGGATGTAGCGATCAAGACGTACACATCGTAATGTAGAAGAGACGTCCCGGTTGGTGACAGCAATGCCGAGAGGACTGCTTGGAAAAAAGGTAGGGATGACGCGCATCTACGACGACGCGGGGAAAGCAATCCCCGTGACCGTAGTGGAGGCCGGCCCCTGCGTAGTCGTACTGCGGAAGACCACCGAGTCTGACGGTTATGAGGCCGTCCAGCTTGGGTATGACCCGGTCCCGCACAGCAGGCTCAACCAGCCGCGACTGGGCCACTTCCTGTCCAGGTCAATCGAGCCGCACCGCCACTTGCGGGAGTTCCCCGTGAGCGAGGGTGAGGAGCTCGAGGCCGGCGCCACCATCACGGTGGAGATGTTCGAGGAGGGCCAGGTCGTGGATGTGACGGGCACCAGCAAGGGCCGCGGGTTCGCCGGTGGGATGAAGCGGCACAACTTCAAGGGTGGCCCGGCAAGTCACGGCTCGAAGGTTCACAGGGCGCCGCAATCGGCGGGTGCGACTGACGCGCAGCGCGTGTTCCCCGGCAAGCGCGCGCCGGGCCACATGGGCAACGCGCGCACCACGACCCAGGGCCTCGAAGTGGTGCGAGTTGACGCGGACCGCAACGTTCTGCTGATCAAGGGCTCGATCCCGGGCCCGCGAGGCGGCCTGCTGGAGATCAAGCGCCAGGCCGGCGCCGAGGGAGGGAATGAGTAATGCCCGAGGTTGCCCTCTACGACAGGCAGGGCGAGAAGGTCGGTCAGGTCGCGTTGGCCGAAGAGATCTTCGGGGCGAAGGTCAACCATGATCTGATCCATCAGGCCGTGGTTACCGTCGAGCGCGCGATGAGCCAGGACTCGGCTCGCAGCAAGCGCCGACATGAAGTTCATTTGACGAAATCGAAGTGGTACCGGCAGAAGGGTACCGGCCGCGCCCGACACGGCGCGCGCTCGGCGCCGATCTTTGTCGGTGGCGGCGTGGCGCACGGGCCCAGCGGCCCGCGGCGCAGGCCGAAGATGACACGCAAGATGCGCCGGCGGGCCCTCTTTGCGGCGCTTTCGGCAAAGATGCACGACGGAGCAATCACCATCGTGGACGAAGTGGCGATGGACGAGATCTCGACCCGCCGCTTTGTGGCTATGCTCGATGATCTTGGCGTTTCGGGCCGCATACTGATGCTGCTCGGGCCGGATGAGGCGCGCGACGAGATGGTCTACAAGAGCGGACGCAACATTCCGCGCGTGGTCCTGCGCGAGTCGCCGCACATCAATGCCCGTGATGTCATCGCAGCCGAGGCGATCATCATCAGCAGGGCCGGTGTGGAGGCGCTGGGCGAGGGAGTGGACGCAGATGCTTAGCACCGATCGGATGAACTACTACCGGACGATCATTCGGCGGCCGGTGGTGACGGAGAAGAGCATGCGCGAGTCGGAGGAGCTCGGGAAGTACACCTTCGAGGTATCTCCGCAGGCGAACAAGGTGGAGATCCGCCGGGCCATTGAGGCGCTCTTCAACGTGACAGTTACCGAGGTCAACACGATGCGGGTCTCGGGCAAGACGCGGCGGCGAAGCTACCGCCACGGGACCGGGCGCACGGCCGAGCGGAAGAAGGCCATGGTCACGCTGGCGCCGGGCCAGAGCATAGACGTAGTGGAGATGGGCGGCTGAGGGTCCGAGGGTTCGCCGCAGCACGGCGGCAGCGACACATCGGCTGACAGGAGAGTGCGACGATGGCTTTGAGGCGACATAATCCGACTTCCCCGGGCAGGAGGCAGCTGGTTACCACCGACCGGGCGGAGATAGACAAGAAGAAGAGGCCCGAGCGGAGCCTGATGAAGGGCCGGAAGAATCGCAAGGCCGGCCGCAACGTCCGTGGCAAGGTGACCGTCCGCCACCAGGGCGGCGGGCACAAGAAGCGCCTGCGCGAGATTGACTTCCTGCGCGAGAAGGATGGAATTCCCGCCACTGTGGCCGCGATCGAGTATGATCCGAACCGCTCGGCACACATCGCGCTGCTGCACTACGTTGATGGCGAGAAGCGCTACATTGTCGCCCCGGACGGTGTGCAGGCCGGTGCGAAGGTGGTATCCGGGCCGGACGCTCCGATCCGCGTGGGCAACTGCCTGCCATTGGACAGCATGCCGGTGGGCACAGTTGTCCACTGCGTTGAGCTGACACCGGGCAAGGGCGCACAGATGGCGCGCAGCGCCGGCGCCGAGGCGCAGTATGTCGCCCGCGAAGGGACCTACGCGCTGCTGAAGCTGCCCTCCGGCGAGATGCGGATGGTTGATGTGGGCTGCCGCGCTACGATCGGACGCGTTGGTAACGTGGATCATGACAACATTTCACTGGGCAAGGCCGGCCGTACGCGCTGGCTTGGCAAGCGCCCGACGGTTCGCGGCTCGGTCATGAACCCGGTGGACCACCCGCATGGTGGTGGCGAGGGCAAGGCCCCAATCGGTATGGACGCACCGCGCAGCCCGTGGGGCTGGAAGACGTTGGGCATGCGCACGCGCAAGAAGAGCAAGCCGTCATCGCGTTTCATCGTGCGCCGGCGGTATGGCCGGTAGCCTGCGGTAGATAAAGCCTCCGGACAGGAGCGAGGCCACAGATATGGCAAGATCACTGAAAAAAGGACCGTTCGCAGACGACCACCTGCTCAAGAAGGTGCGGGAGATGAATCGCGCCGGGGAGCGGAAGATCATCCGCACCTGGTCGCGCCGCTCGACGATCTTCCCGGAGATGGTGGGGCACACAATGGCCGTCTACGACGGTCGCAAGCACGTGCCGGTCTACGTGACTGAGAACATGGTCGGCCACAAACTGGGCGAGTTTTCCCCGACACGGACGTACCGCGGAATGCGCGGCGGTCGCGGGGATCGCACGACCAAAGTCGGCCGCTAGCCCGACGTAGGGAGACAGCGCAATGCAGGTCAAGGCACAGGCGAAGTATCTCAGGCGCGGACCGCGGAAGGTCCGCCGGTATACAGAATTGATCGTGGGCAAGGGCGTTGACCAGGCGCGTGCAATCCTGGCGGTGCAGGTGAGTCCTGCATGCAAGGAACTCGCGAGAGTGCTCGAGTCGGCTATTGCCAACGCGGAGAACAACTTCGGCATCGACGCCGAGGACCTACACGTCGAGCGGGCCTTCGTGGACGCCGGGATGACAATCCCGCGCGTCAAGCCGCGAGCGCGGGGGCGGGCGGACCGCATTCGCAAGCGGACCTGCCACGTGACTGTAGTGCTCAGCGACGAGACCGAGTAACAGGACTATCAGTAAAAGCGCCGCAATGTGGGCGCCACCAGTGTCGAGTTGCACCTTTCGGGGAGCTGAACACCGGATGGGTCAGAAAGTACATCCTTACGGATTCCGCCTCGGGATCATCCGCGACACGCGAAGCCGCTGGTTCGCGGAGGGCCAGGATTACCGCGACCAGTTGGTCGAGGACCTGCAGGCCCGCAAGATGATTCACGAGCGACACCACCACGCGGGCATCTCGGACATCCTCATCGAGCGTGCCGCGGGCACGGCGACGGTGACGATCGAGAGTGCCAAGCCCGGGATCATCATCGGGCGCGGCGGCTCGGACGTTGACAGACTGCGCCGCGACCTCGATACGATCATGAGCGGCCGTGTGCGCGTCAACGTCGAGGAGACGAAGATGCCCGAGCGCAACGCTCAGCTCATCGCGGAGGAGATCGCCAGCCAGATCGAGCGGCGGGCATCGATCCGCCGTGCAATGAGCCAGGCTATCGAGCGGGCCGTGCGGGTCGGCGTGGATGGCATCCGCGTGGCAGTCAGCGGGCGCCTCATGGGCGCCGAGATCGCCCGGACCGAGCGCATGGGCCCGGTCGGCAGCGTGCCGCTGCACACCCTGCGCGCAGACGTAGACCGCGGCTTCTCCGAGGCATCGACCGGTTATGGGCACATCGGCGTGCAGGTCTTCGTCTGCAACGGCGAGATACTGCCGCCGCCACCGAGCCCGCCCGAGGGCCAGCGGGCTGCGCTTGAGGCCGAGGCGGAGGCGGAGCGCGCCCAGCAGGACGCGGATCTGACCGCCGTGGAGGCCGAGGCATCCGAGGCGCCCGCCGATGGCGAGCAGCGCACCATCGAGGAGACCGTCGAGGCGCCTGCGGTCGAGACAGTTGGCGGCGTTGAAGTCGCCGAGATGGACGAGTTGCTGGCGGAGTCGGGTAGCGAAGAGGCCGCGACGGTATCGGCCTCCACCCAGCAGGCCGCCGCGCCCGTAGAGACTGAGGCGGCGACCGAACCGCCGGCGGACGAGCCGGCACAGAGCGAGAGCGAAACCAGCGCCGAGGAGGATGCCGGCGATGTTGATGCCTAAGCGAACCAAGCACAGGAAACACCATCGCGGACGGATGCGAGGGAAGTCATACCGCGGCTGTAATGTGGACTTTGGCGACTACGGCCTGCAGGCTCTCGAGCCCGCATGGATCACCTCGCGCCAGATTGAGGCCGCCCGTGTCGCAATGACCCGCTATGCGCAGCGCGGTGGCAAGGTCTGGATCCGGATCTTCCCGGACAAGCCCGTGACCAAGCGCGGCCAGGAGATGCCGATGGGCAAGGGCAAGGGCGCGCCGGAGTATTTCGTGGCAGTCGTCAAGCCCGGCCGGATCATGTTCGAGATGGCAGGCGTGAGCGACGAGGTGGCGCGCGAGGCGATGCGCCTCGCCGCGCACAAACTGCCGATCAAGACCCAGGTCGTGACCCGGGAGGGGTTGGACTGATGCTTATGCCAGACGACGCCGACAGCACCCGGGCCTTCCTTGAGGAGTGCCGCGACGCGACCGAGGACGAGCTCATGGACGTGCGGGCGCAGGTGCAGGAGAGTCTGCAGAACCTGCGCTTCCGGACCGCGTCCGGGCAGATTGATGACCCGAAGAGGATCAGGAAGTACCGCAAGGCCATCGCGCGGATCAATACCATTCTGGGCGAGCGCGAGCTGGGCATCAACCAGGGCCGCTGAGCGGAAGAGAGGCAACTGCAATGAACGAACGCAATGCGCACAAGCCGACGCGTGAGGGCTTCGTGGTCAGCGACAAGATGGACAAGACAGTGGTCGTGGCGGTGGAGCGCACCACGCGCCACCCGCTCTACGGCAAGGTCCTGCGGCTGAGCACGCGCTTCAAGGCGCACGACGAGCGCAACGAATGCCGCACCGGCGACCAGGTGCGGATCATGGAGTGTCGTCCGATCAGCAAGGACAAGTCATGGCGGGTAGTCGAGGTCCTGCGACGGGCGAAGTAAGAGCAGTAGCGTTGACTGGGAGGCAATGATCAGTGAGCTGGCAACCGAAGAACCTGCGCAACGTCGCCCTCGTCGGACACAGGGGCGTTGGCAAAACCTCCCTCAACGAGGCGATGCTGCACGTGGCCGGTGCGATCTCACAGCTCGGATCGGTGGACGAAGGTACCGCCAAGTCCGACTATGAGGAGCAAGAGCGGCAGCGCAAGATCTCGATTTCGCCGACACTGTGTCACTACGAGCATCGCAGCACGAAGACCAACGTTATTGACTGTCCGGGGTATTCCGAGTTTTACGTGGACGCGCTGTACGGCCTCTGGGCCGTCGAGAACGCGCTGCTGACACTCGATGCGGTGGCCGGCGTCGAGGTTCACACGATCAAGATGTATGACGCAGCGCGCGAGATGGGCGTTCGCGTTGTCGGTGTCATCAACAAACTCGACGCCGAGCGCGCCGATTTCGATGCCGCCGTCGCAAGCATGAACGAGAGCCTGACGGGCTGCGAGGCAGTGGCCGTGCAGGTTCCGCTGGGCCAGGGCGGCAGCTTCACTGGCGTTGTTGACCTGCTCTCAGGAAGGGCATACGTGGGGCAGGAGAAGCCTGGCGAGGTGCCTGCGGAGCTTGCCGAGGAGATTGAACTTGCACGCGAGGCGCTGATCGACGCGGTCGCCGCCACCGATGATGACCTGACGATGAAGTATCTCGAAGAGGGGACGCTGTCGGAGGCCGAGCTGAAGGCCGGTCTCAAGGCCGCAATCGTCGCGGGCACGCTCGTCCCGGTGCTGGGCACCAGCGCGACGGCGGAGATCGGCATCAGCGCGCTGCTCGACTTCCTGGTGGACACGGCGATCTCTCCGGCCGATGCCGAGCCGCGGATCGCGATGGACGGCGAGAACGAGGCCGAACTGACGGCGGATCCGTCCGGGCAGCCGGCTCTGATCTGCTTCAAGACGACGACGGACCCGTATGTTGGCCGCGTGAGCCTGCTGCGGGTGCTGTCGGGGACAGTAAAGGCGGACGCGGACGTTTACAACACCAACAGTGGCGAGCGTGAGAGACTGTCGGCGCTGAGCGCGACGCAGGCGCAGCAGGCGGATGGTGTAGACGAGCTTGTCGCCGGCGACATGGGGTCCGCGGTGCGCCTCGAGGACACCGCGACGGGCGACACACTGGCCAGCCAGGGCAGCTCGATCAAGGTACCGCGGCCGGTCGCGCCAGACTCAATGTATGCGGTCGCTGTGACCGCGGCCTCGCGCGCGGACGCTGATAAGCTCTCGGACGCGCTGTCGAGGCTTGCCGCCGAGGACATGGGCCTGAAGTACGAGCGCAATGTTGAGACCGGTGAGCTTCTGCTGATGGGTCTGGGCCCGATGCACCTCGATGTGGCGGTAGCGAAGCTGCGCAACCAGTACGATGTTGATGTGAGCATGAGCGAGCCGCGCGTGGCGTATCGTGAGACGGTTCGGCGCGGCGTCAGGGTCCAGGGGCGTCATAAAAAGCAGACCGGCGGTCGCGGGCAGTTCGGCGATGTCTGGATCCGGCTTGAGCCGCAGGAGCGCGGCGAGGGCTTCGAGTTCGCCAACGAGATCAAGGGCGGCTCGGTCCCGACGAACTACATTCCGGCGGTGGAGAAGGGCGTTCGCGCCGCCATGGAGCGCGGTCAGATCGCGGGCTATCCGGTCGTTGACGTCAAGGTCACGCTCGACGACGGCAGCGCGCATCCGGTGGATAGCTCGGACATGGCCTTCCAGCTCGCCGGTGGCATCGCGATCCGTTCGGCGATGGAGCAGGCGGACGCCGTGCTGCTCGAGCCGATCATGGACGTTACGGTCACCGGTCCTGAGGACATCATGGGCGACATCATGAGCGACCTCAACTCAAAGCGCGGCCGGATCCTCGGCACCGACCAGGCCGGTTCGCTGCAGGTGATCAATGCGCAGGTGCCGCAGAGCGAGATGATGCGCTACGCGGCGGACTTGCGGTCGATCTCCCAGGGCCGGGCGAGTTACGAGATGTCGTTTTCGCACTACGAGGAGTTGCCGGCACACCTGACAGATCAGGTTGTCGCGCAGGCGAAGCAGGCACAAGAGAACGAGGATAGCTAAGCGGCCTGTTCGGCGGGGGAAGGCCCATAGCACGGATGCGAGGTAGTGGCGATGATCCAGACGACAACGCGGCTGAAGGTTGCAGACAATTCGGGAGTGCACGCGCTGTATTGCATTCGCGTGATGGGCAGGAGCGGAAGCGTGTATGCCTCGCTGGGCGATGAGATTATCTGCTCGACGAAGGCAGTCACGCCGCAGAGCCCGATCCCCAAGGGCGAGGTCGTGCGCGCGGTAGTGGTACGCTGCCGCGATAAGGTCCAGCGCCCTGACGGCAGCGTCATCAGCTTCGATGATAACGCTGCGGTGATCGTGGACGAGAACAAGAACCCGCAGTGCACGCGCGTCTTCGGGCCGGTGGCTCGCGAACTGCGCGACAAACAATACATGAGGATCGTGTCTCTGGCCCCCGAGGTTATCTGAGGCGCGACGGGAGTTGTAGAGCGATGGGACGCAGCAACGACAGTAAGAAGAAGATGCGTATTCGGGTCGGCGACACCGTCGAAGTGCTGACGGGCAAGGACCGCTCGACGCCCCAGCGTGTGCGTCGGGGGAAGGTCATCGCTGTGAACCCGCAGGCGAATCGGGTCACGGTGGACGGGATCAACATCGTGAAGAAGGCGGTCCGGCAGACGCAGCAGATGCGTCAGGGTGGGATCGTGGAGACGCCTGCACCGCTGGATGCATCCAACGTAATGCTTGTGTGCCCCGAGTGCGACAAGCGCACGAGGGTAGCCAAGCGCGAGTCCGAGAGCGGCCGGCGCGTGCGCGTATGCAAGCGCTGCTCGGCGGACATAGACACTGAGTAGTCATACATCGGGCGGCGACTGCCGTCAGGATCGGTGGGAACACGATGGCAGACACACAGACAACCCAGCAGGCCCCGGCGCCGCGGCTGAAGGCGCGCTTTGAGGAGGACGTCCTCCCGGCACTGATGGAGAGGTTCGGTTACACGAACGTCTGGGAGGTCCCGCGTCCGCGGAAGGTCAGCCTCAACATGAGTGTGCCTGAGGCGGAGACGGACATTGAGGCGCTGGACCGGGCCCGGCGTGAGCTTGCTCTGATTGCCGGCCAGGCGCCGGCAGTGACGCGAGCGAAGAAGTCAATCTCGAACTTCGGCATCCGCCAGGGTCAGCCGATCGGGCTGCGCGTGACACTGCGCGGGGCGCGGATGTGGGAGTTCATCGACCGGCTGTTCAATGTGTCGCTGGCGCGCATCCGCGACTTCCGCGGGCTGCCGGCGGACGCTTTCGACGGTCGGGGGAACTACAGCATGGGGATCGAGGACGAGCTGATCTTCCCCGAACTGACCTATGACGACGTTCAGAGTTCGAGGGGTCTGGACATTGCAATCGTCACGACTGCACAGACCGACGAGGAGGCCCGGGAGCTGCTGACGGCCCTGGGACTGCCTTTGGCCCGAGGTTAGGCTCCAGGACGCACGGGAGGCTTTTGAGCATGGCGAAGAAGTCGTGGATAAACGATGCGCAGCGACAGCACAAGTTCAGCACCCAGAACTACAACCGGTGCCAGTTGTGCGGCAGGCGGCGCGGCTACATGAGGAAGTTCGGAATATGTCGGATCTGCTTCAGGGAGAACGCGCTGCATGGCAACATCCCTGGCGTGCGCAAGTCGAGTTGGTAACCGGGCCGCGGGACTGGCGCCGGTTCACGAAGAAATCCGGAAGTATGCTCCCCAGATGCATGGCGGCCGCAGCCGTGGCGGCGGCGGGAGGAAAGCAATGGCTGTATTGACAGACCCGATAGCAGATATGCTGACCCGCGTTCGGAACGCCGCAATTGCGCGGCATCTGGACGTAGACGTGCCGGTCTCGAAGATCCACCTGGAGATCGCGAAGATCCTTCATCGCGAAGGCTACATTCGCGGCTACCAGTTGATCAACAGGGGCGGGACCGTTCGCATCAGGCTACGCTACGACGAGCACCGTGAGCCGGTCTTGCGAGGGCTCAAGCGCGTCAGCAAGCCGGGGCGCCGCGTCTACCGCGGCAAGGACGAGCTGCCTAACGTGCTCGGCGGCCTCGGAGTGGCGATCATCAGCACCAGCGAAGGTGTCATGACCGATCGCGACGCGCGCAAGCGAGGCATCGGCGGCGAGATCGTCGGCGAGGTCTGGTAGACCGGTCCGCAAGGGAGAAGAGCAAGATGTCGAGAATCGGCAACATGCCAATAGAGGTTCCCCAAGGGGTCACGGTCGAGATCGGCGAAGGCAACGCCGTGTCGGTCAAGGGCCCTGGCGGCGAGCTTTCGCAGGAGCTGAACCCTCGGATGGAGATCGTGCAGGACGACGGCACGATCACGATCCGGCGGCCGACGGACGCACGCCAGGACCGGGCGATGCATGGTCTGACGCGGTCACTGCTTGCCAACATGGTGCAGGGCGTCACCGGCGGCTTCGAAAAGCGGCTTGAGATCCGCGGTATCGGCTACCGCGCTGAGATGCAGGGGACGCAGCTTGTTATGCGGCTGGGCCACTCGCATCCGGTGGTGTTCGATGCGCCCGAGGGGATTGAGCTGGCGGTCGAGGAGAACACGAAGGTGATCGTCCGCGGCATCGACAAGCAGCACGTCGGGCAGCTCGCGGCCGAGATCCGCCGCTCGCGTCCACCCGAGCCGTATAAGGGCGAGGGCGTGCGCTACGAGGGCGAGCACGTGAGGCGTAAGGCCGGCAAGGCCGCGAAGGTCGGCGCTGATTAGTAATCCAGCCAGTACGAGACGAGAGCGGCGTTTGATGCCGAGGTGCGATAGATGAAAGCCGAAGTGAATCGGAAGAAGCAGCGGAACAAGCGGCACATGCGGTCACGCCGGCGGTTGATAGGCACGCCCGAGCGCCCGCGGCTGGCAGTCTACGTCAGCCTCAACCACATCCACACCCAGATCATTGACGACTGGGACGCCCGTACGCTGGCGTCGGCGGCGACGGTGGAAGAGGTCGTGGCGACTGAGTGCGAGGGGTCGCTGACGAATGTGGCGGCCGCGGCCGTGGTGGGGCGCGTAGTCGCCGAACGTGCTCTGGCGGAGGGAATCAAGAGCGTGTGCTTCGATACCGGCGGGCGAAAGTATCACGGGCGGGTTAAGGCGCTCGCTGAGGCGGCGCGCGAGGCCGGTCTGGACTTTTAAGGTGGCGACGAAGATGGCTGACATGATCAGAGTGACTCAGCGGCGCAGCTCAATCGGCGTCAAGCCCAAGTTGCGCGGTACGCTGCGGGCGCTGGGGCTGCGTGGCATCGGCAGCAGCAACAACGTGCCGGATAATGAGGCCGTTCGCGGGATGATCCGCAAGGTCTCTTACTTGATAGATTACGAGCCCGCGCAAGGGCAATAGGAGCAGAGAGATGGATCTGAGCGACCTTCGCCCTAATCCGAAAGCACGTAAGTCCCGCAAGCGCATCGGGCGCGGCGCTTCCGCCGGCCAGGGCAAGACGGCGGGCCGTGGCGAGAAGGGTCAGAAGCACCGGTACTCGATCAAGCCCGGCTTCGAGGGCGGACAGACGCCGCTGTACCGGCGCCTCCCGATGATGCGCGGTATCACCAACAAGGCGCACAACATCGGCATCTTCCGCAGTGAGTTCGCCGTAGTCAACGTAGGCTCGCTTGCTGAGAAGTTCGACGCCGACGCCGAGATCACGCCGGAGACGCTGCTGGCGAGCGGTCTGATCTCCAAGGTGCTCGACGGCGTGAAGATACTGGGCACCGGGACGATTGACAAGCCGCTTACCGTGCGGGCGCATGCCTTCAGCGCCTCCGCGCGGGAGAAGATCGAAGCGGCAAATGGCACCGCCGAGGTGATCGGTCAATGAGGGAGCGACTGGCTGCGCTTGGACAGGCGATGCGTGTGCCCGATATCCGCAAGCGCATCGTCTTCCTGATGTCCATGTTCGGCGTGTACGTGGCCTGCGCGCACATACCACTGCCCGGCATCGACAAGGCACAGCTCGAGCAGCTCTTCCGCGGCGCAGGTGGCCTCGGGGAGATGCTCGATGCCTTCGCCGGTGGCTCACTCAAGCGCTTTTCGGTCATGGCCCTGGGGATCATGCCCTACATCTCCGCCTCGATTATCATGCAGCTTCTGGCGATGGCCATCCCGGCCCTCGAAGAGCTGCAGAAAGAGGGGGAGTACGGGCGGCGCAAGATCAACGCGTGGACGAAGTATCTGACCATCGCCGTCGCGGGATTGCAGGCCTTTGGTATGATCGCCTTCCTCCAGCGCGGACAGGCCTTCATCGGCGACACGGTCCTGCTGCTCTACGTTGTGCTGATGATGGTGGGCGGGACCGCCTTCCTCATGTGGATCGCGGACATGATCACCGAGCATGGCATTGGCCAGGGCGTCTCGATCATCATTTTCGCCGGCATCATGACCTACATGCCGCAGGAAGTCGCGGCTACCATCCGGCTCTGGCAGACGGGCGAAGTCTCGGCGGCCAACATCTTCTTCCTTGCGGCGATCATGTATGCCACGATCTACCTGATCGTCAAGTTCCAGCAGGCCCAGCGCAAGATACCGGTTCAGTATGCTCGGCGCGTTCGCGGGCACCGCGTTTATGGCGGGCAGAGCAGCTACCTGCCGCTACGCGTGAACCAGGCGGGCGTCATGCCGATCATCTTTGCCATCTCGGTCTCGATGTTCCCGGGCCAGATCGCGCAGGCGCTGTCGGGGCAGGGTACCGTCGAGCGCATCGCCGGGATCTTTCATGTAAGCCAGGAAGCAGTCAGTCGCGCGATGTTCTCGCTGGTGCAATTCACTACGCCCGGCCAGAACCACTTCGCGTCATTGCTGTACTTCCTGCTGGTTATCCTGTTCACGTACTTCTACACCGCGGTTACGTTCAACCCGGAGCAGATTTCGGAGAACCTGCAAAAGAACGGTGGCGCAGTCCCCGGCATTCGGCCGGGACCGAGCACACGAGACTATCTCGACCGGATCCTGTATCGGATCACGCTCGCCGGCGCGCTGTTCCTTGGACTCATCGCGCTGATGCAGTATTACGTTGGTGACATTACCGGCGTCACGACTTTCACACTGGTGGGTGGCACATCGCTGCTGATCGTTGTCGGTGTGGCGCTTGACACAATGCAGCAGATCGAGGCGCAGCTACTGATGCGCCACTATCGCGGCTTCCTGAAGTAGGAGATTGCACATGGCCGACCGAGAATACAACGTGGTGTTGCTGGGCGCGCCCGGCGCGGGTAAGGGGACCCAGGCGAAGATGCTGTCATCGAGCCTCGGCGTCCCACACATCTCCACCGGAGATATCCTGCGCGAGGCGGTCGCGAACGGCACCGAATTGGGCGCAGAGGCAAAGGGGTACATGGATCGCGGTGAACTTGTGCCCGACGAACTCGTCATAGCCATTGCGCGAGAGCGCCTTGGCCAGCCCGACTGCAAGCCCGGCTTCGTGCTTGATGGCTTTCCTCGGACGGTGGCGCAGGCGGAGGCGCTCGGCGGGACGCTTGAAGACCTCGGTCGCGAGCCCCTTACCGTGGTGAATCTCGCTGTTGACGAGGACGAGATCGTCCGTCGGCTGTCAGGTCGCCGGCTTTGCCGGGGCTGTGACGGCATCTATCACGTGGATCAGCCCGGCGTCGAGAGCGGCGCTCCCTGTCCGGCTGAGGACTGCGATGGTGAGCTCTACCAGCGCAGCGACGACCAGGCGGAGGCAATCCGCGAGCGACTGAATGTATACAAGCAGCAGACGCAGCCGCTGATCGACTACTACGGTGAGCGCGGTCTGCTGGTGGACGTTACCGGCGAGGGCGATCCCGAACAGATCGCAGAGCGCGTGCTGCAGGTTGTGCGGGGTTAAGCGATGTCGGGTCCGCGAGTCCGCGGCGAGCAGATCGCGCTCAAGAGCAAGTCGGAGCTTGAGCGTATGCGACACGCGGGAAGGATACACGCCCGCACCATCGCTCGACTGCGGGAGGCGATCCGGCCCGGCGTGACCAGCGCGGAGCTTGACGAGTTGGCGGAGGCATCGATCCGCGAGGCGGGCGGTGCGCCGTCATTCAAGGGCTATCAGGGCTTTCCGGCGACGATCTGCGCCCAGCTCAACGATGTTGTCGTCCACGGGATCCCGTCCGAGGATGAGGTGCTGGAGGAGGGCGACATATTCGGCGCGGATTTGGGCGTGATCTGGGAAGGCTACCACGCCGACGGGGCGTTTACCGTCGGGGTGGGCGAGATAGACCCCGAGTCGGCGCGGCTGATTGAAGTGACGCGAGAGGCGCTGGAGCTGGCCTTCGAGCAGGTGCTGCCGGGGAAGACGATACGCGATATTGCCGCGGCGGTGCAGGGGCACGTTGAGGCCGCGGGCTTTTCGATAGTTCGGGCGCTGGTTGGACACGGGATAGGCTCGCAGATGCATGAGCCGCCGCAGGTGCCGAACTTTGTGGACGGCGGGCGCGGAAACTCGTATGATGTGATACTGCGGCCCGGCATGACGCTGGCAATAGAGCCGATGGTCAACGCCGGGGGATACGATGTGAAGCAGGACGCGGACGGCTGGAAGGTCAGGACGCGAGACGGCAGTCGTTCCGCGCACTTTGAGCATACGGTGGCCGTCACGGAAGATGGCTGCTGGATACTGACCGCGCCTTGACGGCGTGAGGACGAGAATGGGGCACGATCTGCCTATGGCGAAAAAGCAGGCGCAGCAGAAGAGTGAGCCCAAGATGATCCGCGTACTTGGAGCCGTGGTGGAGAAGCTTCCGGACGCGGTCTTCAAGGTGGAGTTGGAGAACGGGCACGAGCTTCTGGCACATGTCTGCGGGAAGATCCGCATGCGTTATATCAGGATCATGCCCGGGGATAAGGTTACGGTCGAGATATCCCCGTATGATCTGACGCGTGGCCGGATCGTCTGGTTGCATAAGTAGGATGACGCCTGCGGCCGGGAAGGCCGCCTGGATGGAAGCGATCCGGTGTGAGAATGCGCCGGGGGAGTGATGGCGATGAAGGTACAGGCTTCCGTGAAGAAGCGCTGCGACAAGTGCAAGATCATACGCCGCAAGGGCGTTGTGCGCGTCGTCTGCTCGAACCCGCGGCACAAGCAGCGGCAGGGCTGAAGGCAATAGCGCGCGTGACGTTTGCGTCTGATAGACGCGAGTTGAGGAGGATTACCAGTGCCGAGAATAGCTGGAGTGGATCTACCGGCCAATAAGCGGGTTGAGATCGCTCTGACCTACATCTACGGGATCGGGCGGTCAACGGCTCAGTCGATCCGCGAACAGGCGGAGATCGACCCGATGACGAAGATGCGCGATCTGACCGAGGATGAGGCGGCGCGGCTGCGCGAGATCATCGACCGTGACTACACGATCGAGGGTGACAAGCGCCGCGAGGTCGCGGGGAACATTCAGCGATTGATCGAGATCGGGACGTATCGCGGCATGCGGCACCGCCGCGGGCTGCCGGTACGCGGCCAGCGCACCCGCACCAACGCGCGCACTCGCAAGGGCAAGCGCAAGACCGTGGCCGGAAAGAAGAAGGCTGCTGCCAAGACGTAGTGGCGTCGCCGGCGTAGGCGATACGACATAGGAGGCACGATGATGTCAGAAGAGCGCGAGCAGGCCGAAGCGCCGGAGCAGGGCGCACCGTCCGCCGAGCGGGCGCAGGCTGGTGAGCGGCGAGCCCCCGAGGGTGCGCCGCAGGGCCCGCCTGGACGGCGTCCCGCCCCGCCGAGAGGCGCACAGGGCCGGGCGTACATCAAGTCCACGTTTAACAACACGATCATCAGCATCACCGATCAGCGCGGGAACGTGGTAACATGGGCCAGCGGCGGCACGGTGGGCTTCAAGGGCACCCGCAAGGGCACCCAGTTCGCAGCCCAGCTTGCTGCCGAGAACGCGGCTCGCAAGGCGATCGACGCCGGCATCCGGCGGATCGACGTCTTCACCAAGGGCCCCGGCTCCGGCCGCGAGACGGCGATTCGTTCGATGCAGGCGGTTGGCATCGATGTCGGCAACATCAAGGACGTCACACCGAGCCCGCACAACGGCTGCCGTCCCAAGAAGAGGCGACGGATGTAGTAGCAGGACGGCGCGGCCGAAGGCCGCATAGCCGCCTGCGGAGGTGAAAGGTTAATGGCGCGATACACAGGACCGGTATGCCGTATCTGCCGGCGCGAGGGACAAAAACTGTTTCTAAAGGGCGAACGCTGCCACGGCCCCAAGTGTGCCATCGAGCGCAAGGCTTACCCGCCAGGCGAGCACGGCAACTCGAGGCGTGGTCGACGGCGCCCGTCGGACTTCGCACTGCAGCTTCGGGAGAAGCAGAAGCTGCGATCAATGTACGGGCTGCTGGAGCGGCCGTTCCGCCGCTATGTGACGCGGGCGCTTGGCTCCAAGGGCGTCACCGGCTTCGTGCTGCTGTCGCTGCTCGAGCGCAGGCTCGACAGTGTGCTGCGGCGCGCGGGCTTCGCGTCGAGCCAGAACCAGGCCCGTCAGGTCGTCCGCCACCGGCATGTGACGGTCAACGGGCAGATCTGCGATGTGCCGTCGCGCCTGGTGAAGCCCGGCGACGAGATCGAGGTCCGCGAGAACTCGAGGGACCTGCAGGCGGTAAACGCCTCGCTCTCACGCGGCTACGAAGTCCCCGGCTGGCTGAACGTTGACACGCAGGCGAAGGCGATCGTTGTGGACCGCCTGCCCGAGCCGGATGACATGAAGGTTGACGTGGATGAGCAGCAGGTCGTCGAGTTCTACTCGCGCTAAGACCGAACGCCGATCCGCGACAGGCAACGGAGGAGAGCATTCATGATAGAAGAGCTCGCCCCCAGCATGGTGGCCCTGGAGCTTTCCGACAAGTACGGGAAGTTCGCGATCGAGCCGCTGGAGAGGGGCTTTGGGCATACGCTCGGGAACGCGTTCAGGCGCATACTGCTGGCGCACATCCCTGGTGCGGCGATCACGGACGTCCGCATTGACGGCGTCCCACACGCCTTCACGACAGTTGATGGCGTCTATGAGGACGCCACCGAGATCTGTCTGAACCTGAAGGAAGTCGCGATTAAGCTACACGATGAGTCCGAAGATGAGGGCGAGATTGTCGCCCGCATCGAGGCCGAGGGGAAGGGCGAGGTAGTCGGCGGCGACATCAAGTGCCCGCCGGGTGTCGAGATCATCAACCCCGAGGTCCACATCGCGACGCTGACCGAGGACGACTCCCATCTGCACATGGAGCTTTGGATCGAGCGCAGCACCGGCTACCATCCGGTTGAGGAGCCGGGCCGTGAGAAGCGCGCGGGGGACGTCATCGCGCTCGACGCCCTCTTCTCGCCGATCGCTCGATGCACGTATCGTGTGGAGCCCACCCGCAAGGGCGCTCGCACCGACCTTGACCGGCTCATGCTCGAGGTCTGGGGCGACGGGACGATCATGCCCGACGACGCCGTGCGGAGGGCCGCGGAGATCCTCGTCAGGTACATCACGATCTTTTCGGAGATCGAGATGCCCGAGGAGGAAGAGACGGAGGAGGTCGCCGAGGAGGAAGAGGTTCGCAACAAGATCCTCTCCTACCCCATCGAGGAGATGGAGTTCTCGGTCCGCACCTTCAACTGCCTCAAGAAGGAGGATATCGACAACGTCGGCCAGTTGGTCGAGAGGACCGAGGAAGACCTGCTCGATATCCGCAACTTCGGCAAGCGTTCGCTGGAGGAAGTGATCGAGAAGCTCGCGGCGATGGATCTAGGGCTCGCTGAGGCCGCCGCCGCCGAAGAGCTGGTTGAGGAAGAGGACGGCTAGAATCCGGCGGCCGGGGGGCCGCATGTGAGGTACGAGAGATGCGACACCAGAAGGATCACAGGAAGCTCGGCCGTCCCGGCGACCAGCGCATGGCAATGCTGCGCAGCCAGGTGGACGCGCTGCTGAGGCACAGCAAGATCAAGACGACAGTGCAGAAGGCGAAAGAGACCCAGCGGATAGCGGAGAAGATCATCACCACCGCCAAGCAGGGCACGCTGCACGCTCGCCGACAGGTTCTGCGGCAGGTTCGTGACAAGGACCTCGTGGCGCACCTGTTCGAGGATATTGCGCCGCGCTACGCGGACCGCGATGGCGGCTACACCCGCGTAATTCGCGCAGGCCGCCGCAGCGGCGACAACGCCGAGATGGCGATCCTGGAGCTTGCGGACTGACGAGCCCGGGCGGCGCCATGAGGCGGATACTGGTGGTCGTGCAGTACGACGGCACCGGCTACTGCGGCTTCCAGCGTCAGCCGGAGTTACCGACAATCCAGCGCGAGATCGAGCAGGCGCTCACGCGGCTGCTCGGGGGCCCGACGACGATCATCGGCGCCGGGCGCACAGACGCAGGCGTACACGCGCTGGGGCAGACACTGACCTTTGACACCGACAATCCGATCCCGGCCAAGCGGGTAGTGACGGCGCTCAACGGCCTGCTGCCCGATGCTATCAGCGCGATACAGGCGCTCGAGGTGCCCGGGGAGTTCCACGCGCGCTATCATGCCGCGGGCAAGCTCTACGGCTATCGCATCCTGAACCGGGAGTTGCCCTCCCCGTTCATGGTGAGGTACAGTTGGCACCTGCCGGCTGAACTCGATGTTGGGGCGATGCAGCAGGCGGCCGAAGGACTGCTGGGCGAGCACGATTTCGTCGCCTTCAGCTCCTCGGGGAGTTCGGTGCGGGATACGGTGAGGACGCTGCGCCGGCTGGATGTGCAGCGCGAGGGGGAACTGGTGGAGTTCCGGGCCGAAGCCAATGGCTTTCTTTACATGATGGTTCGGCGGCTGGTCGGGGCGCTGGTGGACGTCGGCTGCGGTCGGCTTGGAGTTGAGGACGTGGAGGCGATCCGCGAGAGCCGGGATCGCTGCCGGGTGATAACGGTCGCGCCCCCCCAGGGGCTGTCACTGATCAAGGTGATCTACTGAGGCGGAGCCTACACTTCGCCCTGAGGAGGAAGCAGTATGCTGAACAACAAGACCGAGTCCGCTATTCCCGCGCAGGTCGAGCGGAACTGGTATGTCGTGAGCGCGCGGGGACAGGTACTGGGGCGGCTGGCGGCCCGCGTGGCAGCGGTGCTCCGCGGCAAGCATCGGCCGGACTACACCCCACACGTGGACTGCGGCGACTTCGTCATCATCACGGATGCCGAAGAGATCCAGTTGACGGGCAAGAAGGCCACCGACAAGATGCGCTACTGGCACACCGGCTACATAGGGCATCTGCGCTCGAAGAGCTACGGGGAGCTGCTCGAGACCGATCCGGAAGATGTCATCTGGCGCGCCGTCAAGGGTATGCTGCCGCACAACACGCTCGGACGGAACATGATCAAGAAGCTCAAGGTCTATCGCGGCTCGGAGCACCCGCACTCGGCTCAGCAGCCTGAGCCGCTGTCGGAGTAACCGGGCGCACGAGAGATAGCCGCAGGAGGCGAGAATTGTGCCGAATTACGAGGGATACGGAACCGGTCGCCGGAAGTCAGCCGTCGCGAAGGTGTGGCTGATCCCGGGTGGATCGGGCGAGATCAGCATCAACAGCATGAGCGCGCGCGAGTATCTTAAGCGCGAGCGCCTCGCGATAGTCGTCACGGAGCCGTTCCGCGCTACCGACACCGGGGAGCAGTACGATGCCAAGTGCATCGCGCTCGGTGGCGGCCTCTCCGGCCAGGCCGGAGCAGTGAGGCACGGCATCGCGAACGCGCTGGTCGCGGCGAATCCGGACCACCGTCTGCTGCTCGGTCCCGCCGGGCTGCTCACGCGTGATCCGCGGGTCAAAGAGCGCAAGCACGCCGGTTTCCGCAAGGCCCGCCGTGGCAAGCAGTTCTCGAAGCGCTAGACTGCGAGGCTCCGGTACGTTTCGAGCGACAACAACGCGTCCCATGCGCGTCGGATTGAGCATATCAGGGCCGCCACAAGTACGTGGCGGCCCTCTTTCACATGCAGTGATCGAAACTCCGGGGTGCCCAGAGGAGTCTATCTAACAAAACACCTCGGTGGAGGAGCCTGATGATGATGCGTCTTTTGCGGACCCTGCTGCCCTTGCTTATATGTGTGGTCGCCGTCGATCCTCTGCCGGCCGCGGCAGGTGGCGGTCATCTGTCAATGCTGGCGGCGCAACAGGGGCTTGAGCGCTGGGAGCGGCAGCGCGACGGAGATGACAGCGCCTCGGCGGCAGCACTGCTGCTCGGCAGCGACGGCAGGGCGAACATAGTCGAGACGAACCTCAACTGGGCGGCGGCGCTGCTGGAGGCCGGGGAACGTCCGGACCTTGCCGAGCGCGTAATTGCTGCATCGCTGGCCCATCAGGACACCGCGGAGGACTCGCGCACGCGCGGGCTCTTCCGCTGGTTCGCCGACGAGGCGGAGCCGTTCTCAGTTGATGCGACTCTCTACATCGCACCTGCGCTCGCGCACCTTGCGCGCACCGCCAGCCCCGACGATCTGCGCAGGACGCTGAAGGAGCGGGCGGCGCTGGCGCTGCAGGCGATGCTGGCGGGCGATCAACCTGAGGGGAGCTTCGGAACCGCCATGTGGGCGGGCGCCGTGGCGACTCTCGGAGGGGCTGTTGATGACCCGGCTGGGGCGGTTGCATCGGCGAGGGCCGTGCGGAAGCTGCTTGCTCAAGTGAAGGAAGATGGCCTCGCCGGGGTGCACAGCCCCACCTTCGACGCTCTGCGGATTGGCGGGCTGCGCTGGGCATGGCAGTTCGCACCCGACGACGCCTCGCGAGCAGAGGCCGAGGCGGCGCTTTCAATCTACTACACCGACATGCTGCAGCGCTATGAGCCATTGACGGCGATGGTGGTCGGCAGCATCGGCACAGCCTACACCAACGAGTATGTCGGCGACCCTGGAATTGCACAGTGGCTGCTTGCGTGCGACCTGCCCTCGGCTATTGCCTCCATCGCGCGGGCTGACGCCCTGGCGATGTACTTCGCGCTGGCGGAGTATGAACTGCCCGAGACGCTCGTGGCGCTGGCAGAGGGCGATCGCCCCGCGGCCGAGATACGAACGCGAACGCCCGGGGAGGGGGCTATCCCCGAGGAATCAAGCACCTGCACGTGGGTCGGTAACGGCATGAGCCTGGGCACGATGAGCGGCATTGTGCAGAGCGGCAGCATCCCGGTGATGGCCACCTGCGACCTGCCTGAGCGCCCGACCTCGTACCTCTACGCCATCGGCGCGCCGGCCACACTGCAGAGCGCCCAGACGGGGTCGCTCGCGCTCTGCAGCTTCAACTTCGACGAGGTGGGCGTGCTCCCACGGCTGCGGGTGGGGGTCCGTGGCATGTTTGGGCGTCGCGACCAGATCGACCGCGTCATCGTCGGGACCCATGAGTGGATCGGCGAACCTGAGGCGGTAGGGCAGAACATGGTCGTGGCCGTGCGTCGCGGCAATACGTACTTCGGCGTCAAGATACTTGAGGTCGGGACACCGGGCGAGACGGCGGCTTCGATCAAGCCCGCGAAGCTTCGGTGGTTCGCCGAGGGGAACATGGATTCGCTGATGCTGGAGGTGTTCGGCCGGCAAGCGGCATATCCGCTGCAGCAGCCCAGCTTCGATGTACGAGTGGGCCTGCTGGTGGAGGTGGCGCCGGCATCGGAGCTGGGCAGCCTCGAGGAGTTCGCCCGGCGCCTGTCGAGCCGGCGCGTCACGCAGACGATCACGCGCGACAGGGTTCGCACCGACGATGTGGAGGAGCGGACCGTGCCGGGCAGGCATGAGATCAGGTCGCGCGCGGAGATGCGCTACGCGAACTACCTCTACCATGATATGACGCTGGTGTCCGAGGAGTTGACGCTGGGGCTGAAGGAGGAACTGCTGCGCAACCAGCTTGTGAGCCGCACGCTGCCGGTGGAACTGCCGCCGGATTACCTGTTGGTATCGCCGGCGCTGACTCTCACCACCGGTGCGATGCAGGAGGGTGTCGCGGAGTAGTAGCGGCCTACCGACGCAGCCGACATGAGAGAGCACGCCCCCCGCCCGGGGGGCGTGCTCTTCATTGTTTGAGCTGGCCTGCGCTTAGAAGATGGGCGGGGATGGCGGTGTGAGCCCACCGCCGCCACCATCGCCACCATTGACGGGCGGCGGTGGCGGAGTAGGAATACCACCGTTACCGTCATCGGGCGGTGCCGGTGGCGGAGTGCTGCCACCATCGCCGTTGTCGCCACTGTCCCCTTCAGTGGGACCGCGGTAGGGCAGGTTGTAGTCGCCCTCGCCGCTACAGCCGGGCAGCAGAAGCGCGAAGACCATCATGAGCGCGAGTATGAGACAGATTCCCTTCACTGCCGTTCTCCTTGCCGGGACCTCGATGTGGCCACGCATGATTTCCACGGCCGCGGCCCATCTCCTGCTCGCGCACAATGGTATCAGTCAGCGTCCTCTCTGTCCAGTCCCTCGGCATTCTCAAGCTCAGCAGGGTGCGGCCACACGTATAGCAGCAGCAGAACCAGGCCCAGCGCCATGTCCAGGCCGGTGACGTTGGTGAGCAGATGCTCCATTGTCCTCTCCTCCTCTTATCGAACGTCGGTTCGGAGTATATCGCGTTCGAACAGATGTGTCAAGGTTCGGCTGTGATGATGCTGTGAGGTAGCTCTTCGCCAACACTCCTATAATAGTGTAGAATTGATGAGGCCCCAGAGGGCCCACTCAGGAAGGGAGACTGAGCAATCTGATGATAGCCCCGCATGGTGGAACATTGGTGGACCGGATACTCTCCGGAGACGCACTGAGGGAGGCCAGGCAGCGTGCCGAAGAGCTGCCGAAGCTTGTTGTGGCCGATGAGATTGCAGGCGATGCTCGGAATCTGGCGCGTGGCGTCTTCAGCCCGCTCGACGGGTTCGCCACGTCGGCGCAGTTCGATGGCATAGTCAACGAGGAGCGGCTTCCGGACGGCACGATCTACCCGATTCCCATCTTCCTCACGGTGGATGACGCCGAAAGCGTCTCGGAGGGCGACGAGGTGGTCCTCTGCGCCCTGTCGGCCCCCGATGTCCCGGTCGCGCTGATGACCGCAAGCGAGGTCTTCGAGTGGGACAAGGGCGCTGCCGCGGCATCGGTGTTCGGCACCGACGACACGGATCATCCCGGCGTGGCCGGGTACCACTCTCGCGGCGACTACATCGTCGGCGGGCCGGTTGACCTGCTCGACAACGATCGCGGGCCGTTCGCGGAAGTCAACCTCTACCCGGTCGAGACGCGCGCGGTATTTGAGGAGCGAGGCTGGCGCACGGTCTGCGCCTTCCAGACTCGCAACGTACCGCACGCGGGGCATGAGGACCTGCAGAAGACCGTCCTGGGGCTGGTGGACGGCCTCATGATCCAGCCGATCATCGGCAAGAAGAAGCCCGGCGACTTCCGCGACGATGTCATCATCGCCGCTTACGATGCGCTGATCGGCAGTTACTTCCACCCCGGCCGCGTCTTCCTGAATATCCTGCCGACCGAGATGCGGTACGCAGGCCCGAAGGAAGCGATCATGCACGGGATCATGCGCAAGAACTACGGTTGCACGCACATCATCATCGGCCGCGATCACGCCGGAGTGGGCAACTACTACGGAGAGGAAGAGGCCATCGAGAAGTTCGAGGCCATGGCCGATGAGCTTGAGATCCAGCCGATCACGATCCGTGGGGATTTCTGGTACTGCTGCACCTGCGGCCGCGTGGCCAGCAATCGCACCTGCCCGCATGAGGGCGACGTGTGCCTCTCGTTCAGCGGCACGCAGATCCGCCAGATGATTGTTGACGGCGTCCCGCCGCGCCCGGAGATCATGCGGACTGAGGTGTTCGAGGTCATCCGGCAGTTCGACAATCCGTTCGTTGACTGACATCCACCAGTGGAGGAGAGAGAAATGGAGAAGGGCTTTGTAGTGTGGTTCACGGGAGTTCCCGCATCGGGCAAATCTACGCTCGCTACCGCGGTTCAGCAGCGTTTGGAGAACATGGGCCTGCCGGTTGAGAACCTCGATGCCGACGAGGTGCGGGCGAATCTGAGCCCGAACCTCGGCTACACCGAGGAGGCGCGGGATGAGAACACCAAGCGCCTCGCCTGGTTCGCGCAGAAGATGTCCACCTACGGCGCGAACGTGATGATTGCCGCGGTTGCGCCGAGGCAGGCGTACCGCGACCGCGCCCGCGAGTGGTGCGACAAGTTCGTGGAGGTGTTCGTGGACACCCCGCTTGAGGTCTGCCAGCAGCGCGACCCGAAGGGTCTCTATGCTCGCGCGGCTCGCGGCGAGGTCAACGACATCGCAGGCATGCACCAGCCTTACGAGGCGCCGGATGCCGCAGAGGTGCACATCAGGACCACCGAGTCCAGCATTGATGAGGGCGCTGAGATGGTCATGGGGGCGCTGACCGCGATGGGCCATCTTCCGGCGGTGCTGAGCCAGACCGGGGAGTAACCTCGGCGGGCCTCATTGATCCGGTAGGGATGATCTACGGCGGCGGGTCCAGGCGACTCGCCGCCGGTAAGCTGTACGTTCGGCGGCGATTGACTGTGGTCGAGCGATGTGTTACGCTCTGCAAAACCGTGCTACGGAGGAGCGGAATGTCCGATCTGGAACGCTTCGGCGTCTCAATGCCCGCGGATTTGCTTGAGCAGTTTGACCGTGCGATAGAGGATGCGGGCTACGCCAACCGGTCGGAGGCCATGCGCGACATGGCGCGGCGCTACCTTATCGAGCGGCAGTGGGAGCTGCCCGCGGGCGAGGTGATCGGCACCATCACGCTGATCTACGATCACCACGTCCCTGGTGTCGGGCAGGCGCTGACTGAGGCACAACACGATGCCGAGGCGGCCGTGATCTGCGCCACGCACGTGCATCTCGACCATCACAACTGCGCCGAGGTCATCGTCGTGCGCGGAGCGGGGGAGACGATCCGCCGCCTCGCCGATCGCATGACCAGCATGCGCGGTGTAAAGCACGGGGAACTGAGCTGCACCGCAGTGCAATCGTAGCGCTTCACTTTTTTGCGCGTCGGTAACACGTTTTTGCCAACCGTGCCACGAAAGGAGCAGGGTAATGTCACGCAGAGGCTTCACGCTGATTGAACTGCTGGTAGTGATCGCGATCATTGCGATTCTCGCTGCCATCCTGTTTCCGGTCTTTGCACGTGCGCGGGAGAAGGCGCGTCAGATCACCTGCGCCAGCAACCTCAAGCAGATGGGGCTTGCGTTCTTCATGTACAACCAGGACTACGACGAGACTTTCGTCACGAACCCTGAGTGGAAGACTAAGGTGCAGCCTTACATCAAGACCTTCGCGATCAACTACTGCCCGAGTCGGAAGATGAAGCCGTGGGCGCCGAGTGAGGAGATGCCCTTCTACTACGGGCAGGGCTTCAACATCGGTGTGCCGCCGGGGCTGGGGTCGGTGGTCGTGGCTGGCTTCGTGGGGAAGAGCGAGGCGGCGATCGCCTCGCCCTCACAGAAGATCCTCGTGGCCGAGTGGGATCGCTGCAATGCCGGCCCGCCGGTGGGCAACCGCGGCCTGTTCGCCGGCGGCGCCACCTGCTTCTGGGCCTGCACACGGGTGCACAACGGCGGGTCGAACGTGCTCTTCGGCGACGGGCACGTGAAGTGGCTCGCGCCGGATGCTTACCACTCGAACATGGATCACGTTGACGCCGCCGGCAACCCGGTGCCCGCCGATGCTGAGGCGGTTGACGAGGACACGTGGCGCACATACTGGGACACGGAGTATTGATGCTCCCAAGGAGCAATGGCTGATGGCAGCACAGCCGGCTGAGAAGCGGATGCCGACGATGGCAGAGGAGGTCGCGCGGGCGCGGGAGTTGAGCCTCGGCGGGCTCTTCATCGCCCTGGGGATCATCATCCCGGTCTCCTTCCACGCATTCGGTGGCGGGAAGCTCGGGGCGGTCTTTCTGCCGATGTACCTGCCGGTGCTGGCCTGTTCGATGCTGGTCTCGCCACCGATCGCGGCGGCGGTGGGGCTGCTGACGCCGGTGCTTTCATCGGCGCTGACGGGCATGCCGCCGATCCTGCCGACGCTGCCGATGATGGTGGCGGAGCTTGTGGTGATGGCGACGCTCGCGAGCCTGCTGCACCGGCGACTGCGGCTGCACTCGCTGCCGTCGGTGGTAGTGGCGCTGGTAGCCGGGCGGATCGTGATGGCGCTGATGGCGTGGTTGCTTGTGAGCGCGCTGCCGGTGGGCGTGCAGGAGAGCCTGCCGCCGGTGATGCGCACGCCGCTCGCCTACGTGGCCGCTGCGACGGTCACCGCCGTGCCGGGCCTGATCCTGCAGATCGTGGCGGTGCCGGCGGTGGTGGCGATCGTGGAGAGGAGACGGTGAGCGCGGCGGGGAAAGCAGTGACAGCGGAGTAACGACGACGCCCGAGGGGGAACCACCGATGCGCCGCCTGATCTGCATTTCCGCCGCTCTTGTCATAGCAATCTGCCATGCCTCGGCCGATGAGGATCTTGTCGCACGCCTCGGCTCGCCTGACCCGCAGGTGGCCCGGCAGCTACGGCCGGAACGTGCTGCGTGGCGAAGAGCGTCAATATCTCTGAGGGACAATGCTCTCGCATGATCTGATGGACAGTTGGGCGCACCTGAACTCGCCCGTGCATCGGCTTGATGCGCGGGTGAAGCTTCTCTGCGCCACCGTGCTGATCGTCGCGATCCTCGCCGTGCCGGTGGCGCGCAACCCGCTGCTCGGGGCATACGCGGCACTGCTGCTGGCAGTGCTGGCGACGTCCCGCCTGCCCGCCGGATGGGTGCTCGGGCGACTGGCGATCCTCGCCCCGTTCCTGCTACTGGGCACCATCGCGGCGCTGCTCGTCCCGTCCCCGCAGGCGCTGGCGATCTGGGTATCAGTGGGCGCGAAGTGCCTTCTGTGCCTGCTGGCGGCGGTGCTGCTGGCAGGCACGAGCACCTCCGCCGACCTGCTTCGGGCCGCGCAGGCGCTGCACATCCCGCGCACGCTCACCGCGCTCAGCGGCTTCGCGATCACCTACCTCGCGGTGCTGGCCGATGAGGCCGGGCGGATGCTCACGGCGATGCGCAGCCGCGGCAGGATGCGCGGCCTGCGCAGGAGGCTGCATGTCGGCGCATCGCTGCTCGCGACGCTGATGGTACGGGCGGCAGAACGCGCCGACCGGATCGCGCTCGCGATGGTCGCTCGCGGCTACCGCGGCACGATGCCCGCCCTCGCGCCCGAGCGCGTCCCGGCGGGGCAGTGGGCGATCGCGGGCGTGACAGTAGCGATCGCGGCGGGAATGACGTGGCTGGGCGTGGTCGCATGAGCGCCGCCGCGTCGCTGCTGCAGATAGACGACCTGCGCTTCGCATGGCCGAGTGGCGAGGAGGCGCTGCGCGGCGTGTCGCTGACGGTCGCGGAGGGCGAGGCGCTGGCGCTGGTGGGCCGCAACGGAGCGGGGAAGTCCACGCTGCTGCTGCACCTCAACGGCATCCTGCACGGGACCGGCGCGGTGCGGGTGTGGGGGAGACCGGTGGAGGAGTGGCCCGCCGATGAACTGCGCGCCACGGTCGGGCTGGTCTTCGAGGACCCACGCGATCAGCTATTCATGCCGACGGTCGTCGAGGACGTCGCATTCGGGCCGCTGAATCTCGGCCTGCCGCCGGATCGGGCGCGCG
>LSQX01069491.1_pt1 | contig 33863 bp, 28 predicted proteins | sample 654561 | NCBI WGS metagenome assembly LSQX01 (sample SAMN04489861, study PRJNA283612) | anaerobic digester metagenome | isolation source: 4 biogas reactors fed with cattle manure at either 37C or 55C with and... | place: Denmark: Kongens Lyngby | collected 2014 | reverse complement strand
ATTAAACAACCGGACACTAGTGATTCCTTGTACTTATTTAATCAAACTCACCTTTACTAAGTAGTCCATCTTGAGGGTTAGTTTCAACTGGATTGAGGGTCGAACGCCGACAAGGATGATGTGCAACTCGTCATTTTCCAGTTTGTCTAATAGCTGGGGATTTACGATGGTAAAACGAGCTATGCCTTTTTCCACTTTATCGACTTTTGCCACTAATTGATCTCGATTATCAAAGTACAACTTGGCACCAATAAAGCCTTTCATGTCAAAACCATCAGGAGTGGTTTCTTCTAAGGTTCCCTGCGTGATGAGAAACGACTTAATGTTCTCGAACGAAAATCCTCGACTTTCTAATTCGGCGGCAATGTTTATTTTCAACACCCCGTCGTAAAGCACTTCTTCACTTTCAGCCTTTACGCGCGCAGGAGCTTCATTCGCATTCGCGGGTTGCAGCACAAAGGTTACTGATTGGTCTTTTACCGGAATTTCGGTACTCAGTACGTCTTCTACAGCCTTTTTACATGATGCTGCTACGAGCAGTACCATAAGTAGGCAAATTGATGTTACTAGATTTTTTTTCATTTTGTAATTGGTTTTAAATAATTTTGAAAATATAAACTTGGTTTTTTATGTATCATTTTTCTCTGAGATATTCCCTCACTTTTTTATCGTTGGCTTCATATTCCCACGCTATGGTTCGATAATTGATATTATTGTCGCCTTCTCTTACCCACATGATGCTGCGGGGTCTGACTACTTCATAGATGTCGTGTGGCTTTATTTGCAGTTTTCGCCCTTCCACCGTGTAGGTAAACTTGCCCACCATATTGCTTTCGCCGCTTCCGGTGTTGCTGTTGAAACTGATTACTTGTTTTGATGCGGGTTTCTTGACCCATGAGCCGTCGTAGTTTTCTTCGCGTTCATATTCTTCCCATTTACCATCGAGCTGCTCCGGCTTGATTACGTAAGCGCTTGCCACCGCCGTCAGCAATTCGGCGCATCCGCTTAGCGACAACAACGCTATCACAACTGTGATTAAGATTGTTGAAAATTGTTTTTTATTCATAGTTTTTTATGCGAATTTTACGGATTCCGGGTTCCGGGTTCCGAGTTCCGGGTTTCGTGTTCCGTGTTTCGTGTTTCGTGTTTCGAAATATTGTAATTGTTCTTAGTTTACATGTGTTTTGAAATTCACTCGATCAGATTCATTGTTTATTCTAATGTTGTATTTCACCTACGCGGTACTTACTTTCCGTGATACTCTTCACCTTTATGATTATTCACTTCCCAGTTTCTCGCTTTGGCTGTATTTACTTGGGATACGCTAATTTCGTTCCCTTCGCCACTGCCGGAATCTGTATTTACTATAAACAGCCAACTCGTCAAAGATGGATCTCGTTTCGGAAGATTATTCACAAACGCTCCCATTTTTTCGCCTTTTATTTGATTGTTGTAACAATCTATCCAACTTAAATTAACGTTTTTCAAAAGATTCAACTCCGTGAGTTTATTGTGCGAACATGACAGATTGTGCAATTCAATATTTTTTGAAACATCCAATGCGGTAAGTTCATTGTGATAGCAAAATATAGCAGTGACTGTTCCGTAAATCGTAACGGTTTTTGCACCCAACGTGTACTCAACGAAATCATTTTCAAATTTTGTCACAGCTTCTCCGGGATCTTTCTTTTTGTTGTTATTCAGATCTATCCAGACATTGGGTCGGTCTTCACTCAATGCGCGTAAATCTAACCGGATTTTATCGCCTACGTTTTTGGCGGTGGTGAGAGTCATACTTAGACCCTTAGTGTCAAAATCGTCGTCGCATCCCGTGAAAATTAGCACGGCGAATACTAATAGTAGTTTCAGTGTTGTTTTCATTTTGTTATTTGTTTTTTTAAAGAGTTATGTGTTTTGAAATATTTATATGTTAATTCGCAAAGCTTCCAAGCTTGTGTTTCGTGTTTCGTGTTTCGTGTTTCGTGTTTCGTGTTCCGTGTTTTGCATTTCAACCCCTTGCAGGGTCTTCGACCACTCCAAGGGTTGGGAAAGGCATAACCGGTTCTTGGTTCTTTTTGCTTTTTACTTGATTCTTTTTACTTCACTCTTTTCCTTTTTGTTTTGATTTATTTTGCCAAAAAAAGCTGCACGTGATAATTAGACTTATTTGGCTACATATATTATTTCCCAATTTTTGTTTTTGCCTTTCTCCTTATAGGCATCGGTAATCTTATTCGTACCGGGGTTGGAGTATAAATATGCTTCCGCTTTATCTGCGTCTTTACGTTCGGGCAAATCGTCGATTATTTTGTGGAGTGTTGCGACTTCTAATTTATTCTCGGAGCAGATTAGTATAGTCAGCGCGGAGTTTTTGCTTACGATCAACTCAGTGAGTTTATTGTTATAGCAAAACAACTTGTAAAGCGCGGTGCTTTTGCTTACGTCCAACTTGGAGATCAAATTGTCATAGCAATATAGCTCGGTCAGCGCTGTGTTTTTACTTACGTCAAATTCGAAGAGTAAATTATTCGAGCATTCGAGCAGGGTCAGCGCGGTGTTTTTGCTTATGTCCAACTCATTGAGTAGATTATTGTAGCAATATAGCTCGGTCAGCACGGTGTTTTTGCTTACGTCTAACGCGGTGATTAGATTGGATTCGCAATTCAGTCGGGTTATTTTTCCGTACAGCGTAACGGTTGGGGTGTTGATAATGTAGTTTTTACTCGATTCAAAATTAATACTTGATTCGCCCGGGTCTTTTATCCCGTTGTTGTTCAGGTCTATCCACACGTCGGCTCGGTCGGCATCGGCGGCTTCCATATACAAGCTTATTTCATCTTTCTTTGTTTTTGCGGTGGTGAGCGTGATATGGGGCGTAGCCAATTTGGTTTTAAAGCTATCTTTCAGCCACGTTTCTTGTTTCTTGTTACCGGGATCCCACGGGTAGGTTACGTTCATTTTTAGTTCGTCTTTGGTGCGTTTGGTTATCTCGCAAATGATCTTCTCACCGGTGGCGTAGTCGGTCAGGGTCAGGATTTTTCCTTTGCTTTCCCAGTGAAATTGGATAAACGAGGGGTATGATTTCCCGTTGGCGAATAAGGCTACTTTTCCTGAGCCGTCGGTGTTTATCAGCGTCCAAAATTCAGTGCCGACTGCATCGCCTGTACGTTTCCACTCGCCCGCTAAGCTTTCGGGCGTAAGTATATCGGGATCGGTCTTTTTACAGCCCACCACGATAAGTAGCGCGGAGAGGAGTAGGAGGATAAGTTTTGTTGTTTTCATTGTTATATATGCGAATTATACGAATTAAAACGAATTTATACGAATTTCTATTTCAACCACTTGCAGGGTATTCGACCACTCCAAGGGTTGGGGAAAAGCATAACCGGTTCTTGCTTCTTTTTGCTTTTTACTTGATTCTTTTTACTTTTTACTTCACTCTTTCCCTTTTTGTTTTGATTTATTTTGCCAAAAAAAGCTGCATGTGGTAATTAGTCTTATTTGGCTACATATATTATTTCCCAATTTTTATTTTTGCCTTTCTTCTTATAGGCATCGGTAATGCTATTTGTTCCCGGGTTCATGTATAGGTATGCTTTCGCGTTATCAGCGGGCTCCCGCATGGGTAAATCGTCGATTATTTTGTGCAGAGCGGCCACTTGCAGTTGGTTTTGGGCGCAGTACAGCTTGTTCAGCTTGGTGTTTTTCGAAATATCCAACTTTTCAAGCGGATTAACGGGGCAATACAATTCTATCAGCGCGGGGTTGTTGGTAACATCCAAGTTTTTAAGATTATTGCCGTCACATTCTAAATATTCTAATTTCGTGTTTTTCGAAACATCCAACGAGTTAAGTCTATTACTGTTACATTTTAGGTGTTTCAGCGCGAGGTTGTTGGTCACATCCAACTTTTTAAGCTCATTTTTTTCGCATTTTAGGTGTTCAAGCACGGGGTTTTTAGAAACATCCAAGGCGGTAAACTTTTGGGACCCGCAATCTAAGTAGGTTGTTTTTCCGTAGATGGTAATGGTTTGGGTACTGTAAATGTAGGTTTTACCCCATTCAAATTCAATCTCTGATTCGCCCGGGTCTTTTATCCCGTTGTTATTCAGGTCTATCCACACGTTGGCTTGGTCGGAGTCGGCGGCTTTGATTTCGAAAATGACTTGTTTGGTACTCAATATTTCGGTGGTAAGGGTGATATGGGGCGTGGAGAAATTGGCTTTAAAGTTTTCTCTCAGCCACGTTTCTTGTTTCTTGTTACCGGGATCCCACGGGTAGGTTACGTTCATTTGCAGTTCGTCTTTGGTGCGTTTGGTTATCTCGCAAATGATGTTCGCGCCGGTGGCATAGTCGGTAAGGGTCAAGATTTTTCCTTTGCTTTCCCAGTGAAACTGAATAAACGACGGGGCCAATTTCCCGACGGTAAAGAAGGCTACTTTTCCCGTGCTGTCGGTGTTTATCAGCGTCCAAACTTCAGTGCCGACTGCATCGCCTGTACGTTTCCACTCGCCCGCTAAGCTTTCGGGCGTAAGTATATCGGGATCGGTCTTTTTACAGCCCACCACGATAAGTAGCGCGGAGAGGAGTAGGAGGATAAGTTTTGTTGTTTTCATTGTTGTATATGCGAATTATGCGAATTAAAACGAATTTATACGAATTTCGTGTTTCGTGTTTCGAGTTTCGAGTTTCGAGTTTCGGTTTTTGTATTTCAACCACTTGCAGGGTCTTCGACCACTCCAAGGGTTGGGAAAAAGCATAACCGGAGTTCTTGTCTCTTTTTATTTGGTTAGTTTTACCGAAAAAGTTACAAGTAGTACTCGTTGATAACTATTTTTCGTTTACATATTTTATTTTCCAATTTTTATTTTTAGCTTTCTTCTTATAGGCATCGGTAATGCTACTCGTACCCGGGTTCATGTATAGGTGTGCTTCCGCGTTATAATCAGGCTCCCGCATGGGCAAATCGTCGATTATTTTATGTAGTTCGGTGACTTTTAATTGGTTGTCGGAGCAGTCCAGATGATTCAGCGTGGAATTTTTGCTTATGTCCAGCGCGATGATCTCATTATTTTTGCAGTTCAGGTATGTTATTTTTCCGTAGATGGTGATGGTTGAGTTATTGAAAGTGTATTCTATGGGTTTGCTAAAATCTAAACTGCCTTCGCCTTTCTCTATCTCCCCGTTGTTATTCAGGTCTATGTACACTTTATTTTCGTCTGAATATTTTGCGCCGAGATTTAATTTGATTGTATTGTCCGTTCTTTTGGTGGTAAGGGTGATTTGTGGCGTGGGAAATTTGGCGCTAAAGCTTGTTTTCAACCACGTTTCTTGCCTCTTGTTGCCGAGATCCCACGGGTAGGTTACGTTCATTTGCAGTTCGTCTTTTGTGAGTTTTGTAATTTCGCAAACAATATTCTCACCGGTGGCGTAGTCGGTTAAGTTGAGGGTTTTGCCTGTAGTGTTCCAGTGAAACTGAATAAACGACGGGATCAATTTCCCATGGGTAAATATAGCTGTTTTTCCGGTTCCGTTAGCGTGTATCAGCGTCCAAAATTCAGCGCCGGCGGCATCACCTGTACGTTTCCACTCGCCCGCTAAGCTTTCGGGCGTAAGTATATCAGGATCGGTTTTTTTACACCCCGCCATGATAAATAGCGCGGAGAGGAGTAGGAGGAGAAGTTTTGGTGTTTTCATTGTTGTATATGCGAATTATGCGAATTAAAACGAATTTATGCGTGTTTCGTGTTTCGAGTTTCGAGTTTCGTGTTCCGGTTTTTGTATTTCAACCACTTGCAGGGTCTTCGACCACTCCAAGGGTTGGGAAAAAGCATAACCGGAGGTCTTTGCTTCTTGTTGCTTAGCTTTTTGCTCTTTTCACTTGTCGCTTAGTTACCGTGCCAGAATAAAGCTGAACTCGATAATTAAATATCGGAGCTTAATCAGTTTAAATTCCAATGTTTGTCTTTGGCTTTCTTCTTATATTCATCGGTTATACTATTCGAGCCGGGATTGTTGAATAATAATACTAAAGCCTTATCTTCGGCTTCACGCATGGGCAAATCGTCGATTATTTTGTGCAGAGCGGCGACCTGCATTTCATTGTCGGAGCTATACAGTCCGGAAAGCGCTTTGTTTTTGCTTATGTCCAATTCAGTGAGTCCATTTTTTTTGCAGTCCAGCACTCTAAGCGCGGTGTTTTTGCTTATGTCTAATACCTTAAGATCCGGATTTATTTTACAACTCAGCCAGGTCAGCTTGGTGTTTTTGCTTACGTCCAACTTGGTGAGTCCATTTTCGCTACAGACCAGCCAGTCCAGGGCGGTGTTATTGCTAACGTCCAATTTTGTGAGCCCATTTTTATCGCAAGTCAGTGATTTAAGCGCGGTGTTTTTGCTTACATCTAATACCTTAAGATTCGGATTTTCGCCGCATCTCAGCTTGGTCAGCTTGGTGTTTTTGCTTACGTCCAACTTGGTGAGTGGATTTTCTTCACAGCCCAAATCATCTAAGGCTGTATTTTTGCTTACGTCCAACTCGGTAAGAGAATTTTCGCTACACTGCAGCTCGGTCAGCTTGGTGTTTTTGCTTACATCCAACACGAAGAGTGAATTTTTCCAACAATATAATAGGGTCAGCGCGGTATTTTTACTTACATCCAAGGCAACGAGTTCATTGGCGTTGCTCCAAAACTCGGTTACTATTCCGTAGAGCGTAATGGTTTGGGTGGTGAAAGTGTAGTTTCTACTCCATTTAAAATCAATACTTGATTCGCCCGGGTCTTTTGTCCCGTTGTTGTTCAGGTCTATCCACACGTTCGGTTGGTCGGCATCAGAGGCTTTGATATTTGAGTAGATTATATTGTCGATTCTTTTGGTGGTGAGCGTGATATGGGGCGTGGCGAATTTGGCATTAAAGTTATCTTTCAGCCACGTTTCTTGTTTCTTGTTACCGGGATCCCGCGGGTAGGTTACGTTCATTTGCAGTTCGTCTCCTGTGAGCTTTGTTATCTCGCAAACAATATTCTCACCGGTGGCGTAGTCGGTTAGGGTCAGGATTTTTCCTTTGCTCTTCCAGTGAAACTGAATAAACGACGGGGCCAATTTCACGCCGATAAAAATAGCTATTTTCCCGGTTCCGTTAGCGTTTATCAGCGTCCAAAATTCGTTTCCGTCGGCATCGCCTATACGTTTCCACTCACCCGCTAAGCTTTCGGGCGTAAGTATATCGGGATCGGTCTTTTTACACCCCGCCATGATAAATAGCGCGGAGAGGAGTAGGAGGAGAAGTTTTGGTGTTTTCATTGTTTTATATACGAATTATGCGAATTAAAACGAATTTATACGAATTTCGTGTTTCGAGTTTCGTGTTCCGGTTTTTGTATTTCAACCACTTGCAGGGTCTTCGACCACTCCAAGGGTTGGGAAAAAGCATAACCGAGGTTATTGTTCTTTTTACTTGGCTTTTATTTCTTTATTCTTGTTTCTTTACACTTGACTTCGCTGTCTTTCATTTGTTGGGAAACGGGTGAAATCGTGTTTATACATTGCAACTTGTTAGCTAATTTACTACTTTATCGTTTTTATTTCCGTTCGACGGTTGAGTTGGTGCTCTTCTTCAGTGCAGGCAACGCCATCGGCGCACCGATTGAGCAGCCGCGTTTCGCCATATCCCACAGCCACAATACGGTTTTCGGCAATGCCTTTGGATACGATGTATTTCTTCGCCGCATCAGCTCGCCTTTGCGAGAGTTTCAGGTTGTAGTCCGCCGCTGATCGAGAATCGGTATGCGAGGATAGTTCCACGCGCACCTGCGGATTGTCGTTCAGAAACTGCACCAATCGGTTGAGTTCGGGATAGGCTTCGGGGCGTATGTCGGCTTTGCCCGTGTCGTAATGCAGGTTATTTAACCGCAAGGCTTTTTCGCTATCCACTTTCTCCATACATATTTCGAGCAGTACGCCTCCGCTTTTGTAACGTTGCAGTTCGTTTTTGCCTATTTCTACCACGCGCGACATATAGTCGGGCTTTTTACCGCGGGCGCTCAGCTCTTCGGTATCAGCGTCGGGAGCGAGTGAAAATTCACCCGCGTTGTTGGAGATCACGGTTTTTATTCTGTCTCGGTGTTTGTCTTCAAACTGAATGGTAACACCGCCAATGGCTTTCCCGGTTTGGCAGTCGGTAACCTTGCCCTTGATTTCTTGCGCGTCGGCAGTTGGGTTGCCCATTGGTTCGTCGGGTTGCAGGTATCTTGCCAAATCTACGTCATTGAATTTTTCTCGCCCTTCTACTATCATGTCAAAAGAGAGTGTCGCCTCCTTTCCATCTTTTACCGATTTCGCCAACATAATAGCCCGCACTAAGTTGTTGAATTGCAGCAAATAAATTTGTCCCGTCTTCATCATTCTTTCACATTTGCTCCCGTACCCAATGTTTTCGCTGTTTCCATTGCATTTTCTGAATGCTTTGTCGAAAACGGCGGGGTCGTTTGATTTGGCTATTTCGTTGAAATCGGCTGCATTTATTTTCTCGGTATTTACGAGTACGCCTCCGGTTGTTTTTTCGGGTGCCCAATGTTTAATACCTCCCGGATCTTGTTCAAACAAACGGGTCTTTACAAACCCACCCATTAAAGATTCTTCTTCGGCATTTGCCGGGAACGTAACGTGAAGATAGGAGTCGGAATATATGAGCATGGCCAGATATTCTTCCTGTCCTTTGGCTTCGCCCACTTTCACCGTTTCGCCGGTTTTGAGCTTCAGGAAATGCCCGTTGGTATTGTCATGTTGATTTCCGAGGATGATATTTTTGTGAAGCACAATCCATCTTTTGTCATCCTGTGTCATATCGGTGTCCGCTTCCGATAAATCATCGGGCAGCAGGGCTTCGTTTATTTTGGAGAATAGGTTTTCCAGTAGGCTTTCACCCATTCCGGTGATTGGATTTACCGACACGGCGGCAAATCGGGCAGAAAGAGTCGCGATTTTTACTTTGTCTTTCGTGCCAAGTTTATTTTCTTCCGCTCCTTTGTTGGCAATCTTCGCATACTCGGCAAATTCAACCGCCAGTTCTTTCCACTCTTCTTTGGAGAGATTGTTTTTTTCTTTTTCTGCTTTTTCTACAATTTTCTCCATTTCGCGGAGCGCTTGTTTGGCTTCGTTTTGCCCGCAAGAAACTAACAAGGATATCGCAAGCACGGTTACTAACAGGTAAATTATTTTTTTCATCGTTTTTTTTATAATATGCATTTCGTAAATTACAGATTTTGAAAACTTCTATCTTGAACATTTGTTTCCGCTTCCGCTTCCATCAAGTTGACTATACTGAAAGTTTTATTGCTTTTTTGCTTGGGAAAAACGCCGGGCGGGCTTACCATTTCCGCCCGGCGAAACCACAACAAAAGAAAACAACATCTAATCAACCCTTTGTGGTAGGGTTTTTCTTATTATCTTGTCATTTCGGACAAATTACCTTCATTTCGGTACGGCGGTTCAGCTGATGCTCTTCTTCGGAGCAAGGAACGCCGTCGGCGCAATGATTGAGTAAGCGTGTTTCGCCGTATCCAACAGAGATAACACGAGATGGGTCTATGCCGCGCGAAATGACATACTGCCGAGCCGAGTTGGCGCGGTTTTGCGACAATCGTTCGTTGTACTCGTGTGATGCGCGCGAATCGGTATGCGATGAAAGTTCAACTTTCACTTCGGGATTGTCGCGCAGGAACTGTACTAAACGGTCGAGTTCAGGACGAGCATCAGGACGAATGTTATATTTATCTAAATCATAATGTATATTGTTCAGGCGTACACTCTCATCGCAATCGGCGCGTTCCATACAAATCTCAAGAAGAACATTTTGGTAAAGTTTTAAATCTTTGGGCCCAAGAGTTACCACTTGTGAGAAGTAATTGGCTTTTTTTCCGTAGATGGTTATGGTTGACGATGGAGATACCACGAATGAGAATTCTCCCGCATTGTTTGAAGTAAGGATTCGCTCCTGTTTGTCTTTTTTTTCTTTCACTACAATGCTCACACCTGCAATGGGTTGCGTGGTGCCGCAAACTACCACAACGCCCTTGATTAATTGATCTTCTATGCTTTTTTCCGGTTTCTCTTTAGGCAGTTTGGGTACTACCGGTGGCGGCGGGATGCGGAATGTTACGCCCGCAAATGCGCCGATAGAGGAGTAGTTTCCTATTGTTTCAGGAGTCGGATTGGGGTTAATGGGAGCTCTGGCACCGAAAAAATCTGATATTCCCGGATCGCGATATAACGTGCCACCTTTGTACTTAACATTGGTGTGATATATGTAGTAGCCTCCTAAGCTTACGCCTATCACGGGATTGAAGAAATAGGTAAATCGTAATTGTCCTTTAAAACTGAGCACGTTAGAGGCATCGAATCCGCCGAAATCTATCACTTTATTAGAATTGTCCTGTTCTCCGCCGGCCGGGTCACTATAAAATCCTACCAAGTTGCTTTTGCCCCCTTTTACAGAACCTAAGCCCACACGGGTATTCAACTCAGCGGAGAAGGCGGATGTGGGATCTAAGTAGCGGAAGTTAGGACCTACCCCGTAAAACATCCGCGTGATATCTGTTATCGTTGTTTCGAAATACTTAAAATCAAAATCTTCAAACGGTTTGGTGTCAAAACTCAACGAGTTTTTGATATAATCGAAATCACCTCCCACGCCAAACCAGTCCCAGTAGTAGTCAGCTCCGGCACCGGCGTATAGTCCGCCTTTGAGTTTGATGTATTTCATTTCGGGTATATCTTCCTTAGAGAAAAACATGGGCAGGATGTCGTATCCGCCTCGTAGAGAAAATTGGAATCCGTATCGCGAAGCCGGCGTTAACCCTTGAAGCGATATTCCCGTATCACTTGCGCCGGATGTTTGTTGCGCCACACCGGCAACTATTGCCGCGAGTGCAAGAACGATGGTGGTAATTGTTTTTTTCATTGTATTTTATTATTAATAGTATTTGCTAACTCGAGTTTGGATTCCGGGTTGCGATCCTTCCTATTTCCTGATCAAGTGGAAAGGCTTCGCTTCACATCTCTACTTTTTCCGCTTAAAGGTTTCTTTTATGTACTGTCCATTGGGATCCTTTTTTTGATGCACAAAAACCAACTTATTGGCGGTACACTCCAGCACGAAAGCATTGCCATAAATACATTCTATTGTTAATATATTGCCGTTCACGGTGTAGTTGCAATTGTGGTCTCTACTATTTTTACCTTTACCGCCTTCTTCAAACTCTATCCAATAGCCTATTTCCTTTCCGCTGTTTTCCCACATGTTATTATCGCGATTGTATTTCTTAGAATCGGTAATTTCCCACTTCCCTTTTAGTTGCGCGAGTGAGAGGGGCGGTATTCTATTAAGATAATTCCGATATTTTGCTAAAAAACCATCATCCTCAAACACATATTCGTTGGCGCTTAAACGAATGATAGTACTAACCCAGCTATCATTTGTTACTGTGCGATTTAAAGGATCGAGTGAATAAGACCACTTTTTGTTTACTCCCCATTGATAACCGTCTTTGAATTGATAAAGAATGATTGGATTTATATCGGAAAGTTTTTGTTTTCTCTTAAATACCCAAATGTCATCTTGTTTCTGGTAAAATTCATACATAACCGATTTCCAAACCGTGTTTTCCAAACTATTTTTGGTAAGCTGGAGTTCGGGTTCGTTTAGTTTGCAGGCGGTAAGGCTTACCGCGATTGTCGCTACAACAAACACGGCGAAAATTTTTACTGATGTTTTCATTGTTGTTGGTTTTAATTTCTATGCAATTGATGCAGGTACAATCATTTGTATTCTACATCGAGCTGTCACCGTATTCTTTGTCAAAACTGCCGTTTTACCATTTTCCCTCCGATTCATCGTTTTTCTGTGTCTCAATAATAGCCCACATTTCACAGCAATGCAAAGTTTATTGCTGGCATGACGATGTACGAAGCGATATCAGAGCACAAAGAGCAATGTAATTTCGGAAAAAAACTTCACGCTTTACCCTTCGTCTCTATTTTATTCGTTACTTCTCCGGATCATCGGGTTGCAGGTGTTTTGTCTGGTCAAAACGGTTGTATGATTCCCTGCTTTCTACTATCAAATCGAACGTGATGCTTCCACCGGCTCCAATCGAAGCGTTTTTTACCCACATAATGGCTCGTATAAGTCCATTGAAATCAAGTAAATAAGTTTGACCACTTTTCGGGTTTAGTGTATATGTTAGTCCTGAAATAAATTCTTTACCCGTATTGTTGTTGTTTGCTCGATAAAGTGCGTCGAAATTTTTCGGGTCGCGTAATGAGGCGAGATCGGCGAACTCCTGTATGGTTAATGTTTTGGTTATTTGTATCTTACCACCCGTTTTACCTGAAGCATTCCAGTGATTTACACCTTGTGGATTTTGGGTAAACAGCGAAGTATTGGGTGTGCCTCCCGCGCCGTCGAAAGGATCATCCGCGTTAGCAGGGAAACAAATATAGCCGTTGATATTGGTGGCAGGGTAGAATAGGGCTAAGTTCTTTTGATTTTCCGCGGTTACAGCATTCAGTTTGACTGTTTTTCCGGTTTTCAGGTACAGGAAATTCCCGCCCGCGAAATTATGGCTACCGATTGTTACATTTTGGTAGCTGGTAATCCATCGTTGGTCAAAGGCATCCGGCTCATTGGTTTTACACGAGGTAAAACACATTGCCACCAGGCAAAGTAACATGCTGATTGTAAATGTTGTCTTTTTCATCTTTTTTATTGATTTATAAGTGTTTTATTTCATGTTTTTTTTAGAAATGTAGAGTAATGTTTCAACCTGCCTGTCGCAGGTAGAATTTCAGGTTTCAATTTTTTCCAAAACGAAAGTGATGTCCATGTCGCTGGAAAACCGGAAACTAACCGGATGGTATCCTTTAATCTGCAATGTGTATTCAATTGCTTGTAGCGGACTAATCGCATAGCTTAAGTCGTAAGGGCAGAGGCATTTACACCCTTTTTCGCTCTCTTGTTCGGTAACAAATATTGTTTGCCCTTCCACGTGGCAGTCGGCGCTTAATGTACCCGGGCAGCAGTTTAAAATAACATTGCTATGTACGACTTGCAGCATATCTCGCCCGATTGCTTTCAAGTGCAATGTTTCTGTAATGGCTTCGTCATAAGTGATTTCGGTGCTACCACTTGTTTTTGAACTCGGCAATAAAACTTCGCCGGTACGTTGTTCGCTATTTTTACAGCCGGAATGTGTAACATCGGATGTCTGCACGGGGAGATGACGCTCGGTTTTCTTACATCCCGCGACAATGATTGCAGCAGACAAAAGCACGAAAAAAAGGGTTGTGTTGAATATGAACTTTTTCATGTAAGTAAGATTTAGTTAGTAATTGATGAATATTGAGAGCATTATATATTCGCTTATTTCCAGCGAATTAATTGCAAATAAAAAACCCTTTAAGCCGCTTGTAGAGCATGCGTAAAGGGTTGTATCTTTTTTCTTCTGAAAACTGACTTATCGGCATGAAAAATTCATCCAAGATTTCATTGAGATTGTCGGCGCTACCGGATGATTTAGCTTTGCTGTCATTCAGTCTTTTAAGGCGTAATGCCGTATATTTTTTACGAATATTCACGCTGAAAAAGTTAAAATATGACAGTAACACTACCTAAATCTCTGCTGAGAAACTCACAACTGAAACACCTAAAGTTTTTTCAGCAGAGCCTATTTAGCATTACAAAAATAAAAGGATAAGCTGTATGCGTCAATCATAGGAATATATGATTTTTCAGGTGTGGGGAAAGCCGTCTGTGTACGTAACAGAATTATTTCAGGGAGGTAGTAGGAAGGTATAATTTAGAGAAAAACTTAAAAAATGATTTAGACCAATCGTTCTTTTATGGCTTTAATGACAGCTTCAGACTTGGAGTTGACAGCTAATTTGCGGTAAATGCTGTGGATATGACAGCAAACCGTGCCGATGGAGATGTTGCAGTGTTCGGCAGTCATTTTGTAGCTGTCGCCTGCCACGAGGCATTTCAGTACATCTAATTCTCGTTCCGAAAGAGTGTATTCGTTGTCAAAATTGCGATTTTTCGTGGAAAAGAATTCAAGCACTTTACGTGCTATCTCGCTTGAGATGGGAGAACCGCCGTTGGACAATTCAATGATGGATTCGATAATTTTGACGGAAGATGTTTTCTTTAGCAAATAGCCCGAGGCTCCTGCACGCAAGGCGTCAAAAATCTTATCGCGGTCTTCGAAGACGGTAAGCATCATGATTTCGATCGCTGGAAATTTGTCTTTCACTAAACGTGTAGCGTCAATTCCCGAAATATAGGGCATATCAATATCCATTAAAATCACGTTGGGCTGGTTGGTTTCGCACTCTTCAAGGATATTCCTGCAATCCGGATAAGCGCCTGAAAACTCTAATGAATCTGCGCCTTTAATCAGATAAGTGAGGCTTTCACGCAATAAATCGTTGTCTTCGTAAATGGTTACTTTTATTTTCAAAATAGGTAGATGCTATACAGCGCTTTATGGGTTATCGTTTTTTTCAATGTACAATAATACAGTTTTTTTTGACTAATTCCTATCATAGGAATATATGATTTTGGGTTGTTCGGGTTTAGCATGTTAACGGAGAAAAAATAGAGTTTGAGTCTGCCGTTTACTTGGAGTTTATAGTGTTTTAATCCTTTTCAGTTAACCGTTTTTTACCCTATCTTTACTATTAAACTGATTTTAGTGCCTTCGCCTATTACGGATCGGATGTACACTTTTCCACCCATTTTCTCTCCTCTGAATTTCATGTTGGTCAGTCCGTTTCGCCCGTAGTCTTTCGTTGTGTCAAACCCTTTTCCATTGTCGGTTATCGTCATTTTTAGGGTAGAATGAGAATACATGAAATCGATGGTTGCCTCGCTGCACTCCGAGTATTTTACTAAATTATTAATGGCTTCTTTGGCGATTAAAAACAAGTTGTGTCTAATCTCCATCGAGATTGTGAGTGACATGATTTCATCCGGTTCCGAAATCTTGAAGCGAATGTTTTTTGACTCAAAGAGTGGTGCGGCAAATTTACGAATACGCAAAATTAGACTCTCGAATGTGTCATTTTGCGGGTTGACAGACCAAATGATATCGTCAATTGACTCCAACATTTCTTGTGCATTGTCTCCAATTTTCCGTATCATTTTCTCCGAGTCGGGATTGCCCCAATTGGACTGCGCTATATCACTCATGATGGAAATACTGCTTAACGTGGAGCCAATATCATCGTGCAGATTCGAAGCGATTTTCAGCCGGATTCGTTTTTGCCGTTCCTTGTGTTGTTTGCTGTTTAATATTATGGTGTAAACTATTGCTGCCAATAAAATCCCCAACAACGAGATAAACCACCATGTTTTCCAGAAAACTTTCCGAATATTCACCTCAACTAACTGATTGTACCCAAGCCAGTTGCCCTTATATGCCGCATCCACCACAAAACGATATTTACCGGGTTTCAAGTTTGTGTAGCGAGCTTCTAACATTCGAGTCGGCGAGCTCCAACTTTTTTCCAACTCTTCTAATTTGTACCGATACCGCACTTGGTCGTATTCTCCGAAACAAATAGCCGTGTATCGAAATGTAATATTGCTGTTCTTTTTTGAAGCGGTAAATTGTATCACATTATCCATTTCGCTGTTCCATTCGGTCGTATTTCCATTGATGGTTACTTTTTCGATGATAAGGTTTGATACTTCCGGATTTGTTTGCAGTTTGATTTTTTCTAACCAGTTCTCACCCACTTCTTCGCCGCAAAATACATTCCCGTACTTATCCACCATCAGCCTGCCGTCACCGTCTATGTTTTCGAGTAATCCGTTTTGTTCATCTATCAATTCGATGTATTCGGTGTAAGGATTGATGTAAATCAGCCCGTTGTTTACAATCCAAAGTCCGCCTTGCTTATCTTTGGTCATGTATTTCACCGAAAGGTCTTTAAGTCCGTCGTCGGTTTGGTACGTTTTGAAATGAAAAATGTTTTTCGGATTTTCTGTTACTCGCACTAATCCTTCACCGGTGATCGTGAGCCACATGGCATCGTCATTATCTCGTACAATGGAATAGGTATCGCTGTTTCTTGTCCCGATTTGGTTTAGTTTATCCGCTATTTCTCTTGAGAATGTTTCCGTTTTCGGGTCAAAAACACAGAATCCGGTATAATTCCCGATCCAAATACGCCCGAATTTATCTTCTTCGATAGCTCGGTAATGCGTGCCGCCGATAATTGAATTGTTGTCCTCCGGTTTGTTTTGAAAATAATCAGCTTTTGTCCGGTTCGGATTTAGACGCACCACACCATATTTCCCGGTTCCGACCCACAGATTTTTTCGGCTGTCTTCAAGGATGGTGTAGATTGTACCATCCCACACGTTATCGTGCAGCTTGTCGGGACGCGAAAAAGCCCTCAGTTTCTTGTGTTTCTTATCCAAATACCAAAGTCCGCGTCCGGCGCTTCCCACCCAAATTTCGCCTTGGCTGTCCTTAAAAAGAGCGTAGGCGGAAAACATTTCGTCCTTGTCGGTTTCGGTTTGAAAGTAAGTCCAGGTTCTCCGGGCGCTGTTCCAGCATGCCAAACCATAGCTCTCCCAGTGCAGTCCGAAGTAGTAATTCGCTTCCTCTTCTTCGTGGAGATAGGACGAAACCCATGTGTGGTCAAATGGTATGTCTAACGAGCGAAATCTTTTGGCTTTGCTGTTTTGCTTCCAAAGTCCTTCGTAGTTCGATAGCCACACAGAGCCATCTCCCAACACAAAGATATGCATATACATCTTATTGAGTACAGGACAATTTTGTTTTCCTTTCAGCGGTATAAGCTGCTTTTTCTTTTTATCGAAAACAAATAATCCTCTGTCCCAATCGCACACCCAAAGTTCATTTTCGTCTTTTAGCAAGAAATCGCGCATCGCCCACACATTGTAGTCTTTTTTTAAGCGATTGTCTCTCCGGGGATAATCAAAATTCTCCCATTTCTCGCTTACCATATCAAATCGTGGCATCCCTGAAATCCAAGACATTGCCCAGAGGTAATTCCCGTCTTTTTGAAATTTATACACCGAAGAACCCGTACGCCAAAATGTAGCTTGCTCGTTCGGGTAGGTTTTATGTAGTTTATTCTGTTTTTTATCAAAACTCACCAATCCGAATTCGGTGCCTACCATTAAAATGTTTTTATCAGCGGGATGTTGTTCGATGCAGTAAGCTCTCTGCGCGAAAGCGGGATTTCCTTTTCTGTAAGGAGGTGTTTTGAGGTAATGATTGGTAATTTCTGAAAAATCGGTCGAAAGGCTGTAAAGTCCTTTCAGCGCGGCAATCCAAAGTTTTCCGTCGGGGTCGAGGAAAAATTCACTGACGTATTCCACGGGAATTCCGTCTTGATCATGTGTGAGGTTGATGATTTTCTCGCTTCGCACGTCCATGAGCGAAATGCCGTGCATACCGCCGATACATAGGAGCGTGTCGGCATGGAGATAAAGCGATAGTATTTCTGTATCAACAATTGAGTTGTTGCTTCCCGGAATGTAGCGAAATGATTTGAAATCGTGTCCATCGTAGCGTAGCAATCCGTGCTTGCCGCCAATCCAGATAAAACCGCGTTTTTCTTGAAGTATGGCTTTGATGTCACGGATAGAGACATCGCCCGGTAGTTTTATTTCTTTGAACACATACTCTGTTTCAGCTGATTGGAGTGGGAGGGAATGCTGACTGGGCAAAGCGGTAACCGGGACAGTAAAAAAGAGTGCAATGAGAAAGCATGCGAAAAAATACGTGTATTGATTCATCCGCTCTAAAATTCGTTTCCGACTTCTATCGCTTTCGTATCTCATGGCTACAAAACTCCTTCCAGCTCACACAGTGAGGTGAACTGCAGCGAGTTAGTCATTTTGTTCTTACTTGGGAAGGTATTATTTTTTTTCTAACGAAAGAATTTGTAGCGTTTCGAATTGGATTTTTTCACATTAGCACCCTTTCTGCCGGGTGAGTAATAATCCTTTACAAAGATATTTCTAATATTTCAAATTCCAACTCTCCGGATGGAACTTTAACTTTTGCTTTTTCACCTACTTTTTTTCCAAGCAAGCCTTTAGCAATTGGCGTTTCTACAGAGAGTTTTCCCTCTTTGAAATTCGCTTCACTTTCAGAAACCAATAGATACGACATTACCTGATTCGTCTTCGTGTTTTTTATTTTTACACGTGTAAGAATTTGTACTTCGTCAGTAGAAATGCGGCTCTCATCAATTAGCCTCGCAGAAGCAATTACCTCTTTCAGTTCGGCGATTTTCATTTCAAGGATACCTTGAGCCTCTTTTGCAGCATCATATTCAGCATTTTCAGACAAATCTCCTTTATCACGAGCATCAGCAATTTGCTTTGAGATTGCAGGACGCTGAACAGTTTCCATTTCACTCAGCTCATCTACTAATTTTTTATAACCATCAGCGGTCATGTAAGTTACTGCCATAATACTATCGATAATTAAAGTATGAAAAAACAAAAGAATTCCAACTGAAGTGTTGGAACTCTCATTTTGTCATGTTATTTTACTACAAAGATACTTTATTTTTTGAATAAGTCTCGTTTTTTAAGATGAAAAAATGGTTTATGAAGGTGAGAAATATTTTTGTATAGAGTTGTTTTCTGTATGGTGTCGTGATTCAATCAGTCGTATTTCTTAGTGAAAATTTCTGAATACACGAAGGCTCTTTTTGCATCATTCAGGTTGTCGAGTGAGATTTCGAAGGGTGCTGCTTCGGGCTCAATGTCTCTTACAGTTGTTGATTTAAATGTGGATTGATTTTTATAAATGGTACCTTTCATCTGGCTTTTGACCCTCAGTTTGCTCACATCGTCCACCGTCTCGTAACTCATGTACTTCCGCCCATCCCAATCATCTTCTTCCGAATGGAACTGATGCTTTCTTTGAGGTTTTTGCACTGTTTCAAAAGCCGGCGAAGTACGCTTGTGAGTTGTACCTTCGGATTGCTTCCGTAGCTGCTTTTCCAATTCATCCCATGAACTCGGGATGTTCGGATTTTGAGTGGTCTGTGTGTCCACAGAGATACTTTTCTTCTTCTTTCTCTTCCCCAGCGAACTTACAATCCCGATAAGAATGATGATCAAAAAGTATATTATTTCTCCAAAGTCTTCCATAATTGCAATTGCCTGTTTATGCTGCAATATTAATCAAAATAAATGGATTATGAAACATATAGGCATAAAAATAACAATGGGCAACTTCACAGCCACCCATTGTAACATTTTAACCTAAACCTTAATTATGAAAAATTTATCTGTTTGTTTACGTACACAAAATTAGTACATATTTTTTAATTACCAAAATAAAAGGACAATTTTTTATCAAAAACAGACATTTTTCTAATAAAATAAAAAAAACAGCGTCTCAGCCTATTGAGTTGAGGTTATTTGTAGTGAATTATTTTGCATAAAGTATGCATGCTCTTAGCTGAAATAGTTGATTGTGAATATTAATACATAAAAATCTCAAAAAATGAATATTAGAAAAAAATAGGGGGAAATTGTCGGGTTTGGATTTGAATTTTGAACATTTCAGCGGGGTAATTATATCAGCAATAAAGTGAGTGGTTTTTGATCGGACAATCGTAATCTTTATCTTTAAAAATGAACAATGGGTAACTTCACAGCCACCCATTGCAAAAAACATTTTAACCTAAACCTTAATTATGAAAAAATTCATCTATTTTATAGATGTTGACAAATATAGCGCATTAATTTTGAAAAAACAAAAAATATGTGGAAAAAAATTATAAATTATCGTTTAAAACGAATATTAAGTTACTTCGCAGTCACGCGTAGCCACATTTTTTTACATAGACTCTGCAGTTGTAGGACATCATCGGTTGAACTGTATCAAAAGTATCAGTTTTTTATAATTTTGAATTGTTTGCTTGCAAGCATAATTTACCATTTCCCGTTCTGAATGAAAGCATTTATAACCGTACAGATTTTTATTTTAATCTGATTAGTCTGTCATAAATTTGCCTTTTCTTATTTTTTTTATACTTTTATGCCTATTATATGATAATTTGTACCGTTTGTAAAGTTGTAAGGCGGAATTTCTGAAGGTTAAATGTATATTTGCTAAAAAAAGTAGATTATGATAAAATGCGTAATTATAGACGATGAATTCAATGCCATAAAAGCGTTAATGCTTGAATTACGCAACTTCAGTAACCGGGTGGAAGTGTCGGGGAAATTTACTCAAGCCGAAAGTGCTTTGGAATTTCTGAAAACAAATGAAGTTGATGTTGTTTTTTTAGATATTGAGATGCCGGGAATGAACGGACTTGATTTTTTGGAGCGTTTTCAGCAGCGGGATTTCCAAGTTGTGTTTACTACCGCTTACAGCAAATATGCCCTGAAAGCCATTCAGAATGAGGCTATTTACTACCTGCTGAAGCCCATTGATATTGGTGAACTCGAAATCTGCCTCGAACGCATTGAGAAGAAACTTTTCAAAGATACATTTGAGAATAAATTAGACAAGGCGCTGGATAAATTGAGCCGGATAAAAGGGGTTCCCAAAAAAATAAAGATATTGAACGATGGGAAAGTTGTGTTTTATCAGCCGGATGATATTCTCTATTGTGAAGGCGATGGTAATTACTCAAATGTGTATTTTACCAAAGGCAATAGAGTGATGCTCTCAAAAAAGCTGAAACAAATGGAGGATGTTCTTGGCGAACCATTTTTCTATCGTGTTCACAATTCGTACATTGTCAATCTGAACAAAATCAGAGCATACAATAAAAACGAAGGAATTCTTATTATGGAAAATAACATCAATATTCCCGTTTCAAGAAACAAACGTTCTGAAATTCTTGATAAATTTTAATGGAAGAGATAAAAATCTATTCTTTTGCACTGTGGATTTTCACTGCCACTATCTTGATTATTTTCTTTGTTATTGCCCTGATGGTCTATTTCACAAACAGAGAAAAACTATTCAAGTATTATTCATTGTACTGTTTTTTTACCCTTCTCTATGTCCTTTTTAAGTTCGATTTTGGCCCGAATATTTATTATGAAATAGTAAAATCGGCAAATCATAGTTACGAGTTTGTTGTTCAGTTAATTTATCATGCTTTCTATCTGCTTTTTGGCCTGCTGTTTTTGCAGTTGGCCAAATTCAAACCTAAGTTAAACAGATTTATCGAAAGATATGCCTACATCCTTCTTCTTGTAGCTTTGTTGTTGTTTTTTACCGGATTTTTAAAATCGATTCCAAAAACGTTCTACCGTGACTTTTTTAGCTTTGTTTTTCTCCCGGTTCATTTAGGGTTTGCTTTTTTTATCATTGGGCTTGTGATAAAAGTAAAATCGCACAGTAAGTATTACTTTATTATAGGTTCGCTGCTCTATATCATATTCGGTATGTACGCGTATATCGTTTCATACAACAGGCACCTGTATTCCGGCACCAACTTAGAGCCAATCGACTTCTTTTACATAGCCATCGTGTTAGAGTGTTTTGTCTTTAGTTACGGTCTGGCAATCTTTGTGAGAAAATTATACGAAGAAAAACAATTGGTACAGAGCGAGTTAGCGGAAGCTCAGCAGCAGGTTCAGATACGGCTTGAAGAGCGGATTGAATTACAGGAAAAGGAGAAACAACTATTAATCAAGGAAAATCACAAACAAGAGCTGATAACAGAAGTGCTGAATCTCCAGCAAAAAGTTATACGGTCGCAAATCAATTCGCATTTTATCTTCAATGTTCTAAATTCCATTAAGCTCTTCATAATGGAAAATGATGTTGAAAAAGCCTATTTCTTTCTAAATCGATTTGCAAAATTTATTCGCCACGTGCTTGACAATAGCCTGAATGAATACATTTCACTGAAAGATGAACTGGAAAATATGGATTTATACCTGAGCATTGAAAAAATGAGATTCAGCGATAAATTTACCTACGAAATAAATATTCACCCCGATGTAAAACTCTCTGATTTCAGGTTTCCCGCACTTCTGTTGCAGCCCTTTGTGGAAAACGCACTCTGGCATGGTCTGATGACTGTGGAGAAAGATGCGGTTCTGAAAATTGATGTGGAAGATAATGGAGAAAACGTAGCAATCATCATCGATGATAACGGAATTGGATACAACGCGTCCTTAGCCAAAAAGACCAACAACTCTCACAAGTCGCTCGGACTTACCCTGATTAACGAGCGAATAGACCATTTCAACAGACGTTCCGCCAATTCCCACATTGCATATGAAATCATTGACAAAGAAGAAAAAAAGATTGGTAAAGGGACACGCGTAGTTGTAAATATACAGAAAAAGTCAGGGGATAGAATTTCAGGGATTCAATCCCACGATGAATATATCTTTTCTCTTTTAAAGAAGAATATTGAAAGTTAAATAAACATTCTTAAATCCCCTTTTTCTACTCAAAATGAACAAAAAAATATAACTTTGCGCTCTTAATTATAATATTATATAGTATGGTAGAAAACAAACCCGTCGCTTCACCGGACTCTAAATCCGTGCAGGGCGACAAAAAATTGTATATCGAAACCTATGGCTGTCAGATGAATGTGGCTGACAGTGAGGTTGTTGCGTCTGTGATGGAAATGGACGGCTATCAGCTTACCGATAGTGAAAAAGATGCGGACGCTATTTTGGTCAATACGTGTGCGGTGCGTGATAATGCGGAGCAAAGAGTTTATAACCGACTGGCCAATATTCGTGCTCTCAGGAAGAAGAATAAGAACTTGGTTATCGGAGTAATCGGATGTATGGCAGAAAGGGTAAAAGACGATCTGATTGACAATCATGGCGTTGACCTTGTTGCCGGACCTGACTCGTATTTGGATATGCCTAACCTGATGGCGAATGCCGAAAGGGGCGAACGCGCCATTAACGTGGAACTTTCCAAAACCGAGACGTACCGGGATGTGATTCCCACCCGAATCGGAAAATCCATTTCCGGTTTTGTGACCATCATGAGAGGTTGTGATAAATTCTGTACATATTGTATTGTTCCATACACCAGGGGGCGTGAGCGCAGCCGCGATGTGGAGAGCATTATGAAGGAAGTCAGAGATTTGCAGTCGAAAGGTTACAAAGAAATTACCCTGCTCGGACAAACTGTAAATTCGTATAAATACGAAATGGAGGGAAAGGTAATAAAATTCCCCGAATTATTAAAAATTGTAGCGGAAGCTGCACCCGAAATCCGATTCCGTTTTGTATCACCCCACCCGAAAGATATGTGTGATGATACGCTCCGGGTTATGGCGGAATATCCGAATATTTGCCGGTTTATTCACTTGCCGGTACAGAGTGGCAGTAATAAAATTCTGAAATTGATGAATCGGAAATATACGCGTGAATGGTTTTTGGATCGGGTAGAGGCAATTCGTAAGTATATGCCGGATTGTGCTATCGGTACAGATGTTTTTTGTGGTTTCCATGGAGAAACAGAAGAAGATCACCGGGACACTTTGTCTTTGATGCGCGAGGTGGGTTTTGATATGGCGTTTATGTTTAAATATTCGGAGCGACCGGGTACTTTCGCTGCAAAACGTCTTGAAGATAATGTCCCCGAAGAAGTGAAACTTCGTCGTTTGGATGAAATTATTCAGCTACAAAACAAACTTTCCACAGAAAGTAATCTGCGAGATATCGGAAAAGAATTTGAAGTACTGGTAGAAGGCTTTTCAAAGCGTTCAAAAGAACAACTCTTTGGTCGAACCTCTCAAAACAAAGTGGTGATTTTTCCACGAAAAGGTCGCAGAATCGGTGAAACGATTAAAGTGAAAATACACGATGCAAGTTCGGCAACACTCTTTGGCGAGGTGGTAGATGAGCCGCAAAGTGTCTTGTCCATGTAAATCTCTGATTTCTGTAAATTTCTTTTTTATTAAATAGAGTGCAGCAACTCTGTATAGATTCTATCTTCGGCAGAGTTGCTGCATTTTTCTGTACGTTCTTCACTTCCTGTAATTTCAGTGCGCTTTCCTTCCTTCTTAACCTTTTTTTTATTAATTTTGCCGTTCCTATTTTTAAAAATTAAAAGACATGACACTTTCACCTCTTTCCGCAGTTTCTCCTATAGATGGACGCTATTTTTCGAAAACAAATGTTTACTCCAAGTATTTTTCAGAAGAAGCTTTGATTCGTTATCGAGTTTTGGTTGAAGTGGAGTATTTTATTTCCCTTTGTGAAGTACCGCTAAAGCAGCTTCAAGCAGTTCCGGTCAATGTTTATCCAAAGTTAAGAGAGATTTATACGCGGTTTTCTGCGTCTGATGCTGCAAAGGTGAAAGAGATAGAAAGGGTTACTAATCACGATGTTAAAGCGGTTGAATATTTTATAAAAGAAAAGTTTGATCAACTTGGATTGAGTGATTTTAAGGAATTCATTCACTTTGGATTGACTTCGCAGGATATAAATAATACGGCGGTTCCTGTCTCCGTAAAGGAATCGCTTGACGATGTTTATCTCCCTGAAATAGAGTTGCTTGTGAAGTCTTTGAGCCGAAAGGCTGATGAGTGGAGGGATGTTTCTATGTTAGCCAAAACGCACGGTCAGCCGGCATCTCCGACTCGATTGGGTAAAGAAATTATGGTGTATGTAAGTCGGCTGAATCAGCAAATAGAGCTACTGAAAGCAGTGCCGCATTCAGGGAAATTCGGTGGAGCCACCGGAAATTTCAATGCGCACCATGTGGCATATCCTACGCTGGACTGGAAAAAGTTTGGCGATAATTTTCTGAAGGAAAAATTAGGCTTGGAAAGGGAGCAGTGGACTACCCAAATTTCAAACTACGACAATCTGGCAGCTATATTTGATGCGTTGAAGCGGATTAATACCATTTTGATTGACTTCAGCCGTGATGTCTGGTCGTATGTTTCGATGGAATATTTCAAGCAAAAAATCAAAGCCGGAGAAGTAGGATCATCAGCTATGCCTCACAAAGTAAATCCGATCGATTTTGAGAATGCCGAAGGGAATCTTGGTATGGCCAATGCTGTGTTTGCCTTTCTGGGAGAGAAACTTCCTGTATCCAGACTACAACGTGATTTGACAGACAGCACCGTGCTTCGGAATGTTGGTGTTCCTTTTGCACATACCCGGATTGCTACCCAAAGTTTATTGAAAGGATTGGACAAATTACTTCTGAATGAAACAGCGGTTTATAAAGAGTTAGACAACACTTGGGCTGTTGTAGCTGAAGGAATTCAGACCATACTCCGCCGCGAAAATTATCCGGAGCCTTACGAAGCATTGAAAGCTCTTACCCGCACCAATGAAGGAATCAACGAGCGGACAATCAGTGACTTTATCGAGACTCTTCAAGTGGATGAAAAAGTAAAAGAAGAGCTTCGGCGGATTACACCAAGGAATTACACTGGAGTTTAATTCCTGAATGTTCCCCGAATAGGGCGTAGCTGTTAAGTCTTTTTATATCAACTGTTTGTGGGGTTTCCGTCAAAAGCCGGACAATTTACGCGCACACACATTTATTCAAGATATTTACTTAAAATTCAATTACTATCTTAATGTAAAAAATAAAATATGAATATCCGTTTTTGTTCCTAATCTTATTATAATGTTGATTTTTTAGATTGGGACTAACCGATTCAAGTCGGTTTGCCCCGTTGTCTAACGATGTAAATATGCAACCATCCCGACATTCAGGTTGGTTGTGGTGTAACAATTCAAAATTGCAACAAATAGGTATGATTTGGGATCATCATAAAATATAATATAACCATATGAAACAGCCATTTATGATAAATCTCAAAACCAAGAGAATGCTGAATGGCGTGTTCCATACGTTCTCAATTAAAAAAACAAAAAAATCGTATGAAACAGCCATTTGAGATAAATCTCAAACCTAAGAGAATGATTAATGGCGTGTTCCATACGTCCTTAATGTAAAAAATAAAATATAATCGTATGAAATTCATTAAAATAGCAGTAACTATTACCGTTTTGGTGCTCTTATTTGCGTCATGCAGCACTTACAATGGTTTGACACGCAATGAAAATCACAGCCAAACACAAGTTGTGCTCAGTGAGAAAAATTACAAAATAGTAAAATACGTAGAAGGCGACGCATACGCGCGTTATGTGCTGGCTTTTGGAGGGAAAAGCAAGCGAGGCTTGTTGGCCAGAGCAAGAGAAAATATGCTCCGAAATGCCGGACTTATCGGAGCTTCAAGGGCGGTAATTAACGAAACAGTCGAAACACGTGTTCGTCAATCCTTGTTTGTAACTGAGGTCTGGTACATTGTTTCTGCCTACGTGGTAGAGTTTTATGACCCCGAGTCTGAACTTCCCCCTGCAGCGGAAGAAAGTGTTTATTCCGATGCTGACTATCACCCACGCACTCCAAATGTTTGGCAATCCGGGCTTACTGCCGGAGTTACTTTACAGGCGGATAGGTCCGAGAGTAATTTTCAATATACTCATACTCCGGGGGTTCATTTGGGTTATAAAATGGAGTTCAGCAATCCGGATATAAAATACTTGTTTTGGGCTACTCAACTGAATCTTTCCTATTTGAATGAGAACATAACCAATATGAATCAGCCGCATAGTACTGAGAAAACTCTTGGGATTGAAATTCCTTTCTTGGTGGGAATAAAGTACCCGATTGTAAATGAATTTAAGTGGTTTCTGAGCGGAGGCCCGACTGTTGGCGCATTGTTTAATGTGTATAAAAGCTCAACAGAAGAAAATGAAGGCTATCCCAGCTATCCATCGATTGGAGCAGAACTTTATAGCGGTTTTCATTTGGGCAATCACTGGCAATTAGGTTTTGGACATCGTTGGAATATAAGCTACTATGAGTTCGATTATTCTAAAATCTCACTAAGTTATATGTTCTAAGCGTTTATTTTGAATCATAATTTCGAAAAACAGATACCGCATTATCCGGAGACGGGGTGCGGATTTTTTTTGACTACACTGCCTTCCCACAATTTTATTTGGGGAGGTATGCTGTGAGTTGGTAATCAGTATGTTATGTGTTTTTCGGCGCTGATTTTGGAAAACTATTCAGAGTTTGCCATATATTTAACCTTTCTCTAAAGGCAGTTTTTAGTCGGTTAATAGTGATAAAAAATGTCCTATTGCTTCTTCTATGTCAACATTGTCTCGCCATTCCCCATTCGCCTTTCTAATAAACTATTCCCAGTCCAACATTACTTTTCCACATTGGCCGCTTTCCATTACATCAAACCCTTTTTGGAAATCATCGATACTGAATCGGTGTGTGATAACCGGCGACAAGTCAAATCCGCTGATAAGCATCTGTTCCATTTGATACCAGGTTTCCCACATTTCCCGGCCGTAAATTCCTTTCAAAGTCAAAGCTTTGAAAATAATTTTGTTCCAATCTACGGTGGTGTTATTTGGTAAAATGCCAAGCAGAGATATTTTCGATCCGTTATACATATTTTCAATCATATCCCGAAAAGCAGCAGGAGATCCGGACATCTCCAAACCGACATCAAATCCGGTCATTTTCAATTTCTTAATAGCCTCGGGAATTGTTTCACCCTTAGCCGGATTTATGGTTAATGTCGCGCCCATTTTCTTTGCAATTTCCAATCGGTAATCGCTGATATCGCTCACAACGATAAATCGTGCCCCGGCAAATCGGCAAATTCCCGTAGCCATAGTACCAATCAAACCGGCACCGGTAATCAGTACATCCTCAGCAATTAACGGAAACGAAAGTGCTGTGTGGGTTGCATTGCCAAACGGATCCATGATGGACGCAATTTCATCGGAAATTCTGTTGTCCAAATGGATAACATTTTCTGCCGGAAGTGATAGATATTCAGCGAATGCACCATCCCGATTTACTCCAATTCCGATGGTGTTTTCACAAACATGCAGCTTGCCCCTCCTGCAATTTCTACAATGTCCGCATGCGATGTGTCCCTCACCGGTAACACGATCTCCGATTTTTACATTCTTCACTCCGGCACCTTTTTCTACAACTTCACCCATGTATTCATGCCCGATGGTCATGGGAGTTTTAATGGTGTTTTTTGCCCAATCGTCCCAATTGTAAATATGCAGATCAGTTCCGCAAATGGATGTTTTTTTTATTTTTATCAACACATCGTTGATTCCAACTTTCGGAATGGGGATATCTTCCATCCAAATCCCTTTTCCAGGGCGTGATTTTACTAATGCTTTCATAAATATAAGACCTTCTAAATCTCCCCGTGAGGAGAGACATTCGGGCATAGGGTTGATAAAGTTTATATTAATTTTTTAGAGTCAAGACTTTTTAGAATTAAGATTTTTAGAGTCAAGACTTTTTAGAATCAAGACTTTTTGGAGTCAGGACTAAAATCCAGACTTTCCTTTTTTACCTTTTATCTTTTATCTTTTACCTTTCATCTTTCAATCTTCTCAGTCTTCAAACCACTCATCCGGATAATTAATCAAATAAACTTGATTAGTTGCACGTGTCAAAGCGGTGTAAAGCCAGCGGTAATATTCCGTGTTGATTTGATCATCAGGTAAATATCCGTGGTCAATAAAGACTTTTTTCCATTGCCCCCCTTGTGCTTTGTGGCAGGTAACGGCGTAAGCAAATTTCACCTGAAGCGAATTAAAAAACTCATTCTCCAAAACTTTTCTCACTAATTTTCTCCGAACAGTTATTTCGGGATAATCTTCAGCTACTTTCGCAAAAAGCTGATTGCTCATTTCATTCATATGTGCAGGATTTTCAGATCCTAACCCATCCAACCAAACTCTGGCATCTATTTCCCAGTCAAAATCCAACGAACGCAATGTTAAATCAACAAAGTGAAAGTCGTACATTTCATATGATTTCCCAATCCTAACAACTTCTAAAACGTCACCATTGGCTATAAAGTCAATTTCAGGGTATGGTTTGTTCCAAAAATAATTGTTTCGTGTAACCATCAGCAAATCTCCGTTTGAGAGCTGTTCTTCACGCATCATAACTTGTGAGCGGATACCTTCGTTATACATGTTTGCACGCTTATTGGAGCGGGTTACTACTATTGTGTCTTCCACGCCTACTCCGCTGTACGAGCGCTGAATCGCGTCAATTAAATCTATCCCGCTTAGCCGCTCAATGTCGGTGAATTGTTTCAATCGAAATTTAGGATGAGTGTTCGTGGTTTCTCGTGCCAGATGCATTCTCAGGTTCGTAGCATGATAAAGAATTCCGCTTTCCAACGCTTGTCTTACAACTGATGTGAGAATAAATTCCTGTACGTTCAATCCAAAGCTTTTTAATTCCTTAACTTCCAATGCCGGACTTTTCGATTGCTCTACCGGGGGCAACTGCGCCGTGTCTCCAAGCAGTAATAGACTGCAACCTTCACCGCTGTAAACAAATTCGATTAAATCATCCAACAACCGTCCACTGCCAAAAGTTGATTCGCTGCTCGAATTCGAAATCATGGAAGCTTCATCAACAATAAAAAGTGTGTTTTTGTGTAGATTGTCAGTTAGTTGGAAACGAAAATCTGAAATAGATTTCTGTCTGTAGATTTTCTTATGAATCGTAAATGCCGGAAATCCTGAATAGCTTGAAAGCACTTTAGCCGCTCGTCCGGTAGGGGCGAGGAGTACTGTTTTCTGTTCCAAGCTGTTTAGTGCGCGGACTAATGCACTCACAACCGAAGTTTTTCCCGTTCCGGCATATCCTTTCAGTAAAAATGCTTTGTGACTGTCGTTTGACATGATAAAAACAGACAGCTTTTCAATCAAATCTGACTGTTGCCCAATCGGTTCAAACCCAAATTCCTGCCTAATTCTTTTACTAATGAAGTCACTTATCATACATACAAAGGTAAAGAATAATTTTTGTATTTTTAATGGAAAAAACAGCTGTTTTTTTATATAAAAATTGGTAGATCCGAGTTTGAGTAAGGCGCAAAAAAAAGAGCTGACATAATAATGCCAACTCTCTTCTTATCAATCTAAAAAATAATCAACTATTTCACTCTCAGCGCATCCACTTTTTCTTTAGCTAATTTACGAGTACAGAAGAACCAGTCGTAGCAAGTTTGCTCACCGTCGGTGCTTTCCATACGCTCTTTGGCTACGCCGCATGATCCTGCGGGAGGAACAATAACGTCGTCACCCGGACGCCAGTCTGCAGGAAGTGCAACTTCATAAGCATCTGCAGTTTGAAGACCAATAAGAACACGTTTTAGTTCATCAAAATTTCGTCCTAACGAAAGTGGATAATAAATAATGGTGCGGATTACCCCTTTTGGGTCAATAAAGAATACTGCACGTACCGCTTTTGTAGAGCTTTCGCCCGGCTGAATCATACCGTATTGTTTTGATACATTCATGGTAATATCTTCAATAAGCGGGAATGTAACTTCTATATTTTTCATCCCTTTATATTCAATTTTTTCTTTGATTGTACGAAGCCACGCGATGTGACTGTAGAGACCATCAACAGACAAGCCTACTAATTGTGTGTTCAACGCTTCGAATTCTTCTTGCATAGATGCAAAAGTCATAAACTCAGATGTACAAACCGGAGTAAAATCGGCCGGATGACTAAATAATATCACCCATTTTCCTTCATAATCTTTTGGGAAGTTAATTTCACCTTGTGTTGTAATAGCTTTGAAATCAGGAGCCTTGTCGCCAATACGTGGCATTGATAAAACTTGTTCTTGTGTTTCCATAAATTTTTATTTTATAATGATGTTAATAATTTTCTGTTGCAAAATTAGTGATGCTAATCTAATGTGACAAATGGATATTTCTATGAATGTATATATAAAACTTATATCCTCGGCTGAAGTTATAAGTAATGTGAATAGGATTGTTAGCTACAAATATACAAAAAATAATTAACATTTCAAAGGATTTTGTTAACTAAAAATGCTATAACAGTATAATTTTAGTAACTTTGTAATTCTTTGAAAATTTCAAATTGTCTAATGCATTGAAAAGTTGATTCAGATGAAACCGACACGATTAGAAAAATCATTAAACTTACAAAGCAATGATTTTTATCGTCAAAGGCTGCATCTGACCTCGATGTTAAAAAAAATAAACTATAAACAGATGAAAAAATTTATAATTTTTCTTATGGTTCCAATCTTTATTGCTTGTACCGGAGGCAAGTCTGCCTCTCCTTCAAAAGATGATTTTGCATATCAAGTTGATACGTTTGCTGATATTAAAATTCTTCGTTATCGGGTAGCCGGATTTGAAGATTTGTCATTGAAACAAAAAGAGTTGATTTACTATTTATCTCAAGCTGCACTTGAAGGAAGAGATATTCTTTGGGATCAAAATAACAAGTATAATTTGGCTGTCAGACGTACTTTGGAAGCTATTTATGAAAATTCTGAAAATAAACTTTCGGATGACTTTAAGAAGTTAGAAACATATCTGAAAAGAATCTGGATGGCAAACGGGATACATCACCATTATTCGGAAGATAAAATGATTCCCGGTTTCAGTGCTGAATATTTTGCTGCTGAAGTAAAGAAAGCTGATCCTGCGAAACTGCCTTTGAAAGAAGGCGAAACACCAGATGACTTGATCGCTGTGCTTACGCCCATCTTATTTGACCCCGATGTGATGCCGATCCGCTCAAACCAAGCTGCCGGTGTAGATTTGATAACAACTTCAGCTAATAATTACTACGAGGGAGTCACTCAGAAAGAAGCGGAAGATTTTTACGCGAAAATGAAGAATCCAGATGACAACACGCCTATTTCATATGGATTGAACAGCAAGTTGGTGAAGGAAAATGGACAAATTGTAGAAAAAGTTTACAAAATAAACGGCATGTACAGCGCGGCTATCGAACGAATTGTAGGTTGGCTCGAAAAAGCTGTGAATGTAGCCGAAAATGAAGAACAGAAAGATATAATCCGTACCTTAATAAGGTTTTATAATAGTGGGGATTTGAAAACTTTCGATGAGTTCAACATCAAATGGGTGCAGGATTTGACTTCGCAAGTTGATTTCGTAAATGGATTTACGGAGACATACGGTGATCCGCTCGGAATGAAAGCGAGCTGGGAATCATTGATTAATTTCAAAGATATAGAAGCGACAAAAAGAACCGAAATTATCAGTAACAATGCACAGTGGTTTGAATATAATTCGCCGATTGACAAGGATTTTAAGAAAGAAGAAGTCAAAGGTGTTTCGGCCAAAGTGATTACAGCGGCAATGTTAGGCGGTGATTGTTATCCTGCTACCCCGATCGGGATAAATTTACCTAATGCAAATTGGATTCGTCTTCATTTTGGTTCGAAATCAGTGACGATTCAGAATATCACGGAAGCTTATGATCAATCTTCGATGGGCAGCGGTTTCAACGAAGAATTTATGTGGTCTGATGAAGAACGTGATCGAGCAAAAAAATACGGTTCGCTGACCAACAATCTGCATGTCGATTTACATGAATGCCTTGGACATGGCTCCGGAAAACTGTTGCCGGGAGTAGATCCGGATGCTCTGAAAGCGTATGGTTCTCCAATTGAGGAAACACGCGCCGATTTATTCGCTCTTTATTACCTTGGTGATCCGAAAATGGTGGAGTTAGGACTTCTGCCGGATGAAGAGGCTTATAAAGCCCAATACTATCACTATCTGATGAATGGATTCATGACACAACTCACTCGAATTCAGCCCGGTAAAAACATAGAACAGGCTCATATGAGAAATCGCCAGACGATTGCTGCCTGGGTATATGATTTTGGGAAAGATGAAAATGTAGTGGAACTGAAAGAAAAAGATGGAAAGAAGTATATTGTGATAAATGATTACAAAAAACTTCGTGATTTGTTCGGATTGCTGTTAAATAAAGTCCAACGAATAAAATCTACAGGAAATTTTGAAGGAGCCCGTGATTTAGTTGAAAAATACGGAGTGAAAGTTGATCAGGAAATGCACAAAGAGATTCTTGATCGTTATGCAAAGCTGAATATCGCACCTTACAGTGGTTTTGTAAATCCGGTTTATTCGCTCGTAACAGACAAAAAAGGAAATGTAAAAGATGTGAATATAGCTTATGACGAAGATTATATTCAGCAACATCTACGTTACTCTAAAGAGTATTCAGTATTGCCAACGTATAATTAAAGGAGTACAGAAAAACGCTCACTGTATTGATGTTAACATTTAAGATGTTATGAGACAGCCATTTAAGATTAGTTTTAAAACTAAGGCAATGATTTATGGCGAGTTCTATAGGTCCTTAATTTAAAAATAAAATATGATCATATGAAACAAAAAATTTTAATTTTATTTGCACTTCTTGCCGTTGTTTTTTCTTCATGTAAAAAGGAAAAGACAGAAGACAAATCGGAAGAAAGAATTGAAGAAAGTGATTCAATAGTTATTTCTGAAGAATCTCTAAAAGAGCATTCTGCCAAAAATGCATTGGATTGGGCCGGAGAATATAAAGGAATCGTACCTTGTGAGGACTGTGACGGCGTAGAAACAGCGCTGATTCTAAATGAAGATTTGACATTTACTCAGTCATTGACCTATATCGGGAAAGGGGGTCCTTACGACTCAAACGGTTCATTTACATGGGACGACATGGGAAATGTGGTTAGTTTAGAGTTTGAAGATGGAAGTATAGCAAAATATTTCGTTGGAGAAAACAAGCTTTTCTTATTGGATGATTATGGAAATCGTTTAGAAGGTGATGACTATGTGTTGAGAAAATGAAATTCATCTACAATACCTTAAGGGAGGATGAGGCTGTTCAACTGTATTATTCTCCCTTTAATTTCTCATTAGGGTTATTCCCCAAACCGCAA
>LSQX01392108.1_pt1 | contig 33864 bp, 16 predicted proteins | sample 654561 | NCBI WGS metagenome assembly LSQX01 (sample SAMN04489861, study PRJNA283612) | anaerobic digester metagenome | isolation source: 4 biogas reactors fed with cattle manure at either 37C or 55C with and... | place: Denmark: Kongens Lyngby | collected 2014 | reverse complement strand
ACACCTCGGCCAGCAGCCTCCGCGTCAGTGCCGGTGCCGCCGTCGTCCCACCAGTGTTTCCTGTGTCTCCCCTCTCCTGCCAGGAGAGGGGGTTAGGGGGTGAGGCAGGCTGGCGGGTATCCACCACCACAAACTGATGGAAAAGAAAATCCCCTGGCTTGAGTGGCTGGCCCTTCTCCTGCACCCGCAACCGGAAACACCCTTCCTGAGGCGTGGGGATTACCACCGTCTTCGTGAGGAACTTGCTGCTGGCGGGGAAGCTGACCTCACCGGCAGGTGCGCCTTCGCCGGTGACCACATTCTCCGCCACAAACTCGTACCGCGTGGCCCTGGCGGGACAGCCACCGGTCACCTGGAGCTTCACACCGGCCCCAGCCCGCACTATATCCGGCCCGATCGCCTCCGCCGTGATGCAGGCCGCCGGATTGCCATTGGCGGCGCGCAGCTCAAACCATTCCGGCAGCGTGCCCGGGAATCCAGTGCGCCGAATCTGCAGCGTGTGCATGCCTGCCGTCAGGGGCAGGTTGAGGACCTTATAGATCTCGGGCCGCTTCTCGACAATGTCCTCCGGCTGGGCTGGCCCGAAGTATATCTGCCGCCCATCCACGTAATACGTCTTGTCCCATTCCGGCACTCCCCCGCAGCAGTACAGCTCCCACCAGCCGGTAAGGGGCACCTCCACGTCAAACTCCGCCCAGCCAGCCAGCTTGTTGGGGTTGCCCTCCCGCTTCTCTGGCGGCTTCCCCTCATACCAGGCAATATCAGCGCGACTCCAGTCCCAGATGCTACGGTGGATCACCATCGGCCCGTCGGCGGGCTGTGCATAGCCGATTGACATCACGAAAGCCGTCAGAGCCAGGGTACCGAGAACTCCCCGCCTTGTAATCGCGGCGCTCATGTCAGAACTCCCTGTCATATTAGCCTGGAACAAGCTCTCCCGCAGTGCAACCCTCTGCCTGCACCTGCTTCGCGGCTATTCACCGCCCAGCGTGTACGTCGAGCTCCACTCTACTGCTTCTCCCGGCTCCGCTTTGACAGCGACAAACGGCTCTGGGCAAAGGGCCCTCCTCGTCGCAAACAGGGGCATGGCCACTACTGACTGATCCCCCGTAATCCGCACGCTCGCCCCGGTCTGCGCATTCTCGACCGTCAGGTCATGGCTAGCCACATTCGGCTCAAATCCGGCCAGGACCGAGTGGAAAGCCTCCGATGCCTGGAGCTCGCGGGCCAAATGGAGCGAATTTCCTTCCACCACGGCCAGGCCCTGCGGATTGTTCTGCACCTCTGGCGGATAGGCAAAACATATCCGGTACTCTGGCCCCACCGGTTGCCGGTCCAGGTTGAGGAAGTTGTGGCAGTACACGGTCTGCTCGATCGTCTTCGTGCCGAGATTCTTCAGCCGGTGCCAGATGACGAACTGGGGCTTTCCAGGCGGCAGCGTAATGCGCTTCGTGTAGTCATACGCCCAGCCGCGCGGGCCGTGGCAGATCTGGCGCATCTCGATCCAGTCAGCGCCCTGCCTGACCTCCCAGCGCGGGGAGTCCACGATCTTGTAGGGCGCGGAAAACCGGTGAGGCTGGCTGCTGGAACGCAGCAGCACTCCCACCCCGATGCGCAAGAAGGTCTCGCCCGGCTGCGCCTCCTCATAGCCAGGGGGGGCGGGGTGGCCCCAGGCGCCCATGCCGAACTCCTCCGCCGTACCGATCGCGGCGTCGTTAACATGCGGGTCGTGTGGATACTGCCAATCCTCGAAGAAACTGTGTCCCTGGTACTCGCAGCGTCGGATCAGCCCTGACCAGTCAAAGCGCGGTCCGCGGTAGTAACCGGAGTCCGGCAAATACAGGCTCAGCCTGACCAGGCCGTTGCTCAAGAAGGCCTGAGCGTAGTTCCGCCGCGCGTCATCGGCCGCGATCTGCATGGCTCCCAGGAAAGGAGTTCTGGCGAAGCGCACCTCTCCCGGGTCGGTCACCATGAACCCTTGCCCGTGGGGATTGCCGGTGACCTTCATCAGCACCAGGTTCCATCCCGCCTTCACGTCAACCAGCGCTGTGTCGGCAGTGAAATCCCGTCCCGCGGGATTGTTCACCACCAGGCGTCCACCCACCCACAGCTTCACCCCGGCCGTGCCCAGAGTGGAGAGAGCGACCTTGCGGGCGTGGGGCGCGTACAGGTACGTGCGGAGGTAGGTGAAGACCAGGCGATCCCGGGTGAGAGGGACCGGGAATTCGGCCAGCGGCTGCCAGGTGGCGCTTTTGCCGTTCCCCAGGTCCAACGGAACCTCAGATTCAGGCGCAGTCTCCGGTGGATAGGGATGCTTCCAGGCCTGGGCATCAATCATTTCCCGGGCCACGGCTGCGACCGGCGCCGCCGAGATGAACGGCCCGACGGCCATGACCGCGGACCGCGGGGCAGTCGTCATGACCGGTGTCACCGTGATCTGCACCACGCCTCTCCTGCGACCCGAAACCCGGCGCAGGCGCAGCCGCTCAGTCCCTTCGGCCAGAACCACCTCGGGGTGACTGGCCAGGGCAGCGGTCACCCCCACCGTCTCCCAGCAGACTGGTTCCCCGTCAACGCTGGCTTCCGCCCGTCCCCAGCTCTCCCCCTGATCCACACCCGCGACCACCACACGGTACCGTCCCAGAGCGGGCACCTGCAGAGGGATGAACGCCTCCTCCGCGCTGCTGACGGCAACTTCCTGGCCCTGGAGGCGAGGGTCGAGCGACTCGCCGGGCATGACAGAGAACGCGTCTGCCGGCTGGGCGACTGCCCCGATGTCCTTCGCCGTCAACACCAGCGGGAGAGGAGAAGATGGCTGAGCGGCGGTTCCTGCCTCAGCCAGCGTCAGGAGCAGCGCGGCCACGGCGAAACTACAGGTTCCCACAGTTACCCCTCCGATAGCCTCAAACGATTCACAATTTGCCCTTGTGTTCTGCGAGCGGGGCCAGGGAACCTTCCCCATAGCACTGGGGACACTGCCTTCGACGCAGACGACAAGCTGTCTGGCTCAGGCAAACAGCTGAAGACGCAAGCGCGCCCCGCCGTGGACGACGGGGCGCAAGAGGTACGACTGATGATAAGACCAGAGCTTGGATCTGGATCAGCGTGTCGCCCTAACCAAGGTCGGGCACGCGGGCGCGCTTCGCCTCATCCATCGCCTTCGGTGCCTGCTTGGACTCCTCCACCACAATTACACGCTTCATTCTGTCCCCCACCTCAATCTTGTCCACCACGTCCATCCCCTCCAGCACCCGTCCGAACACTGCATGTTGGCCGTCCAGATGCTGCACGGTTTCCGGTCCACCCGTAACGATGAAGAACTGGCTGCCAGCCGTGTTCGGTTCAGCAGTCTTGGCCATGGACAACATACCACGATCATGCTTGAGATGAGAATTGAGCTCATCGGGGATGGTGTAGCCGGGGCCGCCGCCACCGGTGCCCTGGGGATCTCCACCCTGGATGACGAAGTTCGGCTCCACGCGGTGAAAGCTCAGCCCATTGTAGAAACCGGACTTCACCAGCAGGAGGAAGTTACCGGCGGTGATCGGCGTCGCCTCGTCAAACAGCTCCACGACAATATCGCCTTGGGTCGTCTCGAGGGTTACCACCGTGCCCGTAGCTTCGCTGGGGTCTTTCGGCTGGGGCGGCGGAGGGGGTAGTGATTCACTCACGGAGGCTGGCTCCCTTCCATAATTAGGATCAGGCAGACCGGTAAGCGCATTCACGGCATTCGCGGGGGCCAACTCCGGACGCTGCCCACCCGAGAAGAAGCCCATGAAGCTGAGGGCGGTCACAGCTACCACCACCACGAAGATCCCGGCCAGCCAGGCCAGAACCCGGCGTCTGCGGTCCTCCTGCAGACGAACCTCCGCGGGTGGCGGAGAGAAGTCTATGCTTTCGGCGCTCATCACCTGCTCCAGGTGAACAAAGAAGTCGCGACCTGCGTTCTCCAGCTTCTCGCTCCCGGCCAGGGCCGCAGGGTCGTTCAGGGTCAGCGCCACTACTGTCACTCCCGCCTGGAACGCAGGGGTGAAACGGACGAGATAGCGCGGCGTCAACTCCTCGTTTCCACCCGGCGGTGCGGGCGCTGTCAGAGTCGCGAGCTGCTCCTCAAGCTCGATTCCCTCGACGGTGAGGCCCAGGGACTCAGCAACTCGCGGCCATAGCCTCGCAAGAACCTCAGGAGACACACCGTAACGTCTGGATTCTCTCAGGATGCCGATGGCTGATCACTCCTTCCAGTCTAGAGCCGTAGCTTGCGGGCTCCCGAAGTGACAAGAGCCGGCAATCAGGTTCCATCCTGCCCTCTCACACCCCAGGACTTCGGGTCTGCGTCAGGGAGAATAACGCTGGAGAGCGGCTGTTGGGTTCCCGGATTAGTCGCCGTTGAGAGGCACGCGGCCAAACGCGTTCCAGAAATCAGCCACCTGCCCGGAGCCCGTTTCGCAGAGGATCGCAAAGAAGTCCGGGGTCATGAAATTGTAGGGCACCTGCGATTCCCAGACCAGATCGCGGTCCGTGTCCAACGCCAGACGCCCGAAGTCGTCATACCAGTTCCATTCCAGGAAGGCAAGCGCCCGGCGACCCTGGGACTGGGGAGTCAGACCCAGCATCCCACTAACGTAGCAGTGGGTATAGATCATGCCCTTGTAGATTGACGCGTGCACTGTCACCTCGTTGTCGTACTTGATCGAGAAGTACTCTTCCGCCTCCGAGAACTTGAGTTTGGTAGCCTGGATTATGGCTTTTAGCCGAGGCAGAAGCTCCTCGAGCTCGCCGCCGGGATAGGCGAAGTTCGGAGCCTCGAGGTTCTCCGCCCGCAGAAGCTTCTGCCAGTTGACGGCCTGACTATCCGCGACGTCAGCGAGAATGCGCACGTACTTCGGGGAGGCTGCGGACATGGGGATCTGACATTCCCAATACAGGTCCATGTGCTGCTCGTCCTCCTCGTCATGTTTCCACAGGCTGAGACGCCCCACCGGGTCGTCGTAATTGAAGGCTAGGGCCTTAAGTGCCGTCTCCCCTTTACCCTCCAGGTCCTTCCCTGGGATCTCGCCAAATCTCACAAATACCCGAAAAAAATCCTTCCACTGATGAGCCTTTACGTTGACATTGTCTTCATAGGGAAGACTGAAGATGCCGTCTTCTTCCTCCTTAAACTCCAGTCCGGCCTCCTCCAAGAGGCTCTTCACCGTCGCGCCAGGTTTCGGAGCCACCGGGTCCTGCTCGGGTGGAGTTGCCAGCCAATCGCGCAGGACGTTGGAGGGGATGGCGAACTTCGTCTGCCGGCTGCCTCCAGTAAGAGTCATGCTGTGGATGCCCACCACACGCCCATCCTGGTCTACCAGCGGGCCGCCACTGTTGCCGGGCTCGCTCATCGCGTCATGCTCGATATACCGGCGGCCCTCCCAGGTACGGCGGGCGCTGATGGTGCCGGTGTGAATGGAGATTTCCTTCAGCCCCAGGGGATGGCCGCATACATAGACCGGAGTGGTCTCCACGGCCGCCTCGGAATCGGCCAGCTCGAGATAGGCAGGAGTCTCCAGGTCAATCTTCAGCAGCGCGAGGTCCAGGTCGGGGTTCTCACGTTTCACCACGGCCTCATAGGTCTTGGCCTGTTCGGTGCCGGAATAGAAGGTGACCAGTACGCGTCTCCGTGTGGCGCGCACCGTGCCGCCCTCCTCCCGCTCGGTGTCCAGAGAAACTACATGCGCATTGGTGACGACCTGCCCATCGCGCGCAATGACGAAGCCGCTGCCGCTTCCTCCACTCTCTCCCCCGCCGGGAAGGGTGAGCGTCACCTCAATGTACACCACCGCCTGCTTAATGCGGGTGACCACGAAGGGGCTCAGCGCGGCGTGAGCCAGGGATACGACGACGAGCAGGGCGGCGAGAACGGCGCCTACCAGAAGCCGATTCCGCATGGGATACCTCCGGGTGGCAGGAATGCCCGAATGATAGCACGATGGAGTCGGGAAGTCGAGAGAGGGCCGTTACCCACCAGGAGACAGGAGATTCCCCTCCCGGGAGGGAAATTGACGTCGGACCGGGAGGGAGCAAGCGTAACGGATGTGGCCCTTCGGCCAGGGGACAGCGAGCACGGAACTCATCAACCCAGGGGGTATAGCCATGCTACCAGCCATCCGACTTACTCTGGTGTGTCTAGCGGTGAGCTTGCTCGTGCTGTTCTGGGTGGTGGTATCCGCCTGCGCGGCCGAGCTGCCACGGGTTGAGAGCGGCGGGCGCGTGGTAATCCTCGACGATTTCGAGCAGGACCTGGAGGCCTGGGAGGGCGACGCCGAGATAGAAATCGCCCCCGGGCCTGGCCCGGGCAACCACGTCCTGGTGTGGCGCTGCACGGACGTGAGTACTACCCTGCGGTACAAGCTGACCCGCCGGGTTCCCGACCTGCCCCGGTACACGCGTTTTGCCCTGGACATACGCGCCTTCAGCGAGGACGGCCTGATCGGCCCCGGGGTGGCCACCTCCACCTCCGTTCTCTATGGGGGTGTACCCTGGCAGATCGCGGATCTCCCGCCCTCCTGGGGGCTGTATGACCGCCGCCCAGTGTTTGGCGATACCTGGCGCAGCCTCTCCGAATGGACCGACTATCCCGACTGGTACGTCTTCTTTCAGCCCTATGACAATACCCAGCCCAACCTTCAGTTGAGTTCTCAGGTGATGTTCGGAACCAGCGGAACCGTGATGATTGACAACCTGCGCCTCATCGCCGATCCGGTGGAGGTCCTGGGACGCGAACAGGGCGGAGTGTGGGGCGAGGGACGGTGGCTGTCCAATGGCGGTTATCGCTACGACTACCACCTGCGGCTGCGAAATCTCACCGACCAACCGCAGTCCGTCCGGGCCCTGCTTGACCGCCGCCTGCTCAGACGCTTCCGCGCCGGGATGATGCAGGACTCGATCACGCTCAAACCCCGCCAGCGCGGCGCCTTGGCTGCCTACGTGGAGGTGCCACGCGAAGCGCTGGACCAGGTCCGCGACCTGTACCATGAGGAGCTGCTGGTAACTCTGGAAACGGAGGGTGCTCCCGGTACTGAACACGTGGTGCCCCTTCTTGCCACCAAGCCCCTCCCACACCGACAACATCCCTTCATTCTCCATCCCCCGGACTGGTGGCCAGCGCAGAGGGAGCGCCTTGCCGCCCTCAGTGCGGAGGAGCGGGCGAAAGAACTCGCCCCCGCCGAGGACCTGCTCGACCAGGAGCTTGTCTTCCCGTCCTATCCCACGGTATTCACCCCCCGGCCACGGAATGACGGCACGCAATACCATCGCCCTAGCTGGTCGGAAGCAGACTACAAGACCTTCATGGGCAATTTCGCTGCCCTCCGCAAGCTCGGGGAGGCCTACCAGAAGACCTTCGATGAGCGCTACGCCCGCCAGGCCGTGGCCATGCTGGAGGATTTCGCGCGCAAGTACCCCAGCTACCCCCCGCGCGCCACCGTCGCCTGGGCGAAAGGCAACGCGAGGATCGCGCTCAATAACCTCCACGAGAGCTACTGGATACAGGACCTGGCAGGCTCTTACGACCTGTTCCTGGATAGCCCCTCGCTAACCCCGGAGACTCGGGCGCTCATTCGGCGCCGCCTGCTCCTCCCCGCGGCGCGTTATCAGACGACGATCACCAGCGGCTTCAGCAATCAGACTTCCTCCCGCTACGCTGCCGCAGCCCTCTTCGGCATGCTGGCGGAGGATGCGAACCTGCTCCAGTATGCCGTATACGGTCATCACGGACTGGCTATCTCCGCCGAGGTCTCCATCAGTCCGGACGGTTTTCTGACTGAGATCCCCATCAACTACCACTGGGCGAATCTCCGGGAGATGCTCACCCTGCCCCTCGTCTGCCGCAATGCCGGCGTTAACATGGAGGTGGCCACCGAGCGCATTCGCAAAGCCTGTGATACCCCTTATCTCCGCGCCATGCCCAACCTCAACGCTCCGCCGTTCGGTTCCTGCGGCTACGGGATTGGCGCCAACTTCGGCCTGGGCAACTATCCTCGGGTCGCCGAGTTGTTCGGTCTACCTCTCTATGAGCAGTTGGCGACTCCCGAGGGCGCGCGGGAGATCATAGATGGCCTCCCCTCCCTCGCCTTCATCGAGGGCGGCCTGGTCGTGCTCCGCGAGAAGGGCCGCACCGGCCTCGACCGTACCTACCTGGCGATCCTCTCGACCAACTCCCGTCGCGCCGCAGACCAGACGCTCCACTTTGTCCTCTATTCCGACGGAGACCTCCTCTGCCCCTCCCCCGGCACGCTCTACAACGCGCATGCAGACGCCACCTGGGTCTCGCCCTGGCCCAGCACTCTCGTCGTGGACGGTCAGCCGCAGCGGACTAGCCTGGGCCGGATCCTGGCCCATGATTTTTCTGAAGAGCCACAGATGGCCCTCCTCGACGCGGGAGGGATCGCCCCCGGCGTCAGTCTCCAGCGTGCCGTGGCCCTCGCCGAAGGATTGGTGTTCGTAGTGGACCGCGCCTCAAGCGAGAAGGAGCATACTTACGACCGCGTCCAGATGGCGCGCCAGGAGATCGTCCGTCCGCCCGCAGAGCCCACCGAGCTGGAGCTGAACCACGGTGAAAATATCCGCTTCCGGGGCACACGGCTTGACCGCGACTGGGACCTGCAGTGGCAGATCCCCGGCGGCCCTGGTCTGGAGTTCCGCATGGTCGGCGAACCGGGTACGCAGGTCTTCTGGGGGGCCAATCAGGTGAACGCCTACAAGCCTCAGATGTACGCCCCGACGGTGGTGGCCAGAAGACAGGCCAAAAGCACGGTGTTTCTCAACGTCATGGAGCCCTTCCGCGACCGGGCGCCTCATCTGCGCGGTGTCCGTCGGGTCAAGGTTCTGGCCGGGGATCGCGAGGCCACCGAGGCCGAAGCCGTGGCGGTGACCGCGCTCACCGATCGCGGCGAGTTCGTCTTCGTGGTGAACTTCGACGCCACCCCCAAGACCTGCGAGGGCCATCTCGTCACAGAGTCACTCGCCCTGTTCCAGGTCGGGCGCTAGCTGGCTGCTGAGTTGTCTCGCCGATCAGCGCCGCCCTGCCGCCTACTCCACAAACCGCACCTTGCCGAAGGCCGAGAAGTCATGATTCGAGGGGCGCAGCAGCGTGCTCCAGCGTTGCAGCTCAAAGCCTGGCACCCAGCGTGACCGCGTGAAATTGGCGTACCACACGCTCCCGATCTGCACGGCCGGCGCATCCTCGAAGTCCGAGAAGGGCACATGGACCTCCAGAGACCAGTGATCGTCCTCACGATGCGCCGCAGCCTTCGTACCGGCGGCGTTCCACGCCGCGCCCTCCGCGGTACCGTCATAGATCGCGCCGAGTGAGTTCGCCACGATCTGGTAGTACCGCCGCCGCTCCCCGGTGATGTCCAGGAAAATCTCAATGCAGTCGTCCGCGTATATCGCCTGGTCATGTTCTGCGCGCAAGGCGCGGATGTTATCTATGTCAGGCTCCTGCAGCTTGAACCCGAAGGTCACGCCCTGAGGCGTCCAGACCGCCTGCACGGTTGTCGCCTTGGTCGCTTCCGGTGCTTCTCCGGTGAACGCCATCTTGAAGGGTTGCGCCTCCGCCTGCCGCCAGCAGGGCTCGTCCAGAACCCCATCGAGCTTCGGCGTGCCTGCCGCCTTCAGCGCCGGCAGCACCGGGAGATTAGCGCCGCCCTCGTGATAGGTGTCGGATTCCTTCAGGAAGGCCTCAATCGCTGCTCCGGTGAAATCCACCCGCCGCCGATACACGTTATCCTCGCCCGCTACCTCTCGCGCGGTGGCGAGCCAGTCCCGCAGCTTCAGCGACTCGGCCCGCGGCATGGTCTCCTCATGCACCTGTCGAGGTGATACGTGGTGACCGCTCGGCGGGTCCTGCCAGCGGGTCTGCTCCCAGCGATCAATCAGCAGGTTGAGCATGTCCCCCATCGGTCCCTTGGCGGATCCGTACATGAGCTCCACGTACTCCTCTAACGCGGCGTCCACGTTGAACTCCGGGTTCCACATCAGGCGTAGCCAGCAGTACAAGGTCGGCGTCTGGGACATCCACACCCCCTGGCGGCCCAGTTCCGGAGGATAGTAGCCCGTGTTCAGGAAAGTCCCCGCCACCTCCGGTCCGTAACGCCGCTGGAAGTCCTGCACCACGTGGGGGTACTGGAAGGGTAGCGCCGTGTCATCCACCGGCCAGCAGACGTATTCCCACAGCCGGACCGGCCGGTTCTTGGTCAGCTTCAGCCAGCCCGCGATCATGGCGTCGTGCTCCGCGGCAATGGCCGGTTCCTTCGCATTGGCCGCCCCCCGCATCAGGCAGATCGAGGCCACCACGTTGTCCGGGAACTCGACCCCTTCCGGCGGCAGGGTGTAGTTCGAATACGGCAGGAAAGCCACCATCTTCCCCGGCCAGCGCTTCTCGATTTCTCTGCCCATCTTGGCCACGAACTCCCCCACCACGCGGCTGGCAATGCCCAGCCGTGGCCCCTCCCAGTCCATGAGCGGCTTGCAGTATTCGCAGTGGCACTCCACCGGGGCATCCAGCGGCGAGATGTAGTAGACCTTGTCAGTGGGCGCTCCCCACAGTCCCCCCCCATGCTGCCAGGGCCGCGTATCCCCTTCGTTGTAGAACCTTTCGAGGTCCTGAATCATTAGCTCCACGGTCTTGGGGTTGCCGTAACAGGGCATCGGCGAATTGTGCTGCCCATCCCGGTCGAGCTGAAAGCACTCCGGGTGCTCCTCGAAGTGCACGGCATGGAAATGCAGCGGCGTGTGACAGGCGATGCCAACGGTGGTGGCACTGTTGAGGCGGTACTGGGGCATAGGCTCCAGGAGCTGACGATTGGCGCGTACCGGATGGTCGGTATAGTGCACCGGGTCAATGACCAGTTCCGTAGTCTGCGGGACCACGCGCCCGTCCTCGCCGGGGTAATACCAGCGGATACCCAGATAGCGCTCGAGGAAGTCGTAGACGCCCCACAGCGTTCCGTTGGCGCCGCGGTTATACTCCTCACCGGGCAGGCGCCCCACAATCGCCAGGCCGGTCTCGAAAGTGAGGACGCGGAACCCCTCCGGCGGCAGGTCCGCCGCGGTAATCTGTCTCTCCTGAGTGAGCTTCGATTCCCCCACCAGGATCAGCGTGCCCTCCACCGCGCCCGCATCGGAGACCAACGGTACAGCGGCGCCGGTCGCGAGCTTGACGTGATTTGCCAGCTCCGTCGCGGCGGTGTACTCCACACCCCGCCGGTCCTTGAAGGGCGCCTCGGCGATGACGATGGTCGCCGCCGGCTGCCCGTCCTTGACCAGCACTACGGGGTCTCCCTCCGGGGCCGGCAGAAAGCGCACGGGGTTCAGGGTCTCTCTCACCGGGTTCCCATTGGCCAGTACGCCCCCCACACAACTCGCCGCCAGCAGTAAAGCACTCAGTAGTAGTTTCATGCTTCTCCCCCTTAGCAACGCCAAAGATAGGAAACCACATCTCTCTATTCTCGCTTCGCCTACTTGCACCTGCCGACCCCGGCCACACACGCTGCAGCCCTTACCGCTGCAGCATCTCCCGCCCCACCTCCAGCAGCCGCTTCCGGGCGCTCAGCCCGTCCGGGAAACCCATCCTCTGCAGTTTTTCGAGCTCACAAATCTTGTTGGGACCTGGCACGGTATCCGCGCCGTAAAACCATAGCCCGTTGACGCCATATTCCTGCGCATCCGCCAGATCCCGCCGCCAGGAACTCTCCAGGGGTATCGTCAGTTCCCGGCTATAGGTCATCACCCCGCGCCCCAGATAGTAGGTCGGGAACCCCACCGCCTGTGGTTGCAGCATGCAGAAGTCCACCGTCGCCAGCGCGTTCTGATCCCGGTGGTAGTCGTAGGTCACAACTTCCCACTCGGGTATGGCCTTCTTCAACTCCTCCAGGTTGAGCACCTGATGATAGGAACCAGGTTCGCTGCAGGTCTCGCAGATCGTGGCGAGCTTCCCCGGGTACCCCGTTGCCCGCACGCCCTCCTCAATCGCCTGATAGGCCCGCACTCTGCGCTCCGTCAGGAAGTCCCGCCAGGCATGTATCCGGTACGCTCGGGCGTCCAGCGGCAATAGCTTGATCTCCTCGTAACATGGCCGGTCATGCTCCTTGGCCCAGGCGTTGTACAGGGGAATGCGATGCGGCCAGTCCCACTCCACGGACTCCATCTCCACCACCAGCCCATGCGTCGCGGGCAACAGCTCAGCCATCTCCTCGAACAGGGCCACCATCCGCTCCAGCACCCCCGGATAGTCCGGGTCGTACCAGAAGCTCCCCTCCTGGCGACCATCCGGCGGCACCATCCCGAACTCCTTGATCTGGTGGTGCGTGCAGACCCCCACCATCCACACCCGAATGTCCCGCTGCTGCGCCATCTCTAGCGCCTGAAAGAGTAGCTGGTTATCCGAGGCGATGATCTGGCAGTCCGGATCCTGGTCCAGCCACGGCAAGCGCGACCGATAGCCCGTAGTTGACCACTTGATGACCAGGGCCAGCGAATTCATCCCCCCGCCGGCCATGTCGTCCAGCAGGCGCTCCCAGTCTCCTAGATTATAGTAGCAGCAACCCCCTCCGCGTGGACAGGTATACTCCCAAAACCCGTACTCCTCCAAAGAGCTAACCTCTGACATGCTCTTTCCTCCATTTCATGCCCGTCGAATTTGCTCTAGCCGCCAGTCCCCCGGCAGATTCATCACGGCTCATGCTTCAGAAACACTCTTCTCCCGTGAAGGACTTGCCTCCTGCAGGCGGGAATCTGTCACCCACTGCTGCTTGCTCCCATTTCCCCAGAAAGGGGCCCACAGCGTTCCATGAAAGACCGCAAGCACATGTATTTCGCCTATCGTTCGTTCTGGCCCGAGCCCGAAGCGCACCAGCGCTTCGATGCCCTCGGGACGGACACGGTGTGCTTCTTCGCCGCCAACACCACCAACTCCCTGGGCGAGCCCTACTGCCTCTATCCTCCCACCTGGGTTGCCGACGGCACCTACCAGCCCGCCGGCGTCTACGACTTCGCACCTGCCGACCAGCAGATCAACGACCTGAAGCGCGACTGCCCGCATGCCGACTTCATCTGCATGGTGGACCTCAACACGCCCCCCTGGCTGCACTGGCTGTTCCGCTGCGATACCATGACCCAGTTGGGGCGGCTGTGTTCTGACCCGGAATGGCGGCGGGTCACCTCCGACTACATGCGCGCCTTTCTCAGCCACACTGAGACCACACATGGCGACCGTATAGTAGCGTACGTTCTCTCGGGTGGCGCCACCAGTGAATGGTATGATCACTCCGGCCTGGCGGAAAGCCCCTCCCGCCTCGCCGCCTGGCACCAGGAACTGCAGGGCGCCGGGCTGCCCCCCACCGAGATTCCCGGTCTCGCCGCCCGCAACCACGTCTCCTTTGACCATCTTCTGCGCGATCCACAGCAGGACGGGGAGGCGCTCCGCTACCTCCGTTTCTGCGCGCGTCAGGTCACCGATACCATCCGCTTCTTCCTCCGGGAGGCCCGGACCGTCATTCGCCCCCAGGTCGCCCTCGGCGTCTTCTATGCCTATTCCCTCCTCGCCTGTGGCGAGCGAGTCATTCTCGGCAATAACGAGTGCGAGGAACTCCTTCAGGCTCCGGAGCTCGACTTCGTCATCTCTCCCAACGGCGGTTTCTCCAACATTGGCGACGGCGGCGGCGACCTGGGCCCCACCGAGAGCGTACAACTCGCGGGCAAGAACTACCTGCGCGAGTGTGATCAGAAGACGCATTGCTTCAACCGCCAGCTCTCCAAGTACGTGCGCGGGCCCTGGCCCGCTGCCTGGAAGACCGAGGCCGAGACTCTCGCCGGAATCAAGCGCGAGCTGGCCTACAGCCTCATCAAGCGCTGCCCTCTGTGGTGGTTTGACATGTGGGGCGGCTTCTACGAGCCCCCGGCGGTCATGGCCCTTCTGGAAAAGAGTTGTAAGTTATACCGCGAGCACATTGACGCCCCCGTGGACCGAGTAGCCGAGACCGTACTCCTCGTAGACACGGAAAGCATCTACTACCTGGACCAGAACGAAGAACAGCGAACCCACTGGTTCTACCCCGACACCAAGCGTGCGCTGGACCGTATCGGAGCCCCGTGGGAATGTTACTGCTTCTCCGACCTCCCGAACCTCCCCGACCCGGAGCGCTTCAAGCTCTGGCTCCTTCCGGGCATCTTCGAGCTCACCCCGGAGAAGCGCGCGCTCCTTGACCGCTACGTGCGCCTACCCGGACGGACCGCTGTATATCTCTATGCTCCGGGTATCAGTGACGGCCACACCCTGGACACCGAACGTGTCCTAGAGCTCACCGGTACCCCCTTCGGCACCCCTGGCCTTACGGTCACCACCACCGACGGGCACCGTTCTGCTTACTTCGGCCAGGGCCCCGACCTGACCCCCGCAGTCCTGAAGGAGCTTGCCGCCTCTGCCGGTGTGCATCTGTACAGTGACCATGAGCAGCCGGTCTATGCCAACAGCCGCCTGCTCGCCGTCCATACTGCTGAGGGCGGCGTGCAGCAGGTCCGCCTGCCCCGCCCCAGCCCGGAGGTCCGCGAGCTTTTCTCCGATGCCCTGGTGGCGACGGACTGCACCACCTTCGAATACGAGTTCGCCACGCCCGATACTGCCCTGTTTAGCTGGTGAGGATCACAACATGGATTATCCCGAGAAAGCCGAGCATTTCCTGAGCCACGAGCAACAATTCCATCTGGGCTTCCTCCCCACCGAGCAATCCAGCCCGCTGACCCGAGACCTGGATCAGACCTTCGCCGCCAGCACGGTGGCCGGAATCCAGCAACTCCAGACCGTGGACCGCAACGTGCTCGAAATGGCGCAGCGGGTTCTGGCTTCTCCCGAGTTCGCGGATTTCGTCGCCTGCGGGACCCACACGCTGCAGGAGGGCCACAAGCTAGTCTTCTCCGGCTGCGGGTCTACCGGCCGGCTAAGTATTCTGCTGGAGTCCATGTGGCGTCGCTATTTCCTGGATCACCCCGGCCCCTGGGCCGAGCGCTATGGCGACCGCGTGTTCAGTATCATGACTGGCGGCGATCATGCACTCATTCGCTCTGTGGAGTTCTTCGAGGATTACGCGGAGTTTGGCCGCCAGCAGGTACGCGACCTGGGGATGGAGGCCGGTGATCTACTCGTCGCCATCACCGAGGGTGGCGAGACCTCTTCCGTTCTGGGCACGGTAGACGAGGCGACGCAGTGCGGGGGACGTGCTTTTCTTCTCTTCAACAACCCTGCGCCCTTACTACGCGAGAGACTGGAGCGCTGTCGGCAGGCCCTGGACAACCCCGCCGTCACCGCGCTCGACCTTTTCTGTGGGCCTATGGCCGTCGCCGGTTCCACGCGCATGCAGGCCACTACTGCTGAGCAGTTGGTGGCGGGCGCCGCGCTGGAGGAAATCCTCCGTCGCCTGACCGGAATTGACACGCCTGCGCTGAACTTCGTCGAGCAATTCCGTAGCCTGCTAGACCAGTTGGGAGCGCCCCAGGCTCTCGAGGCCCTCGCTAAGGTCACTGAGTTTGAGGCCGAATTGTATCGCAACGGCGGCCTGATAACTTACTTCGCTGACGATTTCCTGCTGGACATCTTCACCGACACCACCGAGCGCTCCCCCACCTTCATGCTCCCGCCTTTCCGCAAGCTTGATGATGAGACGTCGCCCCAATCCTGGGCCTTTGTCAAGAACCCGCTCTTTCCCACGCCCGAGGCCTGGCGCCGCTGTCTGGCTCGCGCTCCCCGCTGCCTGCCCTGGCAGCCTGAGGACTACAAGCGCATGGGCGCACCCGAAACCATCTACCAGTCCCCGCCCAAACTCAACGAGACCGAGTTGATGAAATTCACCATTGGCAGTGAAGATTCTCCCTGCCGCTACCAAGGGGTAACCAACACAGCGCTGCTGATCGCTGTGGGCCAGTCGCTCCAAGATCCCGAATTTGCCTCTCTGGAGGAGGCTTTCCTCCGCCATACAGAGCCCTACCAGCAGCGCCGCCGTCTCTACATCGGCGCCTCCACTGCCTCCGACGCCGTCGTCGTCCCCTTTCAGACTCCACCCACTCCGCTGCGCCTCCTTGAGCATCTGGCGCTGAAACTGGTGATGAATTCGCTTTCCACGGCCACCATGGCCCTCTTGGGACGCCTCACCGGCAACTGGATGAGCTGGGTCGAGGTGACCAACAAAAAGCTGCTGGACCGGGGCACGCGGCTGGTCGCTGAGCTTTGCGAAGTGGACTACCGCACGGCCTGCCTGGAGATTTTCCGCTCCGTGGAAGAACTCGCCTCCCGCGACCCCCGGGCAGAACGCATATCTCCGGTGCAGCACACCCTTCGCCGCCTGGGACGCTGAGCGCTGGGCCGCTCTGCGTCTACCTTCTCGAGGGTAGCGAAGGCCTTGACTTGCCTTCACGGCCGCTCTAAGGTGAGGAGGTGAACCGCGCCTCAAGCACGGCGCACCTTGTTTTATGGTTCCACCACACTTCTGACCATGACCTCACGCGAAAGAGTCGCCCAGTCGCTGCGACATCAGCCGCCCGACCGCGTCCCGGTGGACTTCTGGTCCACCCGGGAAGCCGACCAACGCCTCCTGGCACACCTTCAGCTCGCAAACCGGGAGGAGCTGCTAACGGCCTTCGGGGTGGACTGCCGCTACATCGCGGGACCGAAGTACACCGGGCCTCCGCTGGAGACTGACGAGGCCGGGAACCAGCGCGACCTGTGGGGCGTCTCGCGCCGGCGCCTGACGCTAGCGGGTCCCGACTGGCAGCAGTCTTACTGGGAGGTCGTCGAATCTCCTTTGGCGCGCTGCGAGACTTCCGCTGAGGTGGCCGCCTATCCCGGCTGGCCCTCTCCCGACTGGTTCGACTATAGCGTGGTGCGGGAGCAGTGCCTCGCTTGTGGCGACGCTTGTCGCGTCTTTGAGGGCGACCGCCTCAACCGCCTGGCCCAACTCAAGCCCGCCATGTACCTGCGCGGCGTGGAGCAGATCCTCGTAGACCTTCGTCTCGCGCCCGACCTCTTCGCCGCTCTTGTGGGGCGCATCCGAGAATTCTGCTTGGAATACCAGCGGCGCACCCTGGAGGCGGCCGAGGGGGAGCTCGACCTCCTGATGACCGGCGACGACTTTGGCACCCAGCACGGGCTGTTCATCTCCGTCGCCGACTGGCGCAGCGCGCTGCGTCCGGGCTTTGAGGCCTTCATCGCTCTGGCACACCAGCACGACGTTCCCGTGATGCACCACACCTGCGGCAGCATCGTCGAGTTGCTGCCGGAGTTCGTTGACTGCGGCCTCGATGTCCTCCAGGGCCTGCAACCCGGCACGCAGGGCATGGACCTGCCCCGCCTGAAGCGTGAATACGGCCGCGACCTGGCCTTTCAGGGCGGCATCGGCATCCAGCACGCGCTGCCCCGAGGCACGCCGGAGGAAGTACGCGAGGAAGCACGCCAGGTCCTGGAGACCATGTCTCCTGGGGGAGGCTACCTCGCCGCGACTAGCCATGCCATACAGGCCGACGTCCCGCCCGAGAACGTCCTGGCGCTAGTCGAGGCTTACCGTGAGTTCGGCGGCTAGAGCTGCCTTGCCTGCTATCCGGTCGACGTGTAGATGCGCACGTTGTCATACCGCGGCTGGCCGTACTGGTAGACGGAGAGGGTGTCCAGCCCCGGCAGCCAGTTGTCGTCCCTGTAGTCGATCAACACCTTCCCATCTGCCATCGCCATGGCCTGAGGCGGCACGAACTGGACCACGACGTGGTGCCACTGCCCCGTCTCCAGCGGCGCCAGGTCTTCCTGCAGTACCAGCTTATCGGCGCGCATCACACGACCTCGCCTCCGCATTCGCGACTGTCTGACCCGCTCTGAGGTATCCCCGGCCTCACAAGTGCTTGAGAAGTTCCGGCAACGCTGTACGCGTGGGCGGGGCAAGATTGACCTCCGCCCGCTCGGCGTGATAAATCGTCGTCAGTTCCTCCAGTGCGGCCTCGACAGTCTCTGAGGCATAGAAGTCATTCCTGACCAGGTCCGCATCGATAATCCCGCGCAGAAGCAGAGTCCTCCAGCGCCAGCTCTGTCGCACTCCTTCAGACAGCCTTTGGTCTGCGGCCTCCAGCAACGCGCAGGCCTCTTCGGCGCCTTCCGGAGCTTCCATCACAAAACGCACCCCGCGCTTGTCATTGCCCGCCACCCGCACTACGCGCCCGCATTCGTCAGAGATCTTGAAGCCTTCAGTGCCCATACCGGGCTCTAGGCCCAGGTCCACGGTGAGGTCAGCCCCCTCGGACACTACCCGTGCACCGGAGCGCTCCTCGATGGTGCGCTGAAGAAGCGCCGCAGCCTTACGGATCAGAGACCCCCCGCCAGGAGGCAGAGCAATCCTGATCTTCCCGGCCATGGTGAATCCTCCCTAACAGGTCCGCGCATCGTTCCTCACTTCAGGAAGACGGACTCCCTACTCCTCCACGGCTGCTTGGTACACGCCCGGGGTTCTGTCGGGACAATCATTCCCGCGCAGCCGAGTAAATCCGGATGTTGTCGAGGTCCGTCGGTCCGGGCCAGTCAAAGAAAGAGATGGTGTCCAGGTCGGGCAGCCACTCCGGATCGCTGTACTCCAGCGCCAATTCTCCGTCCACATACATCTGGGCCTTGGGTGGCACAAACTGCACGATGACGTGATGCCATTTGCCCGTCTCGGGGTAAGGCGCTTTCTCCGAGACCACCACCGGCTTCTCTTCCCGCCAGACTTGATTGGTCTTGGTATCGTGCCAACCAAAAGTCAGGAAGTACCCAAAACCAGCCGTGGTGCCCCACAGCCAGCGTTGCGTGGCCTTCCCCGCAGGACTGAGCCCCACCGCCATCACCCGGCGCTCGTTGCTCTGCATGGGCCGCAGGTCGTACTCCACCCGCACCGGTGGCAGCGTCGGCTTGCGGAAGACCAGTATGGGCCAGTAGCCGTTGACGCGCAGGAAGCCCTCGTCCTCGACGGTCCAGGTGCCCCTATCCTGCTCCCACTCGCTCCCCACCCGTGGCCAGTCGAAGTTGTTTTGATATACCAGTCTCCAGTCCTGACCGGCAGCCAAGGGCAAGCCTTTCCCTTCCGGTGTCGGTCCGTCCGCGGAGCGCAGCGCGCGGACGGCGGGCATCTCCGCTGCCGGCACCTGGGTCAGGTCGCCCGGCCCCACCTCCTCCAGCGGTTCCACCTGCAGCCCCAGTGACCAATCGCTCCCCGCGCTGCAGGCCACACACACCAGGACATTATCGCCGGGCTCCAGCATGGCAGCCTGCGTGCGCCAGCGCCGGGTGCTCTCGATGACCAACCGCCGGTTGACATACACCGAGACCCCCTGCGGTCCCCACACGGTAACCTCCACCGGCATGGCCCGCGCCGCCCGGAGGACAGTCACCCCGTACCCCACCTGCATCTTGCCATCCCCCAGGAGTTCTTTGAGGTTCAGCGTCAGGTCCTTGGAGCTCACCTGCTTCCACTTCAGGGGCCCTGCGGGAGAGTCGTAGGTCGCCCCCAGGTCCAGCCGCTGCGCCGGGCCATGAGTTGTGGTGTCCAGCGGCAGGCCGCTCTCGTTCGGGAAGGGCCCCACCACGCACCACTCCATGACGCGCCCGCTCCCCAACCTGGCCTTCTCGCTGGCCTGCAGTTCCCACTCCGGACCCCGGAACGTGTAGTCCGCCTGCACCGTTTGCAGTCCCCACGTGCCCGGCGGCACCGTCAAGGCGAACTGATGGAACACGCTGGTACCGGGCTTGACTTCCACTGTCTTGACCGGCCCCACAATCTCCCACCCTTCCACCGGCTGCATCTGTGCGCCCACCTCCACGGCTGGCGCCCACGCCGGCAGACCCGAGGTGAGTCGCGCGCCTCCGCTGCCCCCGGCGCCGCTGTACAGCACCTGGTCTAGTTGCGGCGCGTACCAGCTCAGGTCCATCCCCAGCAGAAACCGCGCCAGCGCCGGGGGATGAGGACCGGGCGGAAGGGCCTTCACGGCCTGGTTCACGCAGGCCTGCACCTTCGGCAGCAACTCCGGTGCCGCCAGGGACTCGGCCTGCAGGGAAGCCAGGTCCTGCCGCACGCGCTCCCACGCGGCCGGCGCCCCCTTACCCAACAGATTCGCCGCGGCCTCCAGCCCGATCGCGGCGTGCTCCGCCGGGTGTATCAACATCTTCCCCAGCAGTCCCAGGGGCTTGTCCACCGCTTCGAAGCGGTTATTGCGCAGCACGATACCGCTGGCGTCCACGTCCGTCCCGCCCGCAATGCCGAACCGCGATTCGCGCACGGTGTTCCCCTCTATGATCACGTCGGCCACAGCCCCGAAGATGTTGATGTAGGCATTAGCCTCCAGCCGATTGCCCCGCACCACCTGGGCCCGCAGCAGGGGGCCATTGTATCGGTAGGGCTTCCCCGGCATCCAGGTAACGCGCCCGCTCACCAGGGAAAGTGCCGTATCCCCCGCATTACCCTCCTGCCCCCGGATTCCGTATCCTTCAGTGATGCGGTTGTCCAGCCACTGCACGTACTGGGAGGGCGCCGGTCCGTTGTAGTGCATCCCCCGGCTGATGAATCCTGTGCTGCGCGCCGCCTGGTTCCCCGCCATCACGCAGTTGTAGGCCCCGCCGTACAGCGCCAGGGCCACGCTCCCGTCCGCCATGTCGTTCTCAATCGCCAGCACCTTCCCCGTCGTGGGGGTGACCGCAATCACCGAGGTCTCATCCGGCGGCACCTCCCAGGGACGGTCCACGGTCAGGTGCTGCTCGTCGTGAGCCACCAGTTCGCGGTACTGGCCCCGGCCCGTGCCCTCCATGATCAGGACCTTGGTACGGCCCCACATCCAGTTCATCTTTTCCGCCAGCGTCAGCTCGGTACCCTGGCTCGCCGTGATCTTCCCCAGGTAGCAGCCGCCCCCGCTGTCGGTCGTGTTCAGCTCGCGAAAACCCGTGTAGAGGTTTCTCACCCGGTTGCGGGCGAAGTAGACGTTGTTCCCCCCATAGCCCACGCACACTCCGTACGACTCATTGTCCTCGTAGATGTAGTTGCGGCCGCCCCCCGGAATCCAGCTCTGCCCCGTAGTGCTGTAGACCCGATTGCGGGCCACCACGAGGTTGGAGCCGAACACCTGTATCGGATGCGCGTCGGTGGTCAGATCACAATCGGTCACCTGCATGTTGTCGCCCTTCCGGGAAGGCAGGCTGATACCCCAGGCCGGCGTACCTCCGTACGGCCGCCGCTGGTAGTACTCCTGCTGAGTGGATATGGCCAGGGTACGCTCCATGCGGATGTGCAGCCGCCGCAGCCAGATGTTTCCGGCTCCCTCCTCCTCGCTCACAATCCCCCACATGTGGTTCAGCACGAATATCGAGAGGTCCTGGATGGAAAAGTTGTCCTTCCCTTTCAGCAGGTACTCCGGCGGCTGGGGCATGTCCGCCCACTCCAGCAGTGACAGATTCGCTGCCGCTCCCTGAATCAAGGTGTGCTGCGGAATGTCGAAGGAACCGTGGACGTTGAAGCGTCCCCGCGGCACATAGACGATACCTCCGCCGTTGGCCGCTGCGGCTTCCAGCGCCTGGCGCATCGCCAGGGTGTCGTCATGGTCGTCATCCGCAACCGCGCCGTAGTCGGTCAGGCTGAAGCGTTCCGTCTTCCAGAAGGGGGCATGCGCCGCGATCTTGACCGTCCCCGCCTCGCGCCAGCCCGCCGGCCCCCCGTAGCCGTTGTGTACCCACACCACATACTCTGCCTCGGACAAATTCGAGGGCAGCTCCAGATACAGCGACCAGCACTCCTGCTTCGCCAGCGGGAGGGTCACGTCGGGCTTCCCCGCCGCCCGCAAGACCACCATGGCCTGGTTCTCGAAGCTCAGGCACCGCCCGAAGATGCGCAGCCAGCCACCCGGCGAGGCCTCCGCCCCCACGTCCCCCTGCTGCCACCAGGGCTGCGGGGCGTTCAGGTACTGCCATTTCGAAACCCCGGCCTCCGTCTTGACCCGGCAGGCAAAGATCCCCCCCGGCTCCGTGCCCGGGACGACTGCCTTCACCGAGAGGTCGCTGGCCTGCATGGGCACCACGCTGCTGGCCGGCTTGCCGGGGTCGGCCGGGGCCGCCTGCGGCGCCCCCGCCTTCCCGTCGGCGATCCTCATGAACTCCACAGTTGCGTTCTCCCCGAGGTTAGCCCCCTGGAGCATCACCAGCTCCCCGGGTTTCACGGGGTCGGAGTACCAGAAGACTACCGGGGGCCCCTCTGCGGCCCAGGCCGGCATCAGAGCCGCGCCCACGACCACCATCAAGCCGAAAGCTACTGCAACCACTCGCATACTCATGGATAGTCCCCCTTGTTGTTGACGACCGCACCCTCAGACCGAACCGAGCGCTTACTGTTGGGCGGCCGCGGCTGCTGCGGCGGCCTCCGCTCGCACGCGTAAGGGATGCCCGTCCTGGGCCATCCCCACCATGATCGGCTGCTCCTTACGCCAGGCCTGGTCGGGAGAGACCTGCCCCGGCCAGCGGGGCCCCTGATTCACTGCTGGCTTCAGTTCCGCAACCACGGCCTCCCGCAAGGGCGCCTCTACTGGCTCAATCACGTACCGGCCCCCCCGCTCGGTGGCAAAGGTGACCTCGCGCTCCCCGCTCTCCCAACTCTTCCCTTGCGAGCTGGTGACGCGGAGCTTCCCCTCCCAGGGGTTGATCAGCCTGCACTCCTCCCCCCGCTCGCTCTCAATCACCGCATATCGCACCCGCCCCCTGGTGATCTCGGAGGTCACCATGAAGCCCGGCAGGGCGCGGAGTCGCAGCAGCCCCGACCACTCCCTGGGGAAGGCCGGCCACAGCCGCACCCGTCCGTCGTAAGACTGCAGGCACATCTCGGTCAGCGTGGTCGCGTTGACGCCCGCGGAGTCGAAGCCCGGAGTGGCGGGAACCGCCTTTCCCCAGTAGGCGCCGCCCGGGGTGATCCACCAGCCTTGCGGCCAGCGCTGATTTCCCCCGTGGATCAGCAGCGCTCTCAGCGCCTCGTCTGCCAGTCCCAGGCGCGCGGCCCAGATGCCGGAGGGGTCCCAGCCCACGGGCCACGATTTTCGCATGGTAAAAGTCAGTTTTGCCTGGTGATAATTGGGACTGTCAATCCCCGCCAGATTCCACGGGTACATGATCTCACATTCCGGGACCTCGGAGTTCTTGCGCTCCGTCGCGTCGTGGCTCACGTTCTGGGGCTTGGCATACATGCGATCCACGACCGGCAGATCGGTCTCGGGCGAGTCGGGCCGGAAGACGCAAGGCATATAAGCCCCGGTGTCTGGATCAGTCGGGTAATCGGCCAGGTTATCCAGGAACTCCTGCCAGACGGGAATCAGGTCCGCGTCGCGCCCCAGTCGCTGGCTCTCCCGGAGCAGAATGGGCAGGCAGGCGCGCAGGCCATACAAATCGGGCGCGGCGTCCTGGACCTTCAGCCAGGTCTCGCGCGCGTTCGCCGGGTAGATATGCCATTTGCCATCCTCACCGCGCTTGGCGTACTCCAGGAAGAACTGGACGGCCTCCTTCATGTAGGGGTAGACCTTGTCGCGGAGCAAGGACTCATTGCCGGTGTAGCGGCACCAGTTGTAGAACTCGAAAGCGCTCTCCAGGCCATTGGTCAGGATCAAGAGCTTCAGGGGGGCGCCGCTGCCCAGACCGTTCTGGTCACTGGTCTCCTGAATCTGCAGGCCCCCCATCTTAAAGATGCTGCGCGCGTTCTGGCGGCTGGCCGGCGCCAGGCTGTAGTAAAAGTCAAAGAGCGGCTGGACGAGCTCGGCATGGTTGGCCGCGGGCAGGCACCAGAACAGTTGACGGGTGTTCTGGTACCAGTACATCCCACCCCAGCTACGGTGGTCCTTCTCCAGCACAAACTGGCCTCCGTCGAACTTGGGGCAGTACGGACCGCGGGACTGGCAACCCGCCCAGTACAGGTTCAAGTACCAGAGCTGAGCGAAGTACTCCGCAGTGGCATCCTCCCCGGACAGGTACAGGGCTGACTTCTCCCAGAAGTCGGCCCAGAAACGCTTGTTCTCGCGCAGCAGTTCCTCCCAGCCACGCCGCTGGGCGGCCTCCAGCATGCCCCGGGCGTACGCCAGAGGCTCTCCCTGCTCCTCTCTCACTGCCGGTGCGGCCAGGTAGACCGTATACTCGGCCGGACCGCCGGTGCCCAGGTCGAGGCTTATGGTCAGGTCCTTCTGAGCCTCCACGGTGGCCGGAAGCCCCTCGACTCGGGCCGCCAGAACGGAAGTAGTCGGCAGGGGCAGGCCCGTGATCGGCGGCTTGTCCGGGGACCCGGACCAGCTATCCACGGCTATCAGGCCGTCCTCCCCGGTGAACCGCACGTCCTCCACCCAGTGTGAGAGAGTCAGGCGGCGGCGGACGGGTCCACTCCGGCGGTCGTCCACATGTACCACCAGCAGGTCCTGATCCTGAGCCACAAAGCTGGTGACCCGCACCTCCCCCTGAGGGGTAGTGGCGCGCGTGTAGACCACGCCTTCATACAGGGAGAGCCGCTGTTTGAACTCGGTAGCGTCCTCCAGGAAACCCGGGATATCACTGAGCTGCGCCTCACCGGAGGAACGCTGCGCCGTCACTTGCCCCAGAAAACGCCAGAAACTGCCGTTGTTGAACTTGTAGTACATCCCGCCCTGATTCCACAGCGGCACGCCGAGGTTCCCGTTGCCCAGCGGCAGAGCCTCGAAGGGATAGAGCGCGGGGGTCAGGTAGACCACGTCGTTGTGTCCCACCAGCGCCGGGTAGTCCGCCAGCAGCTTCCCGTCCCGGCAGGCGACGGGGTAGCGGCTCAGGTCAACCGCGGACGTCAGCGAGCGGTTCACTTCGCGGCCGGCATACCGGGCGGCAATCTCTTCCCGGGAGAGGACCCGGCAGTACAGACGCACCTCATCCAGACGGCCACGGAACAGAGCGCCGCCCTGGTTATCGGCGCCCAGACGGAGAGGCAGATCGGTGAGTGACACTTTGCCCCACGGCCCGGGCCCCTGCGCCAGGAGTTCGCCATTGACATAGATCGTTGTCTGCTGATAGCTGGCCACGGTGGCCACGACATGGCTCCATTGGCCCGGCGCGAGCGGAGCCGGAGCCGCTACGGTCGTGCTGGCGGCGCAGCGCAGGAAGTTGGCGGGGTGGAGGTCGAGGCGGTAAGCGCTGTTCTGGCCAGGGGTGCTCTTGTCAATCAGGCGTCCCCCGCTGCCCTCGGGGGGCAGCCAGACCCAGCACTCCAGGGTGAGATCGTCCGTGAAGGCCAGCAGGGGATGATCGGGCGTCTCCAGGTAGCCCTGGCCAGTGAGCTCGGCGGCCCTCCCCACCTTGCCCTCCGCCAGTCTCGCCGTACCCACGACGCTGAGGTCCAGGCCGTGTCCACTGAGGTCGGCGATCTTGCCCTCCTGTACCGACTCGAATCCGTACCAGGCCACCAGCATCGGATCGAGGGGCCTCGCCTGGACGGACCCCAGCACGGGACTGATAGCCGTGAACAGCATTATCCCCAACGTGACCGCTCGGCTTGTCATCTGCACATCCCTCTGTTCCGTTCGCCGTGTCTGTTCCGTCGCGGAGGAGCTAACCAGCACCGATGACTACTTGTAGGGCAACGGCCAAATGCAGTGTACCATTGCTGTCGGTCAAGGCACGGTATAATCCTGCGAATTCCGGGTACGGACTTGACTTTTTCTTCCTTCGGCGGCCGGCGGGCAGGTACAGTCACCACCTGCAGTGAATTCTGTCCGTGGCGTACGGTATCCTTCGGACAGGAGGATTATGCTCAGAATGAGAACTCACGCAGTCTGCATACTGCTCGTGCTTCTGGGGACGAGTCTGGCCTGGCCAGCGTCACTGCAGAAGCTCGCCCTGCACTACGCCGTGAAGGCGGACCCCGCCCCAGTCCTCGACGGCAAGCTGGATGACCCGTGCTGGAAGCTAGCCCCGCCCTTCACGAACTACGTCCGTATCTACGGTGACAACTACCAGGACATTTCTCTACAGGCCGCCTGGGATGATGCGGGGCTGTACCTGGCCATCGTCAACTCGGAGCAGCATCTCGAGCGCCTGAAGGTCAATGTCCGCACCCGCGACGGAGGGATGGTCTGGGACGACGACTCCGCCGAGATATATCTCGACCCCACCGCCACCGCCGCCAGCCTGTTCAAGTTTGACGTGAACTCCATTGGCGTGATCGCTGACTACTGGCAGGTGGACGTGGGCTTCACGGACTATACCTGGAACGCTTCCTCGGCCCGGGCCGCTACGGGACGCACGCCAGACGCCTGGACGATCGAGTTCTTCGTCTCCTGGGCAGACATCAAGAAGACCCCGCAGGCTGGCGACATCTGGATGCTGACGCACCAGCGCTTCTCCTACACCAGCGGGAATGGCTCGCGCACGGCGATGAGTACCAACGGCGGGAGCTTCTATAACCGCCGCTTCGGGTATCTGTACTTCGCGGACGAGGCGCTGCCCCCGCCCCCGGAGGTGGGCGCCAAGTTGCTGAAGCTGGCTGTTCAGCCCTGGGTTATGCCGCTCAATGGGGACTGGCTCTATGGTCAGAATAGCCAGCTCGGCTCACTCTCCACCGAGGCGCTACTCCTCCGTTTCCAGGGCCAAGCGCAACAAGCCCTGAATACAGTTGCCGAGGCCCTCAAGACCGCTCCTGACGCTCGCTCCCAGCAGCAGTTTGACGCGCTCAATAAGCGCTTTGACGATGCCTGCGCGGCAGCGCAGGGGGGAGACATCTTCCCCTCCATGCAGGAGTTCCACAAGATAACCGGCGAGGCGGAGAACCTGCGGGATGAGGTACTCCTGGCCGAGCTACTGAAGTGAAAATGTGCACTAGACCCTCTGGAGGCTCAAGAATGAAAAGGCTACTACTTGCGGCTTGCCTGGTCGTGCTGTCCACCACCGCTTTCGCCCAGCAGATGGACGGAGACCGTCTGAACAATCTGACCGCGGGTTATGTGACCCCTCACCTGGACTGGGCGGAGAAGCTACCCCAGGGCCAACTCAAGGTCCTGTACGTGGTCTCCCTGTACCAGGGCCGCATGGTCGTCGAAGCGGCCCAGCGGGCAGACGTATCCCTGGACGCGATCACCACCAGCCTGCGCGGTCTCAATCTGGGGATCACGGCTGACAACGACGGCTATTACGGCAATCTCTATGAGGGTACCAGCGACACCGCCAAGGCGGAAGCCCTGATGCGCTACCTGGACACGCCGCACGAGGTCATCGCCATTGCCGGCCCCCAGTTCTCGGCGATTCCCGCGCGGTGCAAGCTCAAGATGCTCCAGCAGGTCAAGGCGGGCGCCGGGCTGGTGCTGTTCAATGTGCGTGGCGGGTCCGAGGGCCTGCGCACTATCCTGACCAAAGAGGCCGCCCTGCCGAACGTGCAGGCGGAGCTGCTCTCGCTCTCCCCCGTGCGGCAGGGCCTCTTACCCCCGACGATCTATGCCTTCGGCGAGGGACGGATCGTGATCGCAAATCACGGCCTCTCCTCCGCCCCGTTTGAATATCGCTCCCCACGCTGGTGGGCACAACACGAGAATTCCCAGGCTCTCCTGGTGCGGCTTCTGCTCCGGGCCGCGGGACGCGAGCCCGACGTGAGGATCGCTTGCCCTCAGCTCGAGGGCAACCCGACCCTCCCGCGCGAAGAGCAGCGGATGCGCATTGAGTTGCTCGCCGACCAGGGAGGACAACTCGACCTCCGCTTGCGTGATGAATGGAACAAGGTCCTGCACACCACCTCCCTGCCCTTCACCGGCACGGGAGCCGTGGAATACTCTCTCCCCAAACTTCCGGGCGGGCAATACTACCTGGATCTGATGGCTCGCCAGGGCGATGTTACCGCCAACTTTGGCTTCTATCCTTTCCGGGTGGATGCCGGCGTCACTGCAGAGTTGACCAACGTCGACGATGCCGTTGAGGATTTTGACCCACTACGGGCCACGCTCAAGCTCAGCCAGCCGGTCCCCGGTGGCGTGGCACGTGTCAGCCTGATTGACTCCCCCTACGAGCGCGTCTGGTATGTGCGTGACTTCCCACTCGCCGCGGGTGCGGAGACGCCGCTGGAAATCCGCGATTACTTCATGCCCACGCTGGCCGCTTTCCTCCGTGTGGAGGTGCGCCAGGGTGAGGAGACGCTGTGCTGGGCGGATACCACCTATTTCTTCCCCTATTACAGCCAGCATCTTTCCACCTTCACCCAGGGCGCCTGGGAGTTCAACCCCGGTGCCCAGGACCTGCTGCGCAACTTGGCCGAGTACGATGACCTGGGCTCTGACGGGACCTTCAACCGCATTGACGGCGACCGGCCGTCGGTGCAGCACTGGATGCTGCTCAACCAGCGCATCTCGTCTATCACGCTCACCCTGGGGCCCAGGGAAGTCGGCAAGGAAGGAGAGTGGCCCTTCACGGCTGGGCAGTGGCTCAAACCCCATATGACCGAGCAGGAATGGGAGCTGGTCAGTTCCACCAAGTCCTACTCGCCCGGCAATCCCGATCGCACCCGTCTGGATACTATCACCACTATCGCAGCCTGCCGGAACAAGCGCCTGGATCGCTATCCGCTGGCCTTCTACAGCCTGGGCAATGAGTTGGGCGTCAACTACGACGGCGGGTTCACGCCCGAGGATGACCGCGCCTACCGCGCCATGCTCCAGGAGCAGTACGGTAACATCGCCACGCTCAATGCCGCCTGGGGACGCGATTACGCTAACTTCGAGGCGGTACCACATCTGAAGCTCGCCGAGGCTCACCAGCAGAAGCTCTACCCGGAGTGGCTGGCCCACCGGCGCTTTGTCAACAACATGAATACAGAACGCGCTGCGACCATGGCTGCAGCCATCAAAACGCAAGACCCCTATGCCCGTATCGGCGCCGACGGTACCTGGGAACGCAACCCGGGCTTCAACATGGAGGACATTCTGGCGCTTGAGGACATCGGCTACTGGGGGCTGTACAGCCGTCTGCCCGAGGCGGAGGTGCTGCGCAGCCTGCGCCCGGACCTCCTGGCGAGCGTCATCTGGGGCTGGATCATGCCCATTGAAGCCTACCCCGAGGCTCCCTGGTTCAATCTGCTGATTGGATCGGCCAAGAACGCGGATTGGTTCATCTCCGGTCCGGGGCAGCCCGGAGGCGGCCAACTCGCCGCCGATTATCGGCCTCTCCTTTCCCAGATACCGCAGGAGATGGAGAAACTGCGCAGCGGCCCTGCCCAGCTACTGATCACCACGCCTCTCAAGCAGGACGGCCTGGCACTCTGGCAAAGCTACAACTGCAATCTGGCCAACCAGCTCGGTGATCCGCGCTACATCCAGACCACGGACTCCCTGATGCCGCTCATTACCTGCGCCTATCAGCAGGGTATCAACTTTGACTTCGTGGCCTGGCGGACCATGGCGGACCAGCTTTCCAAGTATAAAGTGCTGTTCTTGTGTGGGACCTCCGCCATCAGCGCCTACGAGCGCGAGCAGTTCCTCAACTACGTTCGCCAGGGCGGCCTGATCATCGCCGACCTCAACCCGGGCGTAATGAACGATTCCTATGGCCCCGTGGCCGGCGGTGTGCTGCCGGAGCTCTTTGGCGAATTCCCCGCCGAGCTGCCGGAGCCTGTCTCGGCCCCGCTCCAGGTGGACGCGGAACTCAACGGCCGCCGCCTGCAGCTCACCTCAGAAGCTTCCATGACCCCTGGTCTACCGCCCTTCACCGTCCGCAAGTACGGGCAGGGACAAGCCGTGCTGCTCAACTTCACTCTGGCCACCGCGCGGCTGGACGCGCCGGAGCAGTTCGACCGCTTCCTGCTGGAGCTGCTGGCGGCCTGCGGCGTCACCCCCACCGTCAAGACCGAGGCCCTGCCGCCGGAGAGCATTGTGCGTCTGCGGCAGGGAGAGGGTTTTGACCTCGTCGGTCTCACTAATCGTCGCCTGGCCAACCGGGGTCACGACGGCGACGAGGTCACGCTCACCTTCCCGGAGAGCGGCTACTTGTACGAGGTCAATAAGGGCTTCGTCGGCAAGCAGAACAGCGTCAAGTTCCGCTTTGCCCCACCCTTTAAGCTCTTCACCCGCTTCGCCACCGAGCAGACGGCCCCCCCGCTCAGGCTCTCGGCGAACACTGCCACACCTGGCACCCCGGTCCGAATTGACCTCAGTCCCTTCGCCGCTGGTCGGGTACTCTGGTTGCAGATCGCGGATCCTGAGGGGCAACGGGTATGGAAGCACAGTGAGACGGTCCGGCATGAGGTGATCGAGGTGAATCCACGCCAGAGAACCTGGCCTCTCCACTTCGCCTACAATGCACCCCGAGGGACGTATACTCTCACGCTTACCGACGTCGCGACGGGCCTCTCCAGCCAGGCCAAGATGGAGCTGAAATGAGATCCCCACTAACGGTATTCGTTCTACTCCTGGCCCCCGCGGCCGTGTGGCCGGGCGCCTTGCGTCCGGTAATCACTCCGGGTGTCAACTGGACGGGCGTGCTCTGCGACCGGATCTCGATTGTGTCCCCCCAACGAGGCCTCAGCCTCCAGGCCTACCGGCGGCAAGACGACGGGCGCTTCCACTCTATGCGTGTTAACGTGGGCGCCGGCAGCCGTCTGGACCTGCTCGCCCCCGGCTTCACCCGCGCCTCCCTCAACAGCCTGGAAGCCGCCTGGGCGGAGGACCGCCCGGACGGCGCTTCCCTGGCTGGGATCTTCTCCACCCTGGCCACCAAGGAAGGGCAGGCCGTAGGCCATTTCTTCCTGCGGACAGCTCAGCTGAAGCAACACCCCGGCTGGGTGTTCATCCGTCTGCGCGCCGCCCCCTTTACGGAGGCTGGCCCCCTCTCCCCCAACACCCCCGGCCTGCTATCCGGCTTCTACCTCAGTCTTCACATGCAGCCGCAAGTCTTGTCCCAGCCTGCGCGCCATATGTTCCTGGCCTGGCCCGGGGGTGTGGTCCGCGGTGGCGATCAGCCTCCCTGGGCAGGCCAGAAGCCTCCCTCCAATGCGTTGGCTCTCTTCGCTCGCGGCCAAGGCGAGGAGCTGCAGAGCGACTTTCTGCTCCTTGACCCTCAGACCACCGCCGTGACCCTTCAGCGCTGGAATCTGGGCGATGGTTCCTCCACCCTACATCTGGGCTTTGCTCCCACTACCGAGTTCGTATTTGCCATCGGCACGGTCACGGGAGAACATGGGGAGAAAATCGTGGTTCCGCGCTTCCTGGACCAGGAACAGGAAGCCATGCTGGAGGTCCTGCGCACCCTGGACTGGGAAGTCACGGTTGATCTGGCTCCCTTGCGCAAGGACCTCGCCGAGGCGGCTGCAAATCTGAAACTGGCGCCTGGGGCCGAGCTACAGGCTCAGTATGACGAACTCGCTGCCGCTATGGAGACTCTGCAACCTGAGGATCCAGACCGGGCCGCTGCTCTAGAGCCCGCCGTAAAGGCCCTGGCCGAGGAGACGGCGGTGAAGGCGCTGGACGCGCTGCTCGCCGCCCAGTGAAAGGCTCTGCCGCACTCTCTGGACTTAACGCTGTTCGACCCTCTCCACGCTGACCCGGATCGGGTGCAGGTAGGCCGCGTTCTGACCCGCCACCGTTTCCAGGTTCTCACCTTCCAGGACCTGGAAACGGAAGGGCCGAATGATCCTCCGGGGCGGCACCTCGTCGAGCGAATAATGCACGTAGAAGCACGCGCCATAGTTCCGGTTCCCGAAAGAAGCCCCCTTGAACAAAGTAGAGCGCAACTGGTTCACCCAGGGGACACCGAAGATCGCAAAGCCGGTACGCGTCGTCGGGTCATACTGCCCGATCAAGCCCTCGCGATTACCCCCCAGGGCGGCATGGTCAGCCAGCTTGCCCTCCACCAGCTTCTCGTTGAGAACGCTCAGTTCAGTCTGCCTGCGCTGCCCGCCTTCCTGGTAGTAGACCACCTGATCCGGCTGTAGCCCCTGTCGGCCGATATCCGCCACGATATAGTGCCACAGCTCTTTGAAGGGCTTGGCCTTAGCGGAGTCGTAGTCCACGGTGATAGTCAGGTCTATCGCCCGCGAGCCGGCAGCCAGCGTGTACAGGTGCGTCCGGCGCGCGTTCTTCAGTTCTCCGTCCCACGCCCAGTTGGCGGTCCAGTGCCAGTCAAGGTCTACCGGCTCAAACTTCACGCTCGCCACCAGCCGCACCGGTCCCTGGCAGACTAACGTCGGACGCTCGGGGGTGGCCGGCCAAACGCGCGGCGGCAGGCCACTGTTCGGATCGTAGAACCGAAACAGATTCATATCGCCCTTCCTGAGATAGGAAATGGCTCCCGGATGGTAGGTCTTCCACTTGTCCTTGTCCCCCTCCAGCGTCTCCACGCCTGAAATCCCGACCTCCAGAGCAGTGTTCTGGAGCAGCAAGTGATAGGGCTTCTGCGCCGACATGGCCGGGTTCTCTTCCCAGACCAAGTCAGTCTCTACCTGCGCACGGCCCTGGGGCTGAGTGCTCAGATACAGCCAATACTGGGCGTTGCTCTCTCCTGCCAGCGAGGCCTGGAAGCAGACCTCGTCATCGGTGTCCAGAACGTGGTTCGGCTCGGCCACGTACTCCCCCGTGCCGTCTTTCTCATCCACCTGGGTCGGCAGGGCGGTCCCTGCGTGCACCATCTGCAGAGAGCGCGTGTCCAGCCGCGCGCCAGGCAGGCGGTCCAGGATTTGCCGGCCTGGAATGACCACCAGTTCCTGCTCCCTCTTCACCCCTTGTGTCTCCTGGAGAACCAGCAGCAGCCGCGTTTCGCCGGACTGCTCCCCCCAAGGCACGGAAGCCTGCGCACGGGCCGCAACCGCTACCGGAGCCGGAGTGGCCCCCGGCGAGTTGCGCACGCACCGGAAACCGATAGTTGCCAAGCTGGTGTCCGGAGGAGCACTGACCCGGCTCACACAGCGTACCCCCAAATCGTCTGAGCTCCAGCCACCTCCTCGCAGGGCCGGGGAGGCTCCCTCAGACACCGGCTGGCACCATTCCCAGACGTTCCCCGCCAGGTCGCTGATGCCAAAGGGGCTGGCATATTTCTCTGGATAGCTCCCCACCGGCGCGGCGTACTCATACCCATCACCCTTCGCCAGTCCCGGATCAGTGCTGCGGTCCACCTCATAGCCCCCCGCATTGCAGCGGAACTCGCCCCCTGCGCGCAACTCCTCTGCTCCCCAGGGGTAGAGCCGTCCGTCCGTGCCCCGCGCCGCATACTCCCACTCGGTCTCCGTCGGCAGGCGGTAGCCATTTTTGCTGAAGTCGCATCCACCCGTGGTCTCGTCGTAGCACGGCTGCAACCCCTCTTGCCGACTGCGCCAGTTGCAGAAACGGAGGGCCTCGTTCCACGAGACCTGAACGACCGGGAAGTTATCGCCTGGCGAATGCTGGTCCCGCAGCTTACGGTGCTCAGGGTCAAAACGCTCGTACAGGCTGTTCGTGATTTCGAACCTATCCATCACGAAAGCGGCAATCTTTACCGGAGTCCCCGAGGCCCTCTCGATCTCCGCTGCTCCGGGCACATATTCTCCCGCACCCACCGGCAGCCCCCGGTTCAGCATCTCCACCGCGCTGACCCCACTCACACCACTCGCGCGCAACACGGCTACCATGAACGGCTCCAAGGTGAGCGTTGTCTCTTTGGCGTCCAGAAGACGCCCGGTCACCAGATTCTGCACCGCTCGCGCCTCCCCGGAGAAGCGAATCGCCACCTCCCGTGGAAGGTCGGTTCGATTCACCAGGTAGAATACCAGCTCCCGCCCTCGTTCGGCGCTCCAGCAGGCGACGGGTTCTGCAGGGGCACTGATGCGCAGATACTCCAGTTCAGGGATA
>LSQX01269682.1_pt2 | contig 33866 bp, 39 predicted proteins | sample 654561 | NCBI WGS metagenome assembly LSQX01 (sample SAMN04489861, study PRJNA283612) | anaerobic digester metagenome | isolation source: 4 biogas reactors fed with cattle manure at either 37C or 55C with and... | place: Denmark: Kongens Lyngby | collected 2014 | reverse complement strand
CACTGTTCAGTTTTCAAGGACCAGTTCGCCGCTCTTTTCAAGCGGCGAGTTCTAATATACCAAATCAAAGTTTCTTTGTCAATACCCTTTTTTATAAATTATTTTCGGATTTCAGGTTGTTCATATATGGTAATTATGGATATTGACCTCCGTGTCCGGGTCTTGCCCGGACAGCTTTTGTAGTTTAGCACATATACATCACTTTGTCAACGAAGTAAATTCTGGAAAAATCATTTCCTGATGTATTAAATACAAATCTACGATTTTATGCTGGAAGCCAACTTCTGAAGATCGATAAGATGCTGCTTTTCCTCTCTTAGCAGCCTGCGGAAAGCGTCTTTGGCTTCAGGCAGTTTTGAGGATATTACCAGCTGGGTATACAAGAGAATTGAATCTTTCTCAGTTTGTATACCGAATTTTAAAACATCGCCAACACCCGTGAGTTCTTCAATAATCCTGTCCTGTTCATCTTCACTTGGGAAAAGAAGGCTGCTGGCAATTGCGCTAAAATAGGCCGATACATCCTGGTCAAACAGATAATCGTCGCTAAACTGCTCCTTTTGATTTAAAAACTCGTTATACAATTTTTGAAATGTGTCCCTGTGCTCAGTTTCATCATCAGCCAGTTTGATCAAAAGGGATTTTGCAGAGGGATCATCCACCCTTTCTGCAGACAGACGGTAAAATCTTTCGCCTCTTTCTTCAATAAGAATAGCGAGTTTAAAAGCTTCCAGATCATTTAAAATCCTATTTTCCATAATAGAACCCCCCATCAGATTTCCCCTTGCAACTAAGTAACCAAGTTTTCACCTGTCACCATTATTATAGCACAGCATTGCCGCCTGTCTATAAATCATCAACCGTACAACTTTACTTTTAGAAATTGGCTTTTATGAAAAAAACATTTTACAACAACTGCTGTAGCTTCTCCTGTTAACTTTCCTGGGATTTTTTATCCTCACTAACCGGCTGAGAATTACCTTCTTCCTCCGATGTTTGTTTGGGCGATGTTTGTGCGGGATCCTCGGACTGCTTTTCAGCATTTTCAACGTTTTCCGATTGAGGTTCCGCTGTGGTTTCAGCCTTTGCCCCGCCGGCTTTAATTTCCTCTACCTGGCGTTTTAACTCCTCAATCCTCTCTCTGCGGTCGTCAATCTGCCTGCACAGGTTGTAAATAGCGTTGATTGAACTGTTTTCCTTGCTGTAAGCCTCATACACCGCTTCCCCGATCTTGCCGTACAGCTTTCTTATATTATCCTCTTCTCTATATATTTCATAATTAAGCTTTCCCAGTCCTACCAGTTCTTCTGATTTTTCACCGACCCTTTTTATGGTTTCGGTGAATTTCCTGCTCAATTCATCAAGAAAAGCCATTCTTATCCTCCTTTTTCAATTAATGCTTTAAACTGTTATCACCGGATTTATTGATTATTGTTCCACATTTTTATTCTATTAACCCATTCTGTTTTACAGGCATATATTTCATTCATTGCCGTTAATATTTTGTATGGCATTTTGAATTTCCTGTATAACCCGGGCATCCGTTTCAGTTTTTAAAGCTTCTATTAAAGCATCTCTGCCGGACTGACCGCCAATCTTACCCAGCGCCCAGGCGCTGTGTCCTCTGATAGGAGGATAGGAATGCTTTAATGTTTCAACCAAAAGCGGGATATATTCCGGATCCCCGCTGTTCCCCGCAATAATTACAGCGGCAGACAGAACCCGTTGACTCCGTGCATAGTTTTTCCCTATCAGACTTGCCATATGTTTAAGACTTATTCTGTCATTTTCGCACCATTCTTTTAAAATTGAAAAAATATTGAAAGCCTGTATTTCATCACCGGGCGGCGGCTGAGCCTGAAGTATTCCCTGTCTGTTCCTTGGACATACCTTCTGACATATTTCACAGCCTAAAAAACTATTCTGCAGTTTTTCTCTCATATCCATGGGTACAGAACCCGAAGTCAGCATAAAGTTTCTTAAGCAGCGCCCCGGCAGTACGGCACCTTCATCGGAAATAGCATTGGTGGGACAGGCCTTAACACACAAGGTGCAGTTTCCGCATAAGGACTTCAGTTGAGGCCGGTTATCCAAAGGAAGGGGTGCATTGGTCAGTATGAGATACAGAATCACCCATGAACCGTATTCCTGAGTATATATAACACCGTTCCTGCCGAACCACCCCAGGCCGGATCTGTAAGCTGCGGCCTTTGATGGCAGCGGAGGTTCTACAATAACGTCATAACCTTCTTTGACAATAACCTCTGCTAGTTGACCGGCAGCTTTCCTACCACGGGGATACTCTCTGTAGTAGGCTGAATATACGCCTGTTCCCGGGGGAAAATCATCGGAATATGGCGTATAAGGATAGACAGCTACTACAATAGCTTTTGCATCGGCCATAACATCCCGGGGGTTAAATGTAATCCTGTCCCGGATCTTTCCGGCTTCCGGATCCAGAACCATGCGTTTCTCCAGGGCTTTATGCCACATCTCAAACGGCTGGACACCGGTTATTCCTACAAGCGGAAATCCCAGTTCCTTTCCCCGTTTAACAAGCCTGGATTTAAGAGCAAGCATATTCTCCGTCATATTCATCATCTGTTGGGGTTATAAAGCCCCACCTTTCTATACACCTTATTAAGGGTTCTGTAAGCTATCCTTGCAGCCCGTTCGGCACCCTGTTTCATTAACTCGTTCAAATAATCTTTATTCTTCATCAAATCATTATATCGCTGCTGAATAGGATTCAATGCTTCCACAACAGCTTCTCCGACAGCCTTTTTAAAATCACCGTATCCTTTGCCATCAAACTCCTGCTCAATTTCCTCAAAGGTCTTTCCGGTGACAGCTGCATATATGTTCATGAGGTTGCTTATCCCGGGCTTGTTCTCCTCATCGTACCTGACCTGTGTTTCCGAATCGGTAATCGCCCTTCTGAACTTTCTCATAATTACATCGGGAGTATCAAGCATAGAAATAAATGCGTTTTCATTTTCATCGGACTTGGACATCTTCTTTGCAGGTTCCTGTAAACTCATTATCCTTGCAGCCACCTTCGGAATATAAGGCTCGGGAACTACAAATACATCCCCGTACAGACCGTTAAACCTTTGAGCAATATCCCTGGTAATCTCAAGGTGCTGTTTCTGGTCGGCCCCTACCGGAACAAGGTGAGCCTGATAAAGAAGTATATCAGCAGCCATGAGTACGGGATATGTAAACAGACCGGCATTTATATTATCACTATGTTTTCTGGATTTTTCCTTAAACTGAGTCATCCTGCTTAACTCGCCCATATAGGTATAACAATTCAAAATCCATGCCAGCTCGGCATGAGCACTTACATGGGACTGAACAAATATGGTGTTCTTATCCGGATCCAATCCGCATGCCAGATATAAAGCAAACACTGACAGGCTCCTTTGACGCAACTCCTTAGGATCCTGCCTTACCGTCAGCGCGTGAAGATCCACTATACAGTAAAATGAGTCGTACTCATCCTGTAGTTCAACCCAGTTTTTTATAGCACCAAGATAATTGCCTATGGTCAAGTGCCCCGACGGTTGTACGCCGCTAAAAATTCTCTTCTTTCCTTCCATTTTTTCCTCATCCTCCAGCTTTTTATTTGTTTCGATGTATGTAACCCATCGCTATTATCTGAACCAATACCTGATACAGCAACGATAATACCATATTTTTACTATTAATTAAAGTCCTGATTCAAATACTGCTTTAGCTTATGCAAATCTTCCATATATGTTTCTTTCAACTGAGGCCGGTAGATGATGCTTGCCGGATGATACAGCGGAAACAGGACCATATTAAGCTCCTCAATCCCTACCGATATATTAAGAGGTTTTCCATGTACCTGACCTATCGTTATCTTATTGTCATCAGTTAACACCCTTAGCGGTATGTTGCCCAAACTTACAACAAATGAAGGCCGGATTATTGTCAGTTCTTTATACAGCACGGTCCGGTTAAGATCGATCTCTTCCCTGTTGGGAGGACGGTTGGACGTACGTCCGGTATCGGGATCTACTTTAACAGGTCTGAATTTAACCGCATTGGTAATATAGATATCCTCCCGCTTTATATCCAGTATTCTTAAAAATTCATCAAGATTCTTTCCAGCCTTGCCTACAAAGGGCCTTTGCTGCACTACTTCCTGCTGACCGGGCGCTTCACCCACCAGCACCAGGGAAGCATAAGGATTCCCCTCACCGAAAACCATAATCTTTTCCTGATTCCTGTATACCTTTTTAAAAAATTGAGCGCTTTCCTGCTTTAATTTCTGCAGCTGTTTTGCTTTATCTCGTCTTAGCACCGGCTATCTTCCTTTTAAATTATTCATTATCCGGGTTATTAACATTATTTTCCCCGGCTGATTCTGCGGATTTATACCATATTTCCGGCTTGGGGCCCAGCTCGTTTATCTTATCCCTTATCATCTTAAAATCCTCCCAGGCTTCATATTTTTTGGCGGGATCTCTTAGCAGTGCAGCGGGATGGTAGGTTGCCATTATCCAGTAGCCTTTCCGTTCAAACCACTGCCCGCGTATCCTGGTTATGCCGACTTTCCTGTCGATGACATACCGTACGGCGGTGGCACCTAAACACACTATAATCCTCGGCCGCACCAGATAAACCTGCCTTCTTAAATACGGCAGACAGGCTTCAGCCTCAATCTCCATCGGCACCCTGTTGCCCGGGGGACGGCATTTGACTATGTTGGCTATATAGACGTCCTGTCTTTTTTGTCCAATAGCCTCGATCATCTTGTCAAGCAGCTGACCAGCCCTTCCCACAAACGGCCTCCCGCTTAAATCTTCGTCATGCCCGGGTCCTTCACCGATAAACATTAAATCTGCATCCCGATTCCCTTCCCCCGGTACGCTGCGGGTCCTGGTCCTGCACAGCTGGCATTTGTTGCAGGTCATAACAGCGTGGATTAGCTGGTCCCAAAGCTTGTTAACATCCATAATAACAGGCCCCTTTGCCCAATTAATGTCAATATGACGGAATTTATTTATGGTATTGGTGAATAATTTATCCTATGTCCGATCTTATATAGTATTCATTATAATACACTATTTTACCCAAATTCAACCGCATTTCAAATTATACCTTAAATTTGGTGTTATACTTATACTTTCCGGTAAGAAATGCTGTCTGTTACTCTTTTCATTTTTCAACAAAACAGTTGGCCCTGCCACCGAAATATAAAGCTGCCTTAGTATAAAAACATATTTTGCAGGCAAATAGAAGCACATAATCTGTTGAAGCACACCAAACCGGGTTTTGTGTCAAATAATGTCTGATAATTGTGTAACAATCAAATGTGAAATTTATAACAATTTAAATGTTAATTGTCAAAAAATTTACAATTTTATAATCGAAAAAATGTTTTCATTTCAATTGTAATGCTGTATAATAAACCCACAGGCAATACCGCGTAATCCGGCCTGTATCAACCTTTCAATGAAGGGAGAGTTTTGAATGCACAAGTATGATTCCGTTTGCGCACTATGCAATTATACCATTAAAATTGAAGCTCAACATAAGGATATGAATGAAGTTGAATTAAAAATTTCATCTGAGTGTCCCAATCTCCGTAAGTTTATAAATACCCCGATTCATATTGATGCTATCAATGAGGTAATAAACCCGAAAGATAACTCACGGTTCTACCAATTGTTAAAACAGCACCACAGTCACATAGACAGGTGTACAGCCTATGACAGTCTATTAGACTGCCTGGGTAAAAGCCTTGGCCGTTATTATGAACTGGCATAAGCTTATCCGTCCTCACAACTTCAACCAACAAACCCAATAAAAAAGCACGTATGAGAAAAACCCGTTCCCCCATACGTGCCCTTTTTTTGTTTCCGGTTTTATGCTTCTCCGCAAAGCTCCAGAAGCCGGTTCCATCTGCGGTCAACTTCCTGTTGAAGCTCTTCCAAGAGACCTTCATTTTCTTTTCTAAACAGATGACGGAACCGTCCCTGAGGTTTCAAATAGTCCGCAACGGGAAGCTTCTTTCTCGGTTTGTAGTTCAGGATAAACTTACCTTCCACAACTTCATAAAGAGGCCATACACAGCTGTCTATAGCCAGCCGCACTATTTCCATAAGTTGTGGTGTATTGTATCTCCAACCACGGGGACAAGGTGCCATTACATTCAGGAAAGCCGGCCCCGGGGTATAGATGGCTTTTTCGGCCTTCTCGTAAAGATCCTTCATGTTTCTGAAAGGAGCTGACTGTGCCACATATGGAATATTATGTGCAGCCATTACCATAGTCAAATCCTTTTTAAACTGAACCTTGCCCGGTATCTCACTCCCTGCCGGAGAAGTAGTTGTATCAGCATACTTCGGAGTGGATGAAGATCTTTGAATACCGGTGTTCATGTAAGCCTCGTTGTCGTAGCACACATAAACCATATCATGGCCTCTCTCCATAGCTCCCGAAAGAGACTGGAATCCTATATCATAGGTACCGCCGTCGCCACCAAAAGTGATAAACTTGGTAGTACCTTTAATCTTCCCAACCTTGGCCATAGCACGATATGCTGCCTCAGCCCCTGAAACGGTAGCTGCAGCGTTTTCAAATGCACTGTGGATAAAGGAATCCTTCCATGCCGTGTAAGGATATATGCATGTTGAAACTTCCAGACATCCTGTGGCCGAACCAATAACTGCATGATCTTCAGGTTTCAGAGCTCTCAGCACGGTACGTACTACTATCGGAGCTCCACAACCGGCACACATCCTGTGACCACCTGTGAGACGATCCGGTTTAGCTGTTAAAGTTTTCAAATTATATGCTGCCATCTCCTTCACCTCCTATTCCCTTATACCCAAGTAATTGAAAATAGATTTTACCTGGCCGGTCCTGGCTATCTCCAAAAGCTCCTGATATACAAGCTTGATTTCATCAGTACGTACATCCCGTCCGCCCAGACCGTATATATAGTTTATGGCCTTTGTGTCTTTTGCATAATCAAACATGGCGCTTCTTATCTCTGCAAACAACGGACCTCCGGCAGCTGAGAAACTGTCTGCCTTGTCCATGATAGCTACCGCTTTCAAGCCTGACAGAGCTTTACCAATTTCCTCAAAGGGGAATGGACGGAATACTCTGGGTTTGATTAAACCGGCTTTTACGCCCTGTTCACGCAGTTCGTCCACAACGGTTTTAGCGGTACCTGCAGTAGAGTTCATTACAACTACGGCTATTTCAGCATCGTCCATACGGTATTCCTCAAAGAAACCGTATTTCCTGCCGGTTAGCTTTTCAAACTCCTCTGCAACTTCTAAAATAACCCTTTTAGCATTCTTCATAGATTCAGCTTGCGCTCTCTTGTGTTCAAAATAATAAGCCGGCATATCCAATGGACCTATCGCAATAGGATTGTCCTTGTTCAAGAGATGGTATGCAGGTTTGTATTCACCAACAAATGCTTTGACCTTTTCATCTTCGATAAGTTCTATATTCTCAACTGCATGGCTGGTGATAAAACCGTCAAAACACACCATTACCGGCAGTTGTACATCCTTATGCTCTGCAATCCGGACAGCCTGGATTAAGTTGTCATAAGCCTCCTGATTGTCTTCGCAGTACAACTGAATCCAGCCGGAATCCCTTGCTCCCATACTATCACTGTGATCGTTGTGAATATTGATGGGACCTGACAAAGCACGGTTTATAACAGACATAACTATAGGCAATTGCAGCGAAGCAGCGATATACAGCATTTCCCACATCAACGCCAGACCCTGGGATGAAGTAGCTGTCATGGTCCTGGCTCCGGCAGCTTCTGCCCCTATACAGGCACTCATGGCACTGTGCTCAGATTCAACAGCTACAAATTCGGTGTGTACCTGCCCATTGGCGACAAATTGAGAAAAATACTGGGGCACCTCTGTAGATGGAGTTATAGGAAAGGCTGCCACAACATCAGGATCTATCTGCCGCATTGCTACAGCTACAGCTTCATTTCCACTTAACTTATCCTTGATCGCCATTCTCGTTTCCCTCCCTCACTTATTCTTCCTCTACAAAATCAATGGCTTTAAAGGGACAGACTTCTACGCAAATCCCACAGCCTTTGCAGTGATCGAAATCAAAATCTTTCCTCTTTCCATCCTCAACCGGAATGGCCGTGTCGGGGCATACAGGCCAGCACAACAAACACTGCTTGCATTTACCTTCCAACCATACAGGTCTCATGGAACGCCAGTCACCGGTCTTAAACTCCTCGGCATTTCCGGCATCCAGTATATTGCCACCTCTCGGCATCTCTTTCCAGGTCGATTCCTCAGATACATTCATTTTTTTCTCCTTGCTCATAGCCCCTTCACCTCCTGCATTGCCCTCTTAAGAGCTCTCATATTCCCATCTATAACCTGGGGTTTTGTGGCAAACTTGTGCTTGAATGATTTTTCCATAGCTTCAACAAAAACATCTTCATCCATCAAATTGGCAATCTTAACAACTGCTCCTAACATAGGTACATTGGGGAAATATCGTCCCAGTTCCTCAACAGATATGGTTCGCGCATCGATGGTGTATATTCTGCCCTCGTAACCCTTAAGAAGCGGTCTTATCTCTTCAGGATCCTTGGATGAATTTATAACAACCGCGCCACCCTCTTTTAATCCTGCAAGTACATCTACCGACGCAATGAGAGTCTCATCAACCACAACAACATAATCAGGCTCATATATATTGGAATGAATGGTGATCTTCTCATCACTGATTCGGTTATAAGCTGTGATGGGTGCACCCATCCGCTCCGGACCATACTCCGGGAACCCCTGGATATACTTCCCAGTGTCAAAAGCAGCTTCGGCAAGTAAAAGCGATGCAGTCTTTGCACCTTGTCCACCCCTGCCGTGCCAGCGGATTTCAACCATTTTGGCCATACAAAAGATTTCCTCCCTTCATATTGCTTGTTATATTTTGAAATAAAAAAGGATAAGCGGTTTCTGTATTAGTACAAACTCCTACAAGGAATGTTGTATTATAACAGATATACGGGCGCCACTATAACAGTTTGCCAAATCCCACTAATATAAAGCTGCGCCGCGTATGAAACACCGACCAAACCCATTATAACAGATGGCACTGTTGCTGTCAATAAATTAATATATCCTGACACCTTTGTTTGCATTCCATAAAAAATAAAATGACACGCATACCACCTATATTATACTATAAGCTGGCATACGTGTCTTCTTTTTTTGGCAAATATTTAATTAATAATTAAATGTTGCCTGCTGAAATATGTTACACAAAAAATAAAAGCAAAATATGAATGTAGTCTATTATTAATGATCACAAAAGTATGAACTGTAACAGCAGGATAAGAATCAGACCCGGAACTCCCAAAAAACCTACAATTAAAGCCGTAACGGGATTAATGGCCACTGTAATGCCGATAAAACCTCCCACCAGGTTCAGTACCCAGAGGATAATACCGCCTATTATCGCGTTATATATAAATTTTAAAATGATCTTAAGAGGTACCAGCAGCAACCATCCTACAGCATATAAAAGCACCAACCCCACAGCATAGGCCAATATCACATCCCACGGAATCGTTCCGAGCATATCAATCACATCCTGCAGCAAATTAACATTCACAGAGCCGGTACAAGTATTGCCTCCATATTCTATAATATGGTGCTGCCTACGGTTTTATGACATCAAAACCCTGTCCGGTACCTACTCCTTTCATCCTGGCCTGTTTTAACATGTACATGTATTTCTTCCTTGCAGCCTCCAGGTTGTAAATAGCGTAATCCACCAGCTCGGGATCGCTGACATTATTAAATAAGTTTTGTGCATTTACCCACTCGGCGTGGGCGTTTTTTACATCCATAAGAATATTATAATCTGCACTGTACTCCTCATCGTACTGGTGACCGGATGCAGAATCCGGCATTCGAAATCTCATACTATCCCTCCACTGCTATACTGATACACCTATAGTATTGCCATCTTTTTCAATGTTATATCACTGCCGCTCAATTATTATTGGAGGGAATTACAAGATCCAATCCGGCATTGATATTATACTGGAGGCCGTCAACTCCAAAAACAAAAAAATGGGGATTAAAATCATTTATCCCCATTTTTTTATATATTGCATCCCAAACTAACACCCCAGCACTACCTTTCAGGCAACTAACATTGTAGTGCTATCTTTGAACGATTAATAGGGTTCAGTCAGCAACTCAAAGTGTGCTTGTGGATGTGCGCAAGCGGGACACAAATTAGGTGCATTCTTGCCCTCGTGGATATATCCGCAGTTGCCGCACTTCCATTTAACAACAGTATCTTTCTTGAATACTTTATCATTCTCAATGTTCGCTAACAGTTTTCTATATCTCTCCTCATGGAATTTCTCGCTTATGGAAACTCTTCTGAATACCTCAGCTATTTCAGGGAAGCCCTCTTCATCAGCTACTCTTGCAAATTCGGGATACATGGATGACCATTCTTCGTTTTCACCCTGAGCCGCTGCAAGCAGATTAGCTTTTGTGTCACCTAAGGCAACAGGGTAAGATGCGTTGGTGATTTCTACCATTTCACCATTCAGATCTTCATTTAAGAACTTAAAGAATCTTTTTGCATGCTCTTTTTCATGATCTGCTGTCTCTGAAAATATATTGGAAATCTGTACGTAGCCCTCTTTTCTCGCTACTGAAGCATAATAAGTATAACGATTCCTTGCCTGTGCTTCACCGGCAAACGCTTTAAGTAAATTCTCAGCAGTTTTTGTTCCCTTTAATGACTTCTTCACGTTTAAATCTCCTCCTTAGTCCTTAATTTTATAAAATCTGATTACTTTACCTCTGCCTTCCAAAGGCCGTGCAGATTGCAGTATTCATAAACATCAGCATCGCCCAGATCGTCAAAAACAGCTTTTGGTTCATCATTTGGAGATAGTGCAACCCTTACCATGGTCTTATCTGTTACCATTACAATCCATTGAATATAGTGCTCGGGTATCATGGGATGCGGTTCCGACCCGACTTGAACATATATCTTGCCGTCTTTTCTTGTTACATACGGAACATGCTTTTCGGCAGACGCATCCACAGTGTTAGCCACTAGTCTGGTCATTGGCTGGTCACAACATACCATTTCGCCTCCGCCTCTGTTTATCAGCTCTACAAGGTTGCCACAAACTTCACAACGGTAAAAAGCTACCTTCTCTCTCATTTCTTCCCTCTCCTCTCAAATTTATATTCACTACTTTCTATTTATACCCCTGCCAAATGACCTGAAACCAGTTTTTATATTGTTATTAAGCCAAGTACTCATTTGCATCAGCTCTGTTTATGTACGGTTCACGCTGTTCTGACACCAATTCCCTTTCGATCATCTTTTGATAGTACTTGTATAAAATGCCGAAACGGTACTTATAGTTAGGATGCCATGGTTTGTGTTTACCGCAAAAATGCAAAATCACGGTATTGTAGACCACGAAATCCATATTTATCCGTCCCTTGGAAGAAATGAGATATGAACGATACCGCCGAGCATCATAATTATACAGACATTCGTCCAGGGGCTTAATCTTGCTCCAGAAAAGCCCGTTGAGAACATCCTGGTCCGGCAATATCAGCTCACCGGCGTGTTCCCGGATATAGTCATATATGCGGGAGACCTCCATCTCTTTCCTTAGAAGTGCCGCATTAATAAGCAGTACACCCGAGTTGTAATACCTGTTTGAATCGGTTTTCAGACGGATTTTATTTATATAATCAATCACCGGTTTTGTATGGGCTGCGGCAGCAAAGTAATAGCCATCCATATCTATATAATACAGACTTTCAATCGGGTTAATGACAAGTATGTCCGGATCAAGATACAATATCCTGTCAACGTGTTCCGGCAGATAAGCATATGCAATCAGACGATAATACATCTCTTTGGAATAATAGGAATGAACCGGCGCTCCTGAAAAGGTGTCTTTGCTAACCCTTATCGGATACAGTGTGTGTCCATAACTGCCTATATATTCGGATAGCATTTTTATTTGTGCATCTTTTATATCAGAATGCATTATATAAATATCAAGATTCCCGGAACAATTATCAAACAAAGAACGGAGCATTACTTTAAGCGGGGGGATATAAGCAGCATTGAGAGTAACAAGTATATTCAACCACAATCACCCCTTATGAAAAATTAGCTGCTACGTTTATTATATAGTATCATTCAAATTCATTTCAATACTTATATAGGTTGTCCCGAACCTCCTGCCCTGATGCACCTTTTTACGTCCTATATAAACACCTCGAATCCATCAAAAGCTATTTCAAATCCATGAGGCTCCGCCTTTTCAACCAGACTATCATGCAGTAAACCACCGTTATGAGAAAAATGGGTCAGTATGAATCTGGTGTTATCATCAGCCGAACCGGTTTTCATCATTCGCTCCTTTACTTCTATATTATCGGGAATACCCATATGATTGGTCCCCTCCGGCAGCGGCCCCATCGTACAGTCCAGGCTCACCAGATCAAAACGGTATCCTTCTAAATATTCCCATGTAGCATCGGGAAATATACCGGTGTCATTCCCGTACAGCATACGTTTTCCGCTTTTATCCTCAAACATATAGATAAAACAGTCTTCTTTTCTATTATGCAGAGCCAGCAAAGGTGTAACTTTTATATCACCGGCCATATATGTTTCAAAAGGCGGTGTATAACAGAATCCAATATATTGTTTTAAATCGCTGTTTTCGTTTAAAACTTCAGTCATGATCCTTTCTACAGCTTTGTTTCCGTATATGGTCAACACATTGTCTTCTTCCAGATGTGCAAAGACAGGCTTTCGCAGCTTCAAATCATCGATGAAAAAATGATCCTGATGAGAATGGGTAATAACCAGATGCTTTATCTGACTTGCATCGATTCCGTAGTTTACAATGTGCCAGTATGAATCAGGCGGAAAATCTACCATCAGATCGTCATCAATCAAAACACTTGAGCGGGTGCGTATATTCTTGCCTCCCTTTTCCCTTGCCTCCCTGCAATGCTGACAATTACAAAAAACACCGGGCCAACCTTCAGCAGCTCCGGTACCGAGATACTTAATCTTCATATCCATTCCCTCCATTAAGCATGATTAATGCAAATTACCTTATTCTATAATTAATGATTTATACAAAAGCACCATCATATTTTGTATAAGGATATTCTATCGAAAAATCTCCGGCCAGTGTATATATCGGTTTAATATATCGACAAAATCACTTAAGCCCCGGGCATCCCGGTCATCAAACCTGGCTTTTACAGGGCTGTCAATATCCAAAACTCCAATTAACCTGTTCCCCTTTATAATTGGTATGACTATTTCGGATTTGGACGCAGCATCACAGGCAATATGTCCGGGGAACAGATCTACGTCTTTCACTACCTGAATTTCCCGTGTTTGTGCAGCAGTGCCGCATACCCCTTTCCCCAGGGGAATACGCGTACATGCCGGTTTTCCCTGAAAGGGACCCAGTACCAGTTCACCCTGTTTATATAAATAAAACCCGGCCCAGTTTATATTTTCAATCAGCAAATACAACAAGGCAGCGGCATTGCTTAAACTTGCAAGCCAGTCAGCCTCATCTTCAATAAGTCCGATAAGATATGTGTTTAGCTGTCTGTAAAACTCCTCCGGATTCCGGGCTTCAATCTTATCCACCGTAAACACTAATGAACTTCCCCCTTTGCCTCCAGTACTCCCGGATGCCAAACCACCTTGTTTTTACCTGTTTTCTTTGCTTTATATAGAAGCCTGTCAGTCTTGTGCAAAAGCATCTCAACATTATCCTCCACGGAAAGCTGGGACAGCCCTATACTGCAAGTCATCTTACCCGCAATATTAAACACATTACTTTCAATTTTCTCCCGCAGGCGCTTTGCTATTTCCAGTGCCTGTTCTATTCCGGTATTAGGCAGCACCAGCACAAACTCGTCGCCGCCCCATCTGCCGAATACATCCGTTTTTCTGATGTTTTCCCTGATAATAGATGAAAGCTCAGCAAGCACATTATCGCCGGCCAAATGTCCGTGTGCATCATTTATTTTCTTAAAATTATCAAAATCAATGATCATGATTGATAATGGCGTATCATATCTTTTCGAATAGTTGAACCACTTGACAAGCTCTTCACTTATTTTTGTTCTGTTATAAGCTCCGGTCAGGGAATCTATAGCCGACAGCATGATAATTTCCTTGTCTTTAATGTAGCTCAGTCTCTTGTTATAATGCTGCAGATACGAACTAACGTTAATCAGAACTATAACCATACACGTATACATCAGATAACCCAGAAGCGATTGTTTATCAATATCTCCCGAAGCAAGAACCGAAGCTATAAAGAGACTTATACCTGCAAGCAGGGAAACACCAAGCTTATTTATCCAGCGGTTTGGGATTATGGATAACACAAGAAGTACCATGGTAATCCCAAGAGGCTGTAATAAATAATGAGCGGGAGTATGACTGCGGAACATATATACCAAACACAATACACTAATTATTTCGTATAATGTTATGCCGTGAACATAATCTGAGAACCTTTTTACATACCTTGTCCATATCAGCAGTCCAAAAGTTAATAATATGAGCAGTACTTTAACTATTATATTTGATATGAGGACATTTCTGTCTGCAATAATGAAATAATTGCATAATATAGATGAGGTACCCAGCACCATGAGCATCCAGGCCAAAGGCTTTATAATCCAAATAATTCTCTGCATATCATGTGCCAAAAACTCACTCTCAAGGTTTGAATCGGTAAATTCACCCAGCCAGTTGATATCCCTATTAATTTTTCTCACCCCCATGGCTAACACCTTAAAACAAAACATAATAAACAATTCTAAACAGGTTGGAGAATGGTAATCTGTCTCTTCCCAACCGTAAACAGCTCAATCCTTCTATATTTTTCGCTAATAATTTTTGTCTTCTTTCTGGTAACCAGTGCAACCAGTGAGCCCGGCAGGAGAACCGGAAGAATATTGTCCAGCAGGCTTGAAACAGCCTGCTTTTCATCCAGCTGACCGCTCCAGGTTACAATATCTCCATAGGGGAGGTCGGTAATAACCATATTTACGCTGTCAACAATGCCAGTTAAATCCCGGGCTTTGGTTACATCAGCGGTAAAGCACCTTATTTCTGGCCTTCCATCTCCTTTGTCCAATATTTCCTTTAGCCTGAGGGCACTGTTCAATGCTTCATAATGAGAGTCCTTGCCAAATTCGGCATACATACTCTCAATCTGCGCTATACGTTTCTTTAAACCTTCCTGGGTCAATAGCGATAAATTTTTTTCAGCTATAGATATAACCTTGTGATCAATATCCGATGCGTATATGTGCGATATCTCCTGGCCATGAAGGAAGCCTATACATGTCAGAAGGTAAGCTCCACCACAGCATGGATCATATAATCTGTACGGGGCGTTAACTCCGTTTTCTGTCAGAATAGCTGCACATCTTTGATAGATCTCACTTGCCAGTCTTACAGGAAAAGCAGTAGTCCCGGGAAAGTTATATAGAACCCTCCCACTTGAAAAATCCTGATAGTTCCTGTTATCAACAGCAAACTTATACTTCACTCAATCACCTGTAAATAAGTAAATCTACATTATTTTAAACCCACTTGCCATGTATAGGTATATCTTACCATAAATCACCATATTTGTACATGGTTACTTTTATTTATTAAAGTTCCGATAAGAACCGGAAGGTCATGTCATTAAAGCCGGGAAGGTTTTCGTGACCATAATCAGGATATATAACCATTTTCTTTGGAGAAACGATCTTGTTGTATGCAGCAAACTGGGTAGACGGAGGACAGATCTCGTCCATAAGACCGGTGGCCATCAAAACTTCGGCCCTGATTCTCTTCGCCAGATGCTGTACATCAATATATCCCAGTTTGGTAAATATTTCATCTTCCCTTTCATGAAGGGGATCATATTGCCGGAAATATGTCCTTAGCTCTTCATATGCATGCATATCAAGGTCCATTTCCCATACCCTTTTATAGTCACATAAAAATGGGAATACAGGTGCTGCTTTTTTTATCCTGGGCTCAAGAGCCGCACAAGCCAGGGTTAAACCACCTCCCTGGGAACCTCCCATAGCTCCGACACGGTTCTCATCCACTTCGGGCATGTCCATTACAATCCTGGCCAACTGGGCCGTATCAAGGAAAATCTGCCTGAATAACAGCTTCTCCGGCGGATCATCCAAACCTCTTATAATATGTCCTTTAAAGGTGGTTCCGGTAACACCACCCGGATCCTGAGATAAACCTCCCTGTCCACGGCAATCCAATGCCGCTACCGAAAAGCCCATGGCCACGTAGTTCAATTTGTCCGACCAGTCTCCCGAATTTCCGGTATACCCGTGAAACTGTAGAACTGCAGGGTGAGGTCCGGAACTGTTCCTGGGACGGATATACTTGGCATGTACTCTGGCTCCTCCAACCCCTGTAAAATACATGTCAAAACATTCGGCAAATGGTACCTGAAATTCGCTTGGAATAAGCTCCAAACAGGGATCTACCTGTTTCATCTCTTCGATGGAACGATCCCAAAACTCATCAAAATCTGCAGGGCACGGATTTATTCCCTGATATTCCTTTAATTCTTCCAGTGGCATATCAATTATTGGCATTGCTAATCCCCCTCCAGAATATTATGATAATATTGTATATCGAAACGATGTATATTTCAATTTTATTTTTGTATATTTTGATTTTATATAAATCCCTGGTTTATAAATAAAATGTTGGGTTGAGGATCATAGTATGATAGATTCTACTGGAAAGAGGGTAATGAACATGTGGATAATTCTTGCCTTTGCTTCGGCATTATTCGCAGGAATAACGGCTATTCTTGCGAAAGTAGGTGTAAAAAAGACCGATTCAATGCTGGCAACTGCCATCAGAACAATCATTATACTCATCTTTTCATGGCTGATGGTTTTGGTTGCAGGATCATGGACTTCCATATATGCAATAGATACAAAGTCGCTGATCTTTTTAATACTGTCGGGTTTGGCAACGGGAGCATCCTGGCTGTGTTATTTTAAAGCCCTGCAGCTGGGAAACGTCAACAAGGTCACTCCCATTGACAAATTCAGTACCGTGCTTACCATGATCTTTGCGTTTATCATACTGGGTGAATCCATCACCCTTGCAAAGTTTGCCGGTATGACGGCAATAGGGATAGGTACCTATATGATGATCGACATAAAGAAAACACAGCAGCAAAAAACCACCGGCACCGGCTATGCATGGTTTATATATGCCGTTTTATCCGCCGTCTTTGCCAGCCTGACTGCAATCCTTGCGAAAATTGGTATTACCGGCGTTGAATCCAATCTGGGTACCGCCATCAGAACGGTGGTAGTGCTCATCATGGCCTGGCTCATGGTTTTTATAACCCGTAAACAGGGAGATATAAAAAAGATAGACTTAAAAAGCTGGATATTCCTCTGCCTGTCAGGTATAACCACCGGCCTGTCCTGGCTGTGCTATTTTAAGGCACTGCAGGACGGAGAAGCAAGCATTGTAGTACCTATCGACAAGTTAAGCATAGTAATCACCGTGGCTTTCTCCTATTTCATTTTAAAGGAAAAGCTGACGCTTAAAACTTTTCTGGGGCTAATATTCATAGTGGCAGGTACTATGACGCTTTTACTGCCATAATCATCTTTATTTTGAATGAACGGATTGTCAAACAGGAATATTTGCTTTATCAGGCTCTCCACCTGCTTAATGAAAAGCAGGTGTTTTCTTTTAATTCCGTGATAAAATCCCTGCAGGCGGGGCATTATATACAGTAAACATGAATCAAACGGTAAAGGAGAGCAGAGAAATGAAAGTTCAAAATGATATGACAGCAGATTTCCTGCGTCAGGCCTACAGTGGAGAGAGCATGGCACATATGAGATATCTGATCTGGGGCGAAATTGCCCAGCGGGAAGGATTCCCCAACATCCAAAGATTGTTTAACGGAATAGCATATGCAGAATGGGCTCATGCCAACAACCACTTTCTCGTACTTGGAGAAAGAAAAGGACCTTATACGGTTGCAGCCGGCGGAGTATTCGGGGTCAGCAATACCGTTGACAATCTGCAGGGTGCTATTGACGGCGAGCTCCATGAAGTACAGCAAATGTATCCCGTCTATCTGGAAGCAGCCCGTTTTCAGAATGAAAAAGATGCCGAGAGGGCATTCCACTATGCTCTTGAAGCTGAGAAAATCCACGCAACACTTTTTAAGCAGGCGCAGGACAATGCAAAACAAGGGAAAGACATATCATTGGATAAACTCTACGTATGCCCGATTTGCGGACATACCGGAACCGGTGAAGCTCCCGATGTATGCCCTATCTGCGGTGTGAAAAAAGAAAAATTCAAAAGCTTTTAATCTATTCCTTAATTAATGTTAAAACGACAACTTCAGGGTGGTTGAAAAGCCTTTGGGGAAAGATACTGTTCCCCAGCCCCCTGCTTACAACCATGGTACTGTCACCCATTTTGTATTCCCCTGATGTATATTCGGGAAGGACTCCCTGATTCGGAGCAACCAGACCGCCTATAAAGGGAAGCCTTATCTGACCTCCATGGGCATGTCCGGATAAAACCAAATTAAATCCGTAATCACTGTACAGCGGGAACATATCGGGTCTGTGGGCCAACAGGATCTTGAACGCATCATTATCCTGTATCTCGTCCATCATCCGATCTATTTCCCGTTTGACCACTTTTGTTTCTATATCTTCTGCCTGATATATTGAAGGATCATCTATTCCGATGATATAAATCCCGTCTCCATCCTTGCCGATAACATCATAGGCATTACACAGAACATTAACACCGATATCCTTCAAATCATTACAAAGAGTTTCTAACCTGCCTGATCGCCATTCATGGTTCCCCGGTACATAATAGATCGGGGCAATATTTACAATCCGCTTCATCAAATCCAGGCTTGTCTCTGCATTAAAACGTCTGCTGTCAATCAAATCCCCGGTAAATACTATTATATCAGGATGTGCATCTTCAATTTTTCTGACCAGGTTTTTCTGGTCTTCACCGAACCTCTTATTATGCAAATCCGACAGATGAACTATTTTATATCCGTCAAATGTGTCCGGTAATTTAGGGAATTTGATGTTAATTTGAGTTGTGGTTATATAGTTGTTTTCGAGATACAAAAATGCCCATACACAAATAATGGTTATAACAATAATTAATTTATTCATAAACATTCTTCCCCATTCAACGCTCAAACCTTCAATATAAGCTTATATCTTATAAAACCATTATAAACAATAAACCGTGTAAAATCTATTTTTGAATTAACAATTCTTTTGTTATTGTGCAGCAGTATCATATTGAACTCAATGCCATGCATCACACAATTATCATAATACAGTTAAAAAATTTCCTATAAATTCAAAAAAATCTATTGACAGTAAAACATATTGCGTGTATTATTGTATTAGGTGCTTAATACAATAATACAAAAAGGAGTGATCCAATGTCCTGGGACATAAAAACAGATCGCCCGATTTATACCCAGCTTATGGAACAGATACAGCTTAAAATCTGTTCAGGCGAATATCCACCGGGTTCCAGGCTGCCTTCCGTACGGGATCTTGCCCGGGAAGCTTCGGTTAATCCAAACACAATGCAAAGGGCTCTTGCAGAACTTGAAGAAGCGGGCTTGCTTTACACCCACCGCACAAGCGGAAGATTTGTTACGGAGGATGCCAATATGATAAAGAAGGTTAAAAACGGTCTGGCTGAAAAACATGTACGGGAATTTCTTAATAATATGATGGAACTCGGTTTTGATTCCAGTGAAATAATGTCCATCATATCTGAAATTATGAAAACGGAAGGAGATGAAACATGAATAATATTCTGGAGTGCAGAAACTTAACCAAAATCTTTGGTACGGTAAAAGCCCTTGACAATGTTACCTTGAGTATCCCCCAGGGAAAGATTGTGGGGCTTCTTGGACCTAATGCCAGCGGAAAGACCACCTTTATTAAGCTTTGCAATCAGCTTTTGACCCCTACTGAAGGGGAGATCCTGATCGGAGGCATGAAACCCGGGATTGAGACCAAAAAGATAATATCTTACCTTCCAGAGAAGAATTACCTGAATGAATGGATGAAAGTATCCGATATCATCGGCCTTTTCAATGATTTCTACGCCGATTTCAATAAAGAAAAAGCCTATGATATGTTAAAAAGTCTGGGTATCCGGCCCAATGACAAACTTAAATCAATGTCCAAGGGAACAAAGGAAAAGGTCCAGCTAATCCTGGTTATGAGCCGCGAAGCCCAGCTGTATCTTCTGGATGAACCTATAGGGGGTGTAGATCCTGCTGCCAGGGACTATATACTGGATACCATACTCCGAAACTACAATGAAAACGCAACGATCGTCATATCCACCCATCTTATTTCGGATATAGAAAAAATTCTTGATGAAGTTATATTTATCAGGGAAGGGCAGATTGTACTGACAAAAACGGTTGACGAGATCCGCGAGGAATATGGAAAATCGGTGGATTCTCTGTTCAGGGAGGTGTTCAAATGTTAGGTAAACTTATGAAATATGAAATAAAGGCTACCGCACGTCTGTTTCTACCGCTGTATGCAGCCCTGCTGGTATTTTCGTTAATAAACAGATTCTTAAACCCGTTTGCTATAGGTGAATCCATAAATAATATTAATTTGCAGTTTACCATAAGAGCCATCAGCATGACGGCCTATGTTCTGCTATTGTTAGGCACACTGGTAATGACAGTAGTGATCATGATACAGAGGTTTTACAAAAATCTTCTGGGGGACGAAGGGTATCTGATGTTTACCCTGCCCGTGAAAACATGGCAGCACATCATAAGCAAGCTCCTTATATCCATGATGTGGACCATTCTGAGCTTTGCAGTAACCGCCAGCTCCATTATCATAATTGCAAATATTGAGGATCTGACGGGCAAGCTTGCTGAATTGATAAAGGTGGTAAGACATTTTATAGGTGATACCGCATTCTTCTTAATTCCCGCCTACATCCTTATGGGGATTGCCTTCTATACTGTCATGATTTATGCAGCCATTACTCTGGGCCATCTGTTTCAAAAGCACAAGATTATTGCCTCATTTGGGATGTTTTGTGTCCTCTACTTTATCTATCAGCTTTGTGCAGTCATAGCTCTTCTTATCCTGGCAGGACCTGTTATCAGCACTATTACCCCTGCCTGGGAACCAACACAGCATCAAATAAGTATATTTTTACTGAGCTTTTTAATCCTTTCCGGAGCACTAACTGCAGTGAATTTTGCTGTAACAAACACCGTTTTGCAGAAAAAGCTGAATCTGGAATAAGCATTCTTACAGGTGAGAAAGGAGAAAAGAGGCATAATATCATAGGGAAAGACCTTACGATATTATGCCTCTTTTAATATTTTATAGATTGAAGCCTTTTTACCTGAAACCAGAATATCATACTTGTTAAGCATCATTAATCTGCGCTCAAAGCCTGACAAAACCCTTTCAAATTCATCCTTTCTTGCAGTAAGAATGACCATAATCCCGTTTGGCTTAAGGACCCTGTACATCTCCTTCATCATCTGCTTATAAAATATTTCAATATCCATGTCCATGTCCTTATACATCCCCCAAGGGGGATCGGTGACAATTTTATCAATAAACCCGTCATCAAAGGCAGACATATTTAAAGCATCCATGTTTTTCACAATAAAGAGACCGCTTCCCAAATTTCTAAGCTGCTTTACCCTTTTCCGCAGCCTTTTTACCATATCAGGATCGCTGTCCGATGCAAAAATCATATTATATTTAAACATTGACGCCCGTGTTATAGGTATGGCCCCGTGCCCGCAAAAGGGATCAAGAAAAATATCGTTACCATCCACACCGGCAATTGAACACATAATACTGCACAATTCCGGCCTTAACTCCCCTTTGCTAAGCCTCTTCTCCGTGGAAGCCTTTTGGGTCAGCCTCATCATAAAAAAACCTGTTTTTTCACTTCTTAACAAAAACCAGAACTCCACGTCAGGATTACGCCTGTTTAAGTACAAAAACTTAATTCCCGAAAGTTTTGATTCAATCGGTTTTAACAGAGAATCCCTGACCGGAATCAACCTGTTTTCTTTGGAAACAACAATGCGGTAGCCGTACTTTCGGCCCTTTAGAACAGGCGATATCTTTTTCCTTATATCATCGGCATTAACTTCGGCTTTTAGCATGCTCTTAACCGAAGCAATATTTTTGCCTTTAATCTGTTCTAAAACCAAAAAACTGTTATTAAAAAATTCAAGCTTTTTTATTATATCAGCATTGGCCCGGGTCCTGTAGACAACCAGACCGTCATAAAGATGTATAATGTCAACATCAGAAATTTGTTTTTTTAAGATATCCTTTACCGGTTCCTGTAATCCCGAGACAAACGTGGATGCATAAACAGCCATACAATTTCTACCTCGTTAACAGTACATTAAAATTTATTCTAGCGCTTATTTGGTTTGTGGGGCACCACATCCCCTGTCTCCAGATAGAAAGTGAGGAGACGATCTTTTAACTGAGCCAGGATATCGGCATACTCCGGATCAGAAATCTTATTATCCAGTTCCATCGGATCCTGAGTCAAATCATACAGCTCGTCACTTTCATACAACCTCCGTACATATTTGAATTCTTTGGTGCGTATCATTACGGCTTTTGTATGCTCGGGTCCTTCTTCTCTCTGAAGACTTAGCCTGGGCCAGTATAACCCCCGGGGTGTCCGCTGATCAACGCTTTCAAGCTCCATACAGTGGGTCTCTCCATGGAGACGTCCGCCTTCACAGAAGACCGCATCCCTGTGTTCATCGGTACGACCTTCCAGCACCGGCACAAGGGAGCGTCCGAAATGGGTATGGTTTGGTTTAATCCCGGTTAATGCCTCTACCGTTGCCGGAAAATCAATAAGCTCCACCATAGCTTCACTCACCCTCGGCTTTACATCAACCCATGCCGGAGGTTTAATTATAAAAGGCACCCGGGTCAGGCAGTCTTCAAAAGTATTTTGAGTCTTTTCCACCAAACCATAATCTCCGGTGAAATCCCCGTGGTCGCTGAAGAAAAACACAGCTGTATCATCATAAATACCGGCTTCACGCAGTGCTTTCATCACAAGACCGAACTGGTGATCAATTCTGGCACACATTCCATAATAGGTAGCTCTCAGTTCCTGCCAGCGTTTTTCAGTCCATCCCTTTAAATTCTGTCTTTCCCATATGCCTTTTAGTATACTGGGTTTTCCTTTCCAGTTTTCAGGAGTGGGGATCCGCGGCGGTACTTTATCCCTGTCAATCATGCTGTACCAGGGTTCCTCTACACCATAGGGAGGATGTGGATATGAAAGGGATAAGAATATACAGATGGGCTGATCTTCAGGACGATTATGTATAAAGTCAATAGCCGACATAACATCATCCCAGTCAGAGTCATAATAGTATTCATCTCCACCGGTATCCAATTTGCCTGCATAGAACGAATAATAGTTGTCCCCATCAGGATCACCGCGCCAGCTTTGTTCCACATGCAAATTTGGTTTCAAAGGTTTGGACGCTTTGTGGCGGATATTGCAGAACGGATCTACCGGATTTTCGCCGGGTACCAAATCATTCTTGCCTCCCCACCATACAAAATATCCCTGATCCTTAAGGGTTTTCAATAAAACCGGCTCATCTTCCTGCATCATATGAAACATGGTACGATGGCCGCGTACATGGGGATACCATCCGCTCATAAAACTGCACCGGCTGGGCGTACACACCGGATTTTGACAATAAGCATACTTAAAGGACACACCATCCTGTTCAACCACCTGATCCAGGTTAGGTGTCACAGCTGCTGGATTTCCCATGTGGCCTAAAACATCTCCCCTGAACTGATCGGGATTAAATATAACTATATGAGGCCTTTTGTCCATTGTTTTTCCTCCCTCTTTTGTTATTTTACTGAGAATTCCATCAATATATCAGAACGCTGCTGATATTCATGCCCGGTTGATATTATATGACATCGTTAGCGGTTATTTTGAGTCTTACCTGCCGTTTGAGGAATTCTGTCTAGATAAAAACACTGGATGGTATAATATCGTAAAAAAGCAGCCGGGATTCAATTATATTATACATTAAATTATGGGTTATTAAATCCTTTTCTGTAACCCCATCCACATGCTTTGGAGAATAGAAAGCTTTTCTGACACCAAGCCCTGCTGCCTGTTCCTGTGTGCTGCTCCCATAAAAAAGGGATATACTGCTGCGTAAAAAGAATATATCCCATCTCCGACTCTAATATAAAATTTTCTCTATCTATAAGCCCTGTAAGCTGTATAACTAAGGTATGCTTTTGCAATACCGATGTAATACTCGGACTCCCTCATAATATGGTTGATCACAACGTTAGCTACTGGATTGTCATTTATCGCACTGCTTTCCTTCTTAATTTTTTCCAAAAACATCACAAACATCTGACTCTGGTGCAGAGTTGTGTTTATTAAGCCCCTTATTTCCTGTACCAATCCGGGAGTTAGCATATAACACATTCTCGCCAGTCGTTCAATGAACTGCACGATTGTGGCCTCCATATCGCTAAAGGCCGCCTGAAATTCTTTTAACTTATTCACATATTCCTCTTCTAAATTGGGAGCAATTTCCCTGATAACAACCGTATGTTCTGCTTCCTGCCGTTTCCAAAACTTCGCTTCTTCCAGGATTCTTATATGGTTTTTTTCACCATAACAGAATTCCATCCCTTTCCTCCCCTTTATAAATTTTATATACAATGTATTATATGAAAAGCATTTCCAGAAAGTGCAAGAATAGATGCGTAGGCACTGTTCTATAATTTCAGAAGCCCTCCCTGATGAAACAGAATTATGCCCTCTGCATATAAGCCGTCAAGTTTGGAATAAATAATTTCATTTACAGATATTCGTATATTGCTGTATACTTATAACAAGTGAAGAAATAACTGCTTGGAGGTGTTTACATGTCCAATATACCAAAAGGCCGGAAGGCCGCGTATTATATCGGAATTGCTATGATCGCTCTGGGGTTTATACTTTTTATTTCTGTATTTGTTTCAGTGGCAAGCCATATAAACGATCCACTGGCTTTCATTGATGGCAGAGGCACACCTTCATTTGCAAACAGTATAATCGGAATTATTCTGATCATCGTAGGCTCTATTGTGATGAACATTGGTGCTAAAGGAACGGCAGGTTCAGGACTGCTCCTTGACCCCAAAAAAGCGAGGGAAGATTTGAAGCCCTTTAGCGAAGCCAAAGGCGAAATGATCAATGATGTTATAAGCAACATTGATGTGGTTGACAAAATTATTAAATCAAACGAAACAAAGGAAGTTATAAAGGTAAAATGCAGAAACTGCGGAACATTGAATGACGAGGATGCAAAATTCTGCAAGAAATGCGGAAATGAACTTTAGGTTTGGGGAACCTGAAGAGTATGAAGCAGCGTCCCCCAAACCGGCTTCTCAACAGATTTTAATAAGCAGAGCTGTTCATTTCATACCCTGCATCTTCAAGCATTTGTCTTACACCTTCTACGGTAAATCCACGGCTTCGCTCCGTGTTTGAGACGTCATCCCTTGGATTAGCGCCTACTTCAGCATATAACTGGTTTACTCCGCAAATCAAACTCATCTGAACCGGTTCATGCACGTTCATTGCCCTATGCGGCCGGGTAACCAGCCTCGCAACTGCTGCAATCTTTGAAAGTTCAAAGGGTGAAATCTGACCTTTTTCGTATAACGGAGTATCCTTAACAGGTATTCTTCTCATAACCGCCATAACTCCCACGTTATATTCCCTTGCTCTTAGCATTTCATCTGCAATTTCTTCATAGGTATGTTCGGGGCCTATAGGTTCTACACAGTAATATAACTCCAGACCCGCCTTTACTATAGAGTCAAGCGTCCTGATTCTCGTTTCAGGTCTGGCGGTTGTGTCTATGCCTTCCCTCAAACGTTTAATGTGATACGCTCCGGTAAAACCTGCTTCTTTTAACTTCAATGCCGTATCGTAGTCGAAGTCTCCAATGTTGGCCACAAGCCTTATGTTATCCGGCAGAATGTCTCTGACACGTTTTCCCACGTCTAAGAATTGGCTTATCGGATAATCAGCAGTTGTCATTAAAAACAAATCGTCAATGCCGCAGTCAATAAGAGTTTTGGCTTCGGATACTATCGCGTCTATATCCTTTTTCCACACACCGTCCATTGCATAGTGACCTTTACCCATGGAACAGAACTTACAGTTCACTGAACATGGCTCTGCATTCAGGCCAATCTGTGCAAATATAAAGCCTTTGTTATTAAATTCAGAACGGGTCATTTCATTTGCCAGTGATATAAGCTTGTAAAAATCATCGGAGGTATTGTCTACATTAAGTAATGATACCGCCTCTTGTTTATCAAGCAGTTTCCCGTCTCTTACACTGTTTAGAATCCCGTCTATTTTCATGTTGGTTCCCCCTTACAGCAGTATTTGTTCTGATAAATTAAATAAGTAATATTTATGTGCCATAAAAAAAGAGGTCTGGCCTTGTTATCATTATACCATAAAAAAACAGACTCAGCCCCTGTACTATACCATTATATCAGGTTTATTGTTTTTCTATGCAATATTCTTTTTATTCATGTAAAACACTAACCCAATGCTCAACGCTATAAGCAAGGGCCGTATATGTATCAAATAAGGTGAAAGCTGCATAAGAGGTCTCATAGCGGGATTCCCGGGCATGACTACCAAAGCCAGAACTGCAATCACTACGGGTAAAAGAGCAACCACAAGAAAAATAACTGCTACAAACATCCCTGCGAATCTGCTTCCTGGGGTCAACCTTTTGCAGAAGGCGAACAGTATCATCATTATAAAGCACGGCAGGGCCATCAGAACAGCAGTTACGGCAGATGCTATCACGCTGCCGGCCCCCATGGACGGCAGCTGAAAAACCTGGAATAATATAGTGGTAGATAATGCTCCAAAAACGGGTGCTATTGAGGAAACAGAACCTGCAATAAATCCGGCCCGCCGGAGTCCCACGGTACCCAGCACAGCAAAAACAAAGAATACTGCCAGTGAAACAGATGCAAGGATACCAACTACCAGCTGAAAAATAAATAATGCACCCTGGTATGAAGTCAAATCCATTTTACCTGTCAGGATCATTGTGGACAGGATCCTTTGCCCAATAAAGGATACAAGACCGAAAAGCGTAAAGGTGATTAATAAACCCGGCACAGCCCAATGGTATCTTTCGGTTAACGATTCCCGAATTATGGCCTTCATATTTCCCTTCCCCCTTTATTCTTCCTGGGACAGAGCCTTTTCCTGATTAGTCAGCACCGCTACAACGGCATTTAACGCTTTGCTCAGCTCCCTTATCTCATCTAGTTCCAACTCATGGAAATTAGCGATATACTTCTTTATTAACCTTACCTGAGGCAGTTCATTATTCACATCATACAACTCCTTTTCATCAAAGTCCGGTATGGATTTTACCCGCTCAAATATATCCATATGAGCCGGCAATTCATTTTCCGGCTTATCCAGGTAGAAATAACAGCAGCTGGTCCAGTAATCCGACCGTTCAAACAAATCAAAATCCGGCAGATCCGGGTCGGAAAAATCAACTGGTTCCATATTCTCCTGAGCAAACAGCCCAGCACGGGGAACCTCTATCCCGTTTTCTATAAAGTATTGGATAAGCTCCCTGCTCCAGCTTCCTATCTGCTGAATGGTGACTCTGATGTTCTTATGAAAATAAATGGGATCCGGAATGTGGAAACGGTAAAAACAGAGCTGCATTTTTTCCTCATCTGACACAGTACATCCCTGATAACGGTGGCTGTATACACCCTGACACCAGCCGGTACCTATGTAATCCTCGGTGCCGGTACCGCATAGAGTTGGATATTCATCGTCATCGTCCAGATAAAATTTTACCTCGCCTTCCCCTCCCCAGGAATGTGCATATTTTTGCTTATCCATAAATACTCCGAAGGATACCCCTAAAAAACGGCCCTTTCCGTTAACCTTGGGCAGAATGGTATAATCCTTGCGCAGTGTGGTTGGAAGTTCCTGATTGTACCAGGCATGAAAGTACAGTGCGTCCTCGGGAATATAGTCCCCTATGGTATAGTCAACGTCATAATACAGCATGTTGGCGGTAGTGAAACCATCGTTGACCACCCTTATCTTCATCCCTTTTTTAAATGGCATGGGAATATGGCAGTTCATCGAACGGCCTTCGGGGCTGGAAAAGCATGCATTTTCAAAAGCAGTCATCCTGCCAAGACCCATACCGAAAAAGTCGCCCAAAGGGACGTTGACAGCAGGCCGGTTTGCTCCATCCCAGTAGATCTCCAGGCGAAGCTGTTTAAGCAGCCTGGGGCACAGACCATGGATGGTCATCCAGATACGATGAATTATTCCGCTATTGTTTTTGACCTCCGCTATGGTCAATGCTTCACCTGGCCGTATAAAGAGGTAGGGAGATCCTTTCCTGCCAAAGGAACTCCTGCCTCCGCCCCCTTTTCTTCCCCACACGTTTTCAGGACTTGCCCACCTGGTATGCACACCTTCAGGTACTCTGAAAAAATCATGATTTATCATTCTATCACCTATCCTTTTATTCCGCCGACTATCAGACCTGTCGTAAAATACTTTTGTAAAAAGGGATAAACGCATATGATTGGTATCATAGCTATAAACAGCTGTGCGGATTTTGTGGTTTTGTCGCTTATTATTTTTAATAAGTCCAAATCCCGCTCCGTCAGGGTAGTTGGATCTCTGCTGATTACTATGGTCTGCATATAGCTTTGCAGGGGATATTTATCCGGGTTGTTCATCAGAATCAAACCGTCAAACCATGAATTCCAGTGAGAAAGCAGGGAAAATAACAGGACAGTGGCCAAAGTAGGAATGGATATGGGCAGAAATATCTTCCATAAGATACACCAATGGCTGGCACCGTCCATATATGCCGCTTCCTCCAATTCCGCGGGAATACTCCTGAAGTAGTTTACCAGGAGTATAACGTTAAAGACCGGAACCGCTCCCGGTATCGTCAAAGCCCAAATGGTGTCCAGAAGTCCCGTCTCTTTAATTACCATATACCAGGGTATCATTCCTCCGCTGAACAGGATTGTAAACAGGAAAAACCAGGTAAAGAATGTTTTCATCCGAAACTGTTCTTTTCTGCGTGACAAAGGATAAGCCGATAAAACCGTCAGAAACATGTTAATGGGTACACCCAACGCCACTCTTTTCACCGATACCGCAAATGCTTTTAAAAATGCATTGTTTTCCACAACATAGCGGTAAGACTGCAGGTTAAATTCCACCGGCAGAATCAGCACCCGACCGCTGGATGCAGCCGCGCTGGATGACATGGAAAGCGCCAGTACATGCAGGATCGGGAAAAAACAAGTGGCCGCCAGGAAAAACAGCACCCCATAATTTATTATCAAAAATAAAATATAACCCGGACTTTTTTTGAACTTCAAGTTGTAACCTCCTCAAAAAACTCTGTATCCTCCTATCTTCTCAGCCGCCCTATTGGATACGACTATGAAGACAGTTGCAACTACTGATTTTATCAGTCCTATGGCTGTAGCCACTCCAAACTGGTAATTCTGAATGCCCATGCGGTAAACAAGGGTATCCAGAATATCTCCCGTACTATATACCATTGGGCTGTACAGGTTAAAAATCTGTTCAAAACCTGCATTGAGAATGTTACCTACACTGATTACCGACAGCAGGATAATGGTAGTGGATATCCCGGGCAAGGTAATATGAATGGTCTGCTGCCAACGATTGGCTCCATCTATCAAAGATGCCTCATACAGGTTTGGATCGATAGACGTTAACGCTGTCAGGTAAACAATGGTACCAAAGCCAAAATTCTTCCATATATCGGTAACTACAATAGTATAGGGGAATATCCTTTCGTCTCCCAAAAAGAATATGGGCTCAATTCCCAGATATCCCAGCAGGTGATTAACTATACCGTCAGAAGGAGAAAGTATGGTTATTATAATACCGGACAGTATAACCCAGGACAGGAAATAGGGCAGATAAATAATTGTCTGTACGGTACGCTTAAAGGCATTATGATGCACTTCGTTCAGCATAAGGGCCACCGTCACCGGTACTATAATTCCCAATACGATCTTCATACTGGATATAAACACCGTATTATATATAACGCTCCATATGTTGGGCATTTTAAAAACGTATATAAAATTCTCCAGACCTATGAATTCGGAGCCGAATAACCCCCTCCCCGGTAAAAACCTTTGGAAAGCGATCACATTGCCGATCATCGGCCCATAGGCATATACCAGCAGAATAACCACAGCAGGCATAAGCATTATATACAGAGGAATTTCACGTTTTAGCTGCTGAACTTTCCTTGATCTCATTGCAGATTTCATTGCAGCCCCTGCTCCTTTCGGATCTAATTCCCCCACCAGTCATTGACCTCCTTGGTGATTTCCTCTCCTCCCAACTTATACCATTCCTCGACAAAAGCATCAAAGCTCTCCAATGGTTCTCCCATGATAATTCTTATTATCATTTCATCCTCCTTGGTATGAAGGGCTGCCATCTTTTCTGACATAACCTTGGTAGGAGCCCCATAGAACCGATTAACCATTCCGCCACCCTGGGCAATATCTTTTAAGATGCTGACCGAGCCGTTATCTCCGTAAGTTGCAACCTCCACCCAGGCCTCTTTAATCCCCTGGTCAAAATATGCTGATATAATCTGATATCTCTGCCATTCATCATGGTTTAAACCATCGGTATTCCGGGTTGCCAATGCTTTTTTCACATTCTCATACGTTCTCAGTATGGCATTGGGTTCCCACAGATGAAAATCGGTATACTTATATTTCACCACATCAGGGTTATCCAGTGAGCCAAGGTAGGTATCCCTTAACTCCTTGTCATTGCTGAACAGGATATTATCACACCAGAAGTTCAGCATCTTAAAAACTGCCTCGGGATAAGGATAGCCCTTTCGTACAACGATAATGCCGCCAACGGCTGCGGAATACTGGCTTTTTGCAGGTGTATCATCAATAGAAGGAATGGGATAAGCCTGCCAGTACGCATCGGGATAATTTGCCTGGCTAAGGTATAAAGGACTGTAAGGATTCCACCATACTCCAAATTCTATACCGCATTTGTTATTTGCAATGGTTTCAGCTACTTTATTGCTGTCCTTTACACCAAATTCCTTATCAATATGTCCGTTTTTATACATTTCCTGCAGAGCAGCCAGGGCCTGTTTGGACTCCGGCTGTATTGTACCATACACCAATTCTCCGTCCTTTTCATACCAAATCCGGGGATATGCATGAAAACCGTTGAAAAATCCCTGAAGGCCGGCATAAGCACCCCAAAGCTCTTTGGAAACGGCCAGTCCGATGGTATCTTTTACACCGTTTCCATCCGGATCCTCCTCCACAAACCTTCTGGAGATTTCCATAAGATCCTGCATGGATTCAGGGGGATCAATATTCAGCTTCTGCATCCAGTCCTGGCGTATCCATAAAAGAGGTGCGCCGGCTATAGACGCATCGGTTATGGGGACCCCCATAAGCTTGCCGTCAATGGTGGTACAGGGTAGTGCCAGTTCATCCTGTTCCAGCACCATCTTAGTCGCCTCCGAAGCATGGGTTTCGTATATTTCACTGATATCCTCTATCAGATCACTGTCGTACAACATTTTAAAAAGCAGAGAATCGCAGACAAATACATCCGGTATATCACCCGACATAACGGTGGCAGTCAGTTTCTGCTGATACTGGGAATGATCCACCACCCACATATAGGACAGATTAATACCCAGTTTTTCGGCATATGTGCGGGTCCAGATGTTATCGTGTATATCTTCTCCTTCCAGAAATTTTACTGTCGCATCTACGGATTTCACAGAAACAAGATTAATGGCCGGGCTGTATTTTCCTTCAGCTGTGACATCATACCCGGCTGCGGGTTCAGTATTATCAGTATCCTCCGTACTGCTGCTTTTACAGCCATAGGTAAAAAACAACAACCCAATTAACAATATAATAACTATGGGCTTTTTATAAGTGGACATACATTTATCCCCCTTTTCATATCAGACGAATCGCTTCATCCATTCACAAAGTTCAAGGTTCATTTCCAATGTATCCCCGTGTCCCACCTCGGGATATATGGAATACTTAAGTGCGTTTTTATCAAAGAAAACCGAACTTAGCATTTCATAAAGCCTTTTCACCCCTGCCGGAGGGGTCACGTTATCCTTCTCACCACATAACATCAGTAATGGAGTATCCGTCATAGCCTCATAGTGATTTATAGGCTGGATCTCCTTTGCAACTTTTAGATATTCTTCTACCTCCGATTCATGTTTTATTATACCCTGAGCTTTAAACTCTGCCAGCAATTCCCCGGTTCTTAAATTCTCTATTATCGACACCCAGTCCGGCGTACTGATAACCGGTACCGCCGCCTTTATTCTTTTGTCCTTTAACGTAAGATAGGAGAAAGTTATGCACCCTCCCATAGAGTAGCCGGCAAGGCCCACTCTTGTATAATCGGCTTCCCGGCTGTCCCTGTAGTGATCTATCATTTTGTTTATCTCAGACACACTTTCAGTAATGCTGGTAAACAGATTTACAATTTGTCCGCTGCTTCTTTCACCGTGTCCGTATGCATCGGGGACAACCACAAAAAATCCGTTGGTTGCAAACAGGTATGCCTGAAGCAGGACAGATTCCTTTCTTCCCAGATATCCGTGATAGAGAATAATCATTGGTTTTTTTGAATTATGATCCCTTCTGAACACCTCCAGCAGGGGGATATCATCTATTCTTTTATTCCGGACAATGATCTCCATTTTAATTCTCACCCTTTGCACTAAATATCTCCAATTAATTTAACAGCATTATCATGATATATTTTTTTGAGTATGGAATCCTCCAGCCCAATCCCGTATATAGGCCACATACCGCCGGATATATATTCATCCCAGGTCTCCAAAAAGCGAAAATACGGTTCATACTGATAGCTAAGATTATGGGTATAAACATCGGTACCAAATAAAATGCGATCCTGATACCTGATAAAGAATTTCCGGGATGAATAGGGTTGGCGACCTAATTCATCGATTCTGGCAGCTATGTCTATATACATGTTTGGATATTTATCCAGACATTCACTTACAAATTTCAAATTTTCACTATTGGAGCCTACATGAGCAATGATAAAGGTAGTATCGGGATTGTTGGCAAGAAGGTTCTGCTGAGCCTCCATCAGTTCCTGAAATGTATAGGTCCCGGTATTGTAATAGGACCATTCCGGATGTGCCTTTAACTCCAGATACCGCTCATTATATTGATCCACCGGATCAAAAAACGCTTCCGGATCGGCAATATGAGCCAGAACCGGCATTTTTAACTCACTGGCGGTATCCCATATAACATCCAGTCTTTTGTCGTCTATTCGTATATTTCTTCCGGGCACATATACCCCCGGTGCTTTCTCGACCATCAAACTGACGTGCTTAAAGAGTTTTATACCCTTTGCCCCCATATCACGGGCCTTTATTAAATGTTCTCTGACGTGCTTTTCAAAATTTGGCTCGTTTACCAGATTGGTATTGACAGAAACGAAAGTTATGAAAAAGTCCCGATGCCTTTCAAAGGCAGCAAATATTT